>JAABUJ010002970.1_pt1 | contig 19829 bp, 16 predicted proteins | sample 5559131 | NCBI WGS metagenome assembly JAABUJ01 (sample SAMN10711875, study PRJNA513366) | rock metagenome | isolation source: Antarctica rocks | place: Antarctica: Victoria Land, Mt New Zealand nord | collected 2016-01-07 | reverse complement strand
CGTTCAAAGTCCCCACTCAACTAGAGCAGGCGCATGACTTTCTCTGGCGCACCCATGCGCAGGCCCCCGCGCGCGGCATGATGACCATCTTTAACCGCTCCCATTACGAGGACGTATTGGTGACGCGCGTCCACAAGATGATCTCCAAAGAGGTCTGCGAAGACCGCTACGGCCAGATTATCGGGTTTGAGAAGCTGCTCGCGGACAGCCATACCATCATCCTCAAGTTCTTCCTGCACATCAGCAAAGACGAGCAAAAAGAGCGCCTGCTGGCCCGCGAAAAAGACGAAGAGAAAGCGTGGAAGCTGTCCACCGGCGACTGGGAAGAGCGTCAATATTGGAACGCATACACCGCCGCCTACCAAGAAGCCCTCGGCGCCACCGGGGCCAAGACCGCACCGTGGTATGTCGTCCCCGCCAACCACAAGTGGCATCGCAACCTCGTCGTCGCCCAAACTATCGTGCAGACCCTGCGCCCCTACAAAGACGAATGGGTGGAAGCCCTCAAGAAGATCGGGCAGGAGCGCAAAGAAGAACTCGCCCAAATGCGCGCCACGGAGGGCACGAGCAAGCCTACGTCCGACAAGAGCCAATCCAAGACACACTAGGCGGCATGGATTACGGCAAGACATCCACAATTGGCGGCAGCAAAATGCTCTGCGGATTGGTGGCGGCGGCGATGGCGGGCACGTCGTTCAGGAAGTGATAACACACCCCAAACTCCGCCGGTTCGCCAATCGGATCGCTCAGCACAAACGCGATTTCAACGTTTCCGCTCACGTTCAGCGTCACAATCATGGTGCGGCAGCACGGCGGCACTTGCGTCATAGCGACCGCGAGAGCCTTGTCGCTGTCAATGATATGAAACCACTGCTGCATGTGGTATAATCGTAATGTGTCTACTATTCCTGCGTAGTCCATGCGTCCGTTCGTGGCAATAGACCACTGCACCGCGTCATTCTCCATAAACTCCGTGCGCCAGACTACGGTGTCTGCCGTGCCTGCCTGCAATTTAGCATAAAGGCCGCCGCCCACGCCAAAGTCGCACGTTAGCGTAGGGGACATGGCAGCGAAGGGCAGGGTAAAAACAATCTCATCGTTTGGCTTGGGCGCGTCCAGCGTATGCGTCACCGTCGCCCAGGACTTCACCGCCGTTATGCGTACCACAGTACGGCATCCGCACCGATCTTTGTAATAGCCCATCGCCGTCAGCGATGCCTTGAGCGGCACGTTCTGCCCATACGACGAAGTCACTGACTGTTCGCGCGCGGCTTCCCCGTTGCGCGTGATGGCGCTGGGTTCCCGCAGATGAGCTCTACCATCGTAAACAACATCCGCAAGCGCCCCGTCCGCCGTGACCGAGAGAGCGAACCGCTTCTGCTGATTGCGCAGGCCGCCTTCCTCTGTCTGCGTCACCTGCAGCGGGTCGTCTAGCGCAAGAAGCGTGTCGCCCTCAGTGAGTATTAACGTCTGCTCCGCGAGCGGCGCAAGCGAGACGGCAAACTCCAAATAGATAAGGCCACGGGTGAACTCAATCTGCCACGGCAGGGGAGTGCCGTCGGCCAGCGTCAAACGCAAAGCCGGGCGGATATTGCCGATAAATAAAGCCACGGGCAAGTTCACGCCCACGCGCAGCGGATACAAAAACCGGCGGATGCCGTGCGTCTCGCGCAGGCGTAATAGAATGTCCCCATTCATAAGCCTAGCTTTTCTTCTAAGATGGCGGCAATGCGGTCCAGGGTGAACTGGGTTGCGCCCTGGCTGTTTTCAAACACGGAATAGGCCGCGCGGCCCATCGCCTCGCGGGCCTTTGTGTTCGTCAGCAGGTGGGCAAAAGCCTGCGTCAATTGCGCGCGCTGGGCGTCGGGATCGCTCTCCACTGCCGCAATCTGCGCGATGCCTCCCACTTCCAGGAAGTCATCAATGATGCCGGGAAAGTTCTTCATGCTTGGCCCGATCACGATGGGGCGGCCATACACGGCAGGCTCCATGATGCTCTGCCCGCCATGCGGAATGAGTGTGCCTCCGACAAACACCACTGTCCCAAACTGATAGGCCGTGGACAATTCGCCCAATGTGTCCAGGACAAGCACGGGTTCATCGCCCCGCGCGGGCGCTGGCTGGGAGCGCCGATGCGTGGCAAAGCCTGCGCCCTGGGCAAGTTGCGCGACTTGCGCGAAGCGTTCGGGATGGCGGGGAACCAGCATCAGGCGCGTCCCTTCCAGGCCAGGCATTTGGCGCAGGCGCGCGAGCACGTCCAGCAGGGCTTGTTCTTCCCCCGCGTGGGTGCTGCCGGCAACAATCATCGGGCTGGGCGATTGGGACAGGCCAAAGCTTTTGTCCAGGGTGTGCGCCATGGCCTGCGAGACTTCACGCTCCGCTCCGCCCCGGTCGTACTTGAGGTTGCCGCTTGTTTCAATCTGGCTGGGACGCGCGCCCATGCGCTGAATGCGGGCGGCGTCTTCGGGGGACTTCATCAGCAGGCGCGCGTAGCACCGGAAGACCGGGGCCATCAGCGGCTGGAGCCACTTGTAATACTGGAAGCTTTGAGCGGAAATGCGCCCGTTTGCCATGACAACCGGAATGCCGCGCCCCGACGCTTCATGCAATGTGTTGGGCCAGATTTCCGTGTCTATCGTCACCAGCAGGGACGGTTTGATCCAGTCCAGCACGCGCCGCACCGGGCCGGGCAGGTCTATGGGAAAGTAGAATGTGTTCCCGGCCCCATACTGCGCAAAGCGTTCCTGGGCAATGGCCTGCCCGGTTTTGGTGATCGTGCTGAACACCAAGCGCACCTGGGGAAAGCGCGCGTGCAGGGCTTGCGCCAGCGGCGTCACGCTCAAAGTTTCCCCGACCGAGCACGAATGTATCCACACCGTGGGCCTATCCCCCGCTTTCAGCGTGTCCGGCAAAGCCCCCCAACGCTGCCGAAGCTCGGGCAGGTACTTCTGGTGACGCCAGGCGCGATACAGAAAATAGGGGGCCATGCAGAGCACCCATGCCCCAAACAACACGCTGTAAAGAACGTACATAGGCTATATTACTGACTGCTGTCATGCAGAGAGCCGGGGCTATAAAACCTCCGGCAGAGACGAGGCCATGTCCTGCCGGACATAAGATAACCCGCATCGGCCTTTTCTTACGCCCGCGAGGGCTTGGCTTCTCATTTGCCGGGGGTTTTATACCCCCGGCACATCGCTTGCCTTACCCGCCACCCATCAGCGCAATCACGCGTTGCAAATCCGCCTCGGTATCCACGCCGACTGTGTCGTGCGGCGTCTCGGCAACGTAAATATCCACTCCATTTTGCAGGAAACGAAGCTGTTCCAGCTTTTCCGCCAGTTCCAGCGTAGACTGCGGCAGCTTGTGAAACAGCGTCAAGGCGTCGCGGGTGTACGCATACAGCCCGATATGCTTGAAGTGTTGCACCCCGCCCGCCCCGTCGCGATCATACGGGATAGCATGGCGCGAAAAGTACAGCGCGCGCCCGTCGTCCCCTGTGATCACTTTGACATTGTTCGGGTCGCGAGCGGCTTCCAAACCTATCGCCACTTTGAGCGTCGTCACTTGCGCGTTTGTTTCGCCCCCGAATGGCCGGAGCAATAGTTCCAAATGGTCGGCGCGCAGGGTAGGTTCGTCCCCCTGAATGTTGACGTAAATATCGCCGTCCGTGCGCCCCATCACCTCGTGCAGCCGGTCGCCCCCCGATGGATGCTCCCCGGTCAGCGTGACAGGAATGCCCGCATCGGCGCAGGATTGGTATATCTCCGGGCTGTCTGTTGCCACGACCAGTTCGGTGAGCAGCGGCGACTGCCGCGCGTTCTGGTAGACCCAGTGCAGCATCGGCTTTCCGGAAATCAGGCGCAATGCCTTGCCCGGCAGCCGCGTGGAATTGAGGCGCGCGGGGATTACTCCCATAATTTTTGGCATAGGTGTTGTCATAGGTTGGCTGCGATACAGGTGTTCAGAAAAAGCCCCCCGTGCTAAGTATGAAGAGCCAGAAGGGAACCTACCCCCGGCCCCTCGGAACCTACCCCCGGCCCCTCCCGAAGCGGGAAGGGAGAAGAGAAAGCCTTTCCTGCTCCCTCTCCGTTCCTGCACTGGCAGGGCCGGAGGGCGGGGGAGGGCAAGGGAGGGGTTCTCTGGCTCCCCAGAATTGGGGCGGGGGGGCCTCTTCTATTCCCCAAACCCTTGAGAAACAGGCTCGCCGTCGGGGATGAGCGCCAGTTCTTCGGGGCGCAAATGGATAAGCTTAATGCGCCAGCGCTCGCCAAACCGAGCCACAATCAGCGTCGGCTCGTCAATCAAACGCTTTTGCCCCAGACGCACGACAAACGCTTCCGAGGCGGGCCACGAATAAACCAGCCTGCCTTCCCCTGCTTCCGCCAGCGAGACAGGCAGGCCGTCCGGCACCAGCAATGCGTCGCCCGGCTCGGTGAACACCTGCACCAATCGCTGCCAGCCGTCGCCAAAGCGCAGACGCCCGCACGTCGGCGACGCCAGCACGCGCTTTCGCCCCCGCTCCACAAACCAGATCGGCCCGCTGCCCTCGCCCGGCAGGCGCACCAAACGCCCCTCAAGTTGCGCCGGGCTGAACGACTGCGCCCGGCGCAAAGCCGCCCGCGTGCCCACGGGGGCATCGGCGGGCACGGATGTGGAGATCACTTCCACTCGCCCCACTTCGGGCATAAAAGCGGGCGGCACAAACGCTGCCGTTAGCTCGGCGACAAAGTGCCCCGCCTCGTCAATGGGAAACAAGCCGCCCCCGCCGCCCCGCACCGCATACGAATAGGCAACAAATTGCCCGTCTTCCGAGGGCGTCAAAGCGCGCGCCTCCAGGCCTTTTTCTACCGACACGTTTTCAATCACCCGCCATAGCACCAGCCCCACGTGCGGCGCGCGCAGTTCTCCCGACGCGATGCGTGGCTTGCCGTGCCCGCCGAGCAGCGGCCCGCGCGCCCCGGCGAGGTCAACATGCGCAGTGACAAAGGTGGCTTGTGCGCTTTGTTGTGTGGACATGGCGTGGTCTTTGCACAGGCTCTGCTCTGGCGTTGTACAAGCGTTTCCTGCGCGTTGCAACGACGGAAGATTCTGTTCCGTCGTTGGTATCGGCTTAACAGGCGATAGAAACGCCGTAGAAACGCCGAAGTTGCGAGTTGGTCAGGGCTTGTGCCGGGGGTATAAAACCCCCGGCAGTTGTGCGGCCACATCCTGCCGGACGTAAGAAAATGCTTTGTGAACTGTGTCTTACGCCCGTGAGGGCCGGGCCGCGTCCCTGCCGGGGGTTTCACACCCCCTGTGCAGCTCCTTACTGGGGGTTTCACACCCCCTGTGCAGCTCCTTACTGGGGGTTTCACACCCCGGCACAAGCCACTGCTGACAGTTGTTTGCCCCCGGCACAAGCCTCGGCCAATGCTTTGACACCCCCGGCGCACAGCATTGCCGACAGTAATTTGTCCCTGGCTTTTGCCCGGCACAAGCCTTGGCTCACACTTTGTAAAGATAATTGAGCCGGTCGGCTTTGCGCAGGGACTCGCCGATGCTGCCCAGCACCTGCCCGTTGATTGGGGCGGCAATCACAATGCCCAGGGCGTCGCGGTGCAGGCGCTCCAGGCCGTTTTCGCGCAGATACCCCGCTTTGCCCGCGATGGCAATCGCATCGGTCGTCATTTGCAGGGCGTGTTCAGACAAAAACAGCTTGGCAGTCATTGTCGCGGCCTCCACGGGCGGGCCGCCGGGAAGGGAAGCCATTGCGGCCAGGGCATAAACATGGGTGCGCATGATGCCCAAAGTCGCCGCAAGCTGCGAAACGCGCACGCGCACGCTTTCGTACTTTTCAAACGAATTGTTGGCCCGGACAATGTCCACCAGGCGTCCGAACGCACCCAGGGCAATTCCCGTGGCGACAATGCCCGAATGCAGGCCGGCCTGCATGTCAAACGCGATAATCGGGCCGATATGCCCTGGCTCGCCGACACGGTCACTATCAGGAACTAATGCATGGTCCAAACCGACCACGCCGCTGTGCGTCCCTTGCAGGCCCATGGAATCCATCGGCTCGCCGATGCGCAGGCCGGGGTTTGTGGCAGGCACTAAAAAGAAGCCTTTGCCGTCGGTGGTATCGGTCATCACCATGTAGACGCCGGCATGGCCTGCGCCCGTGCAGAACGCTTTTTGGCCGCTCAGATGCCACACGCCGTCTTCCTGGTAGGCTTTGGTATTGAGAACGCTTTTGTCCGCCCCGACGCCCGCCTCCGACCAGGCCGACGCGCCCAGTGTTTGACGGGAGATCAGGGGCAGGTAGCGCTCTTTCTGCGCGTCCGTCCCGGCTTTATTGATGCGGTTTGCGGTGAGTGTGTGCAGTAAAAGTATAAAGGCCGTGGCGGGGGCAACGCGCGCGATCTGCTCCACAGCATAGGTGACATTGAGCGTGTCTAGCCCTAAGCCGCCATACTGCGCGGGGATGCGCATGCCGAGCAGCCCGGCTTCCGCGAGGGCATCCATGTTGGCCTGGGGAAACTCGTGTTCGGTCGCGCGCGGTTCATCGGTGTGGATGGTGAGGTGTTCGGCGACAAGCTGCTGGACAACAGGGCCGAGGGAGAGGGCAGGGTAAAGCTCCTGCGGGTCTTGATCCCAGGTGAGTACCATGATAGGCTCGCTTTCTGTGCCGAGTATACCAGAGGGGGCCGAACGTGTCAACGCGGGGGCGGGGGTGTCTTGTGCCAGGGAATGAAACCATTAGCCCAGGCTTGTACCGGGGGTATAAAACCCCCGTTAGTGCGTCCTCGCGCTGGACACAGGGACGCAGCCACACCCTCGCGGGTGTAAGACTGGGTGACAGCGCCTTTTCTTACGTCCGGCAGGATGTGGCCGCACAACTGCCGGGGGTTTTATACCCCCTGTGCAGTCCTAATCTGGGATTTGATAACCCCCGGCAACAGCAAAGCCAGCTCTATTTGCCCCGGCTGTCTAGAGGTTAATCATCGCCCATTTGGGCCGGCGTGACAGGGGTATCGTCGGCAAGACGGAAGCGGCCCAGAGCAAACTGCTCCGCCAGCCATGCGCCCAGCAAGCCGAACGTGAACAGGCAAAGCGGATTGTGCAAAAAGTAGTGCATCGCGCCGCTATGGGCCGATTGGGGCGATACAAGGGGAACTTGCCAGCGGGGGCCGTTGATGCTTGCCAGGCTAAGACTTCCAAACACGACAAATGCTACTGTGCCTCGCCCTGTAGAAGCAACAAAGCCCACACATAAACCACTGAGAAATGCAGGCAGGGCGAGCGTCAAAAACGCGGCAAAGCCATCGTAGAACGCATTGCTGCTGAACTCCGAGCCGCGCAGCCATTTAATACCCAAAGCGTTGAGAACAAAAAAAACGAATGGGCCTGCCGCGATAGCTCCCAACCGGCGCAGGAGGCGAGGCAAAGGCCACCAGGGACTAGTTGCGGGGGCAGGCGCAGGCGACGTGTCTGTTGGCGGGTCGGGGCGGCTCAACCGGCCCCGCCTTCCATCAGCGTAATCTGCGAGCCGCGCGGCGTCTTGGTCACCTCGACGCGGGCAGGAAACGAGTCCTTCAGCTCATCAATGTGCGTAATCACAATGATCTTCTCAAAGTCGCTGCCGATTGCACTCAAGGCCTCCACCAGCTTTTCGCGGCCTTTGCCATCCTGCGTGCCGAAACCTTCGTCAATAATCAGCGTCTGCAATTTCGCCCCCGCACGGCGGGCCAGCAATTTGGACAAAGAGATGCGCAGGGCAAAAGCCGCGCGAAAGCCCTCGCCGCCGCTGTACATCTCCAGGGGGCGCGTGCCCAGGCTGTCGCTGACCTTAATCTTGAGCGTCTCCACCGGCCCGGTGCGCTTGGATTTGCCTTCTTCCAAAGTGTCAATGTAAAGCGACATATCGCCGTCGGTCAGTCTGTCCAGCAGCCTATTGGCTTCGTCCTGAAGTTCGGGCAAAGCGTTTTCAATAATCAGGGCCTGCACGCCCTTCTTGCCAAACGCCTGCGTCAACTGCTTGTGCATCTCCTCGCTCTTGCGGGCGTCGGCAAGAGCGGCAGTTTTGGCATCACGGGTGACTTTCAGGGCGGCGCAATGCTCCAAAGCGCGCCCGTGGCTGCCAATCTCCTGGTTGACCTCGCCCTCCTGACGCTTGCGCGACAATTCAAGGGCGCGCAGCTCATCGCGGCGCTGAGTGCGGGCGGCAATCTCCCCGGCCACATCGGCGAGGCCCGACAACTGCTTTTCGGCCTCGGTACGCGCGGCCTCGCGTTCCATGCCCAGCGCCTGCACGCGGGCCAAACGCGCCTGCGCTTTGCCGAGCGCCGTCTCGGCATGGCCGAGTTCTTGGTGCAAACGCTCGGCCCCGTCAAGCGCACCCATCTCGGCTTTGACTTGCGCATAATCGGCTTCGGCATGCACGTAGCGCTCCAAGCCGCGCTGTATCTTGTCAATGCGCGCGCGGACTTCCGGGGCGAAATTGCCGCCTTGCAGGTGCGCGGTTTCTTCGGCAAGGTGGGCGGCCTTTTTGGGCACGTCCGAGGCGCGGCCCTGCATTTCTAGCAGCTTCTGCTCAATCTGGGCAAGGCGACGGTCAATGTCGCGTGCATCGCGCAGGCTCAGCTTAATCTCCGCCAGCCGCGATTGCAGGGCCGTGAGTTCGGACTTGGCGCGCGCGCCCTCGCTGCGTCCGTCCTTGCGGCGCGCGGCAAGGTCGTCCAGGGCTGCCTGATACTCCTCGCGCACGACAATCTGCCGCTCTTTGGTTAGGTCGGCGCTGCAAACAGCACACACGCCCTGCTGACGCGCGAGGGCGGCGAGGCGCTCCTCCCACACCTTGCTTTGCTCGCCAAGCCGGGCGTCTTCTTCTTTAAGCAGCGTGAGCTTGTCCTGGGCATCAGGAAGGGATTGTTCCAGCGTGGCCTGCTCGCGAGCCAGTGTGTCAAAAGCGGCCATCTGCGCGGCGATAGCGTCACGCTCCTGGGTCAGGCTGGGCAGTTCCTTGACGCTCTGGACAGCCTCGCGGTGGGCTTCCTCGGCAACGGCAACACGGGTGCGCAGGAGGTTCTCGGCGGTGTCGTGCTCGCGCTGGGCATTGGCGAGAGCAAGCCTGCCGCGCAAAAGCTGCGCCACGTCTTGCTCTAGCTGCGCGGCACGGGCACGGGCCTCTTGCAGGGCTGTGTAGTCTTTGCTGATTGCTTCGCGCCGGGACAGCAGGGCGCTGGCGTCGGCTATTTCGCGCTCCAATGCGGCGCGGTCGGCGTGCAGGTCGGCCAGCTCGCGGGCGAGGTTGTCCAGTTGAACATGCAGGCTGTCGGCGACCGTCTTCATGCCGCCTAGTTCGCTCAAACGGTGCATGATCGCATCATGTTCGGCGCGCAAGGGCACGGCGTGGGCATTAAGCTCTGCTAACTGCGCCTGCAAAGCACTGATAGCATCCACATGCACGGCTTCCTGCGCCAGCTCTGCCCCAATGCTGTTGAGGTCGCGCTCCAAATCTACCGCATCGGCAGCGGCAGCCTTGGCCTTGTCTCGCGCCAGCGCTTCCAAAGCGTCATAGCGCCCCAAGTCTAGAATATCGGCGAGGATTTGCTTGCGTTTACTGGGCGTCTGCTGGACAAAGTGGTCGGCTTGCCCCTGCCTCAGATAAGCGGAGTTAAGAAATGTATCGTAGCTCATCCGAAGCAGCTTTTGTATTGCCTGCTCCGTCTTGCGGCTGTCGTCCCCCGTCAGGCTATGCCACGCGCCGTCGTCCTTCTGCTGATAGATTTGCCACACGTTGCCGCTCGCGCGCTTGGAACGCTTGCGCAGGACGCGGTACGTCTGCCCATCCATCTCAAACGTCAGAGTCACCGACATCTCATCCGCCCCGATACGCACCAGGTCGTCGTGCCGGTTCTTGCCCGCACGGGACTCGCCCCACAGCGCCCACGTCATCGCATCCAGCAGGGCCGACTTGCCATTGCCGTTCTCCCCGGCCAGGCACAGCGTATGAAGGCCCGTCATATCGAGGGTCGCCCCCTCCGCACCATACGACATAAAGTTCTTGAGTTCAAGCTTAAGCGGAATCATTGTGGTTATTATACCCGGTCGCACCACGCGTCAGCCGCGGCCTGCGCGTTCCACATGCGATGCCCTGCGCTCCCCCTCCCGCTCCCAGCGCACGGCCCACGCGATGCCCACCAATGATCGTCCCGTTCCCGTCCACGTGTCGTCCACGCCCCGTCCACACGTGCATACAACGTGCTTGCAACGTTGGTCAAACGTTAACGCGATGTTAATAAGACGTTGGCGCGGCATTGCAAACGCGTGGCTTAGGCATCGTAAGCCTAGATCAACGACGGAAGAAACGGTTCCGTCGCCGCAACGCCGCCGCAACGCCCAAACAACAAGCAAGCCAAGCCCAAACAAAGGCGGCAGCAACTTGCTTTACCCCAGCACAAGGTATCATTGTCACAAGGCGCAAGCAAGCGTGCCCAAGCGCCTCTGCCAGCAAAGTTACCCATTAAAACACCATGTGTTTCTGTCCATCGGAGCCGGAACACGGGGTTGAAACCCCGTGCTGACTGTGCCAAACTCGCCTTCGCGGGTTGAAGACGGGTTGTTCTTAACCCGCGCCCTTCCAGGCCTGCCAGTGCAGAGGCGGATTTCACAATGACAGCACGGCATTAAAGTGCCGTGTGCGTCTGCAAAGTCCGTGCCGCGCTTTGGCATGGGGTATCCTATGCTTTGGAGGATAACCCATGACCGCCAACGCCCTCGCCGAGATAGCACAACTCAGCGTCGCCGAGCGCATCCAGCTTGCCGAAGACATCTGGGAAACACTCGTCGCTGCCCCTGATGCCATTCCCCTCCCGGACACACAGCGGCCCGAGCTTGACCGCCGCCTGCAAGCCTACCAGGACAACCCGCAAACCGGCGCTTCCTGGCAAGACGTGCAGCAGCGTGTCCGGGAGCAGGCATGACCCCGGCCATTGTCATACAGCCCGCCGCCGAAGCGGAGATCACCGAAGCCTTTCGCTGGTACGAAGACAAAAGCGAGGGGCTGGGGTCGGAGTTCATGCGGGCACTGGACGCCACGCTTTCCGCCATACAGCGCAACCCCACCAGCTACGCAGTCATCCACCAATCCGTGCGCCGTGCTATGCTGCGGCGTTTCCCTTACGGTATCTTCTACCTCACGGAAAGCGAACGAATTATTGTCCTCGCGTGCTTCCACGCCAGCCGCGCCCCGAAGCCCTGGCAGGACGGCGCGTAACCCCACATAAACCCACGCAGCGAGACTTCGCTTTGGACGCGGGGATATTTTGCTTTCCATGCGCGCAGCAGGAAAAACCGATGCCCATCGCGAACCCATGCCTATGAGCACCACCACCCGCAAAGTCCAGCTGCACTATCCATTAGAACGCCTCACCGAGCCGGTTGTCACCCGCCTAGTCAACGACTTTGATGTCGCGCCCAACATCCTGCGCGCCGATGTCAATGCCCGCACCGGCGGCTGGCTAATTGTTGAACTGACCGGAGACGACACGCGCACCGACGCCGCCCTGTCCTGGCTCCGCGAGCAGGGGCTGGTGGTCACCGACCCTGCCTAGCCGCGCGCCTTTCTGCCCCCCGTCAATGAGTAGAGAAACCATGCACACAGTGCGCGCGGGCGCAGGCTGGACACTGTTCGCGGTGCTGGTGCGCGCCCGCGCCCGCATGCTCGCCAATGCCGTTCGCACGTCCACGGGCAGGCAGCGGCTGGTCATCGGCGGGCTGGCTGCGTTTGGGCTGGTGTTTGTCGCCGTAGTCGGGGCGTTGTCTGCCGCCCTGCTCACCTTGGCGCAGGCAGGCACGCCCCTAGCCCACGGCCTCGCGCCCAATGCTGCCACGCTGACCCAACACGCCTACGAGTACCTGTTCTTCTTTTTGCTGGCAGGCTCCGTCCCGTTTGTGGCCGCCACCTTGTTCCAAGCCGACGACCTGCCGCTGCTGTTAACCACGCCCGCCGATGTGCGTGCCATTGTCGGAGCCAAGCTGCTCGATGCGGCCCTGGTGAATGCCGCCCAATCGTCTGCACTCGGCCTGCCTGTGCTCGTAGGCATCGGGTGGGCGTCAGGCTTATCGGCAACGGGCTGGCTGTGGCTGGGCACCGCAACTGTCCTGCTGCTGGCAATCCCGCCGCTGGCAACCGCCGCCCTGCTGCTGCTGGCCGTCCGCACTCTGGGCATGCGCCGGGTCCGGGCCGCCGTCACAATAGTCAGCGTCGGGCTGGGGTTAGCCATCACAAGCCTTGCCGTTGTCGGCGCAAGCCGGGCCGCGCAGGGCGGCGGTCTGGACATCGCGCGCCTGCAAAGCGCCCTGCACGGGGAGCCGACTGCCCCGCAACCCCCAATTCTGGGGGAGTCGGAGCGGCCCCCCCGCCCCAATAATGGGGAGCTAGAAAAAACTATCCCTAACCCTCGCCCGCTTGCGGGAGAGGGACAGGCGCGAAGCGCCAGGGTGAGGGCCGTCCAAGCCAGGGTAAGGGCTTCCCTCCCCAACCTGCTGCCCTCCGCGTGGGCCGCACAGATGCTGCAAGACACGGCAGGCAAACGCCCGCTTGCCGTCGCTGGGTGGACAGGCTTAGCCTTTTTGCTTCTTCTGGCAACAGTACTGGTCGCTGTGTGCCTGCCGCTCGGGACGCGCGTGCTGGCAAGCGATGCCTTTTTGGAGCCGTTAGACAGCGGACAAGTGCAGGCAAAACACTCGTCCGCCCGCCCGCGCTGGACGCACGCCCTTGCGTCGCCCGTTTGGGGCCTGCTTGCCAAAGACCTGCGCTACCTCCGGCGCGACCTTATTCTCTTGGGGCAGATCGGGACGGCGCTGCTCCTATTTCTTGTGCCTTTGCTGCTGCGCGCGGCACAGGGCCAAAGTGCCCAAGCAGACAGCGACCTGTACGGCGGCTTCGCTCTCGGCATGCTCGGCCTCATCTTGTACATGGTCACCAGCATCGTCTCGCTGACATCGGTGGGCCTGGAAGGGCGCGGTGCATGGCTCGTGCTGGCGTCACCTGTCCCGCGAGCACAGTTTGTGCGGGCCAAGTGGCTGGGTTCATTCGCGCTGTGTGCCGCCCTGGTCGCCGTGCTGACACTCGCCGCCTGGCCGCTGTTCGCGCTGAGCGCGACACAGGTGGGCGGGGCACTTTTGTGCCTCGGCCCGGCGTGCTTTGCCTTGTCTGGGCTGGGCGTCGGGCTGGCGGGCCTGTTTCCACGCTTTGTGTACGAGAACCCCGCCCACCGGGCAAGCGTGTGGGCATTGCTGCTCGGCTTCGGGCTGGCAACAGGTTATGGCCTGCTGTGCGGACTTGTCGGCGCGGGAACCTTTCTGCTGCCTGCGCAGAGCGTCCTGGGGATGCGCGCGGCATCTATTCTGGGTATCAGCCTCTTTGTGCTGCTGTCCCTCGCGACAGGTCTGGTGCCTATCCTGCTTGCCTCGCGGCGGCTGCGGGATTACGAGTGGGAGTTTTAGCAAAGACGAGTTTACGCACTGCCGAAGGAGAAACACTCATGGACACAATTCGCGTGGGAATGATTGGCGTGGGCGGCATGGCACAAGGCCACATCCGCAACCTGTTGACGCTGCCCGAAGTCGAGCTTGTCGGCCTCGCGGACATCAGCGAGCTGAGCCTAGACAAGACCAAGGCCAAGCACGGCGAGGCTGTCGCCGCCCTGCCGACCTTCGCCGACTACCGCAAGATGCTGGACACGCAGAAGCCCGATGCCGTCGTGGTCTGCACCCCGCACACGCTGCACTTCGGGCAGGCGATGGACTGCCTGGACAGCGGCGCGCACGTTCTTCTGGAAAAGCCCATGGTGACGCGCGTGCCCGATGCGCATGCGCTCCTGGCAAAGATCAAGGAAACAGGCAAAGTGGTTGGCTTGGGCTATCAGCGCCATGCCATGCCCGAGTTTCGCTACATCAAAGAGCGTATCGCCAGCGGCGAGTTTGGGGCCGTGCAGGCTGTGACCGCCTTGCAGCAGCAGGGCTGGGCCAAAGGAACCGTGGGAAGCTGGCGGCAAGACCCGGCTTTGTCGGGCGGCGGGCAGATCAACGACAGCGGCTCGCACCTGCTGGACATTGTGCTGTGGACAACGGGCCTCGCCCCAGACAAAGTGTCCGCGTTTATGGACAACCGGGGCACGCCCGTGGACATCAATACGGCCCTGACGGTGCAGTTTGTCAATGGCGCACTGGGAACGATTACCATCGCTGGGGATGCCGCAGGCTGGTATGAGGACATCACCATCTGGTGTGAGCGCGGCAGCTTTTACGTGCGCAATGGCGGCGGCTTTCAGGTGCAGGGGACAGATGGGCACCTGTTCACCCCGGAGCCTGCCGATATGCCGACCGGCTCGGATGTGGACACCAACTTTGTCCATGCTATTCTGGGCACGGAGCCGATAGCCGCCGCGCCCGGCGACGGCCTGCGCACCATTGAATTGACCGAAGCCGCCTGGCAGTCGGCGGCATCCGGCGGGCAGCTTACGAGTGTGACGCGCGCGTAAGGGGAGGAGCTTACACCGTTTCTTCGTGCTCCAAGGCAAGCACCAGGGGGCGCGCGGCTTCCACCAGTTCGTCGCGGCGCGTGCGCAGCGTGTCGCGCGTGTCGCAGTACGTGGCGAGCGCCTGCAAGGGGTCTAATGCCTCGGTGAGCACCTTGGAGCGCACGGCATCCGTATCGCGGGCGACGTCTTTGTGCAATGCCACCACCATAAACGCCGGAGCGAGGGCAGCCCGAATGTCGCCTTCGCGCAGGGCGGGCTGCTGCTCCGAGTGCAGCTTAAACGACAGTTTCACCACCGCATTGCGCAGGTCGTGCTTGGACAGCTCGCGCAGCACATGCTCCGTGATGCCGTCGCCTGCCGCGGTCGCATCTGTTTCAATCTCCACAAAGCGCCGGGTGGGCACGGTGATATGCCGCACTTCGGTGTTTCCCTTGGCAAGCTCTACCAAAGCAAACCCTTTGTCTTCTTTACGCTCCCCAAAGTCTATGCGCTCAATGCTGCCGGAGTAGACCACCGGCGGCTGCTCGCCTTTGTTGAGGTCTTGAAACTTGTGGATGTGCCCTAGCGCGACATAGTCAAACGGGGCCTGCGTCAGCGCAGACAGCGGCACCTCCGGTTCATTCACCAGATAACCGACCTGCCCCGCCGACAGGCGCGCATTGGCGACGCTGAAATGCCCCATGAGAATAGTGGGTAGGCTAGGGTCGCACTCGGACGCAATCTTGTCCAGCCACCCGACATACTTCTCCACGATCAAGCTTGTGGTTTCCTGCACGCCCTGGTCTTTGTAGTCCTCGCGGGCCAGGACAAGCGACTTAATCAGATACGGCACGGCGGCAATCTGCACGTCCTGCCCGCTTTTGGTCTGCATGACTGCATGGCCCGGCGTGTCAAACACGCGCATGGATTGGCCCATCAATGCCCCAAAAATCTCAATCGCATTGGCGCGTCCCTTCATGTTGGGGATGTCGTGGTTGCCCGCCAGCATGACAATCGGGACATGGGCCTGGGCGAGCCGTGACAGGCACTTGCCGAACTCGCGCTGATGGGTCTGGTTCGGGTCGCGCGTTTTGTACGCATCGCCCGCGAACACGGCCAGTTCCACATCGGCTTCTAACGCTAAGTCAATGGCGGCGTTGAGGGCATCGCGAAAGTCTACCAGCCGCGACGGCAGGCCGGTCACGGGGTCAAAGCGCCCGTAGTTTTCCACGCCAAAGTGGACATCGGCAAAGTGCATCACGCGGATGCTGGGAGTGTAAGCCATGCGTTTGATTATACCTGGGCAGGCGCTGAGAGTGTCTATAAACTGGCAGGAAGGCCCCCCCGCCCCAATAATGGGGAGCATGAGAGGAGAAAGCCAGAGGCATTGGTCTTCCTCATCTTCTTCTGGCCCCCCATTATTGGGGCGGGGGGGCCTTCCTAAGCCTTTGTCTACAGCATTTCCATTGTTTTCCAAGCCTGTACCAACGACGGACGAAATCTTTCCGTCGTTGGTCTGCGCTTGCCACGAGCCTAACACGCCGGTGCAACGCCCCTGCGATGGAACCAGCGCGTGCTACAATACAACAAACCAATACTTTGCGCCGCACTCCGAAACCGGCTGTTTACCGATTGCTTATGACGCTCCGACGCTTCGCTTTACTTTTTGCGCTTTTTGTTGCCACTCTAACCCCCACGCTTGCCCGCGCGGACACAACGATTAAACGGCTCGCGCCGGGCGTGGTCTGGACGCAGGAAATAGACAAAACAACCCCGCTCATTATCAATGTGCTGGATGTTGACTTGCGCGCGCCCGGCGTCCATGTGGGCGTGGGGATTGGTCAAGACCGGGTCAGCGGGACGGATGCGACACGCGGGCGCGAGGATGTGACCCGGTACGCGCGCCGCCACCACGCTCTGGCCGTGGTCAATGCGGATTTTTTCCCCTTTACCGGCGACCCTTTGGGCGTCGGCATCGCGAACGGCGAATTGTTCAGCGAACCCTGGACGGGCAACGCTAAAGGCGGCCCGCGCACGGCTCTAGGGCTGGGGGCGGATGGGCGGACGGCCCTGATGAGCACGCTGGGCTTTCTGGGGGACTTGCAGGCCGAAGGTAATGCGCGCTATTTTATCAACGGCATCAACCGGCAGGTGGGGGTAGGGGAGATTGTGGTCTTCTCGCCGCGCTATGGCCCAATCACGGCGTATCGCAAGGGCGGGGCCGAAGTGACACTCGGCGCGGTCAATGGAACCGTGCAGGCGGATAAGCTGATGGTCGGGCGGGTTGTCAGCGTGCAGGTCGGAAGCGCCCTGCCCGCGTTTATCCCCGAAGGCGGACTGGTGCTGTCGGCGGGGCCGGGGGCAGGGGCCGCGTTTCTGCAAGCGCACTGCCATGTGGGGGATAAAGTCGGCTTTGTGCTCTCAGTCGCGCCGCCCGCGCAGACGCATGACGGCATCAAGATTGCGTCTCTGCCCTTCATGGCTGGGAGCCTGCCGTCACGCGCAATGGCGAGTATCGGGCGCGGAGCCTTGCTGTGGAGCGAGGCGGCTGAGGCGGTGGGCGGCGGGCCGCGCCTGCTGGTGAACGGCGAAACGGCGATTGACGGGCAGGCCGAGGGCTTTGACGCAAGCTTTACCGACCATGCCTACCCGCGCACGGCTGTCGGTATCAGCCGGGACGGGCGGCATTTGATTGTGGTGACAGCCGATGGACGTCAGTCCTTGTCGCGCGGGGCAACCCTGGGCGAGATGGCGGGTATTTTGAAACGCTACGGGGCGTGGAATGCGATGAACTTTGACGGCGGCGGGTCGACCAGCCTCGCGGTGGCGGGCCTGAGCGTCAACAGCCCGGAAGGCAGCGGCGCAGAGCGTCCTGTCGCCGATATGCTTGTGGTGCAGAGCGACTTTGCGCGGGTGCGCTACCCTGTAGGTGCGCCGCTGGTTTTGGGCGGGGGCAGCGCAGTGGCATTCGCGGCGCAGACCGATGCGCAGATTGTCGCGCCTGCCGTGCCGGTCATCGCGGGAAACGCAGTCGCCCTGCATCTGCGCGTCGCGGGCCGGGACATCGCCGGGAGCGACCCGCGCATTGTCTGGCAGGGCACGGCGAATGGGACAGGGTTTATAAATCAGCGCGGGTACTTCCTGGCCCAGAATGCGGGAAAGGGCACAGTGGCCGCGCTGTTTGACGGGCAGCTTGTTACGGGCAATATCACTGTTCAGGCTAAGACGCCGCCTGTCAGCACATTTGCCCTGCGCGCCGACATGGTTCCTGACCCGCAGGGGGCGAGCAGCCGCAGCAATTTGTTCGTGCGCGTGCTGGACAAAAACAGCGCCCCCAAAGCCGGGGCAAGTATCCATGTGATTGTCACGAATGGCACAGTGGACAGGCCCGACGCGCAGACTGACCCGGACGGGGGCGTCACGCTGGGCATTACATGGAACCAGGCGCGCGGCGGCAGCGTCCAAATCGTATCGCCGGGCCTTGTGCCGATCACTTTGGCGCAGCCGAGTGCATTGTGATGGAAGCTGAGTAGGAGGCCCCCTGCCCCAATAATGGGGAGCAATACAGATAAATGCCAGTGGCATTTGTCTTCTCCTGCTCTGCTCTGGCTCCCCAGAATTGGGGCGGGGGGCCTCTTTCCCACTTACCGTACACAACGATAGAAGACAACCAATTATGACAACAGAGACATTTATTGCCGAGGGCAGCCTTGCCAAAAACATAGTTCCCCCCAAGCTGTTAACACTGAAAGACGTGCGCCACGATGCGCGCGTCCGCACCTATATCCTGCGCGCCAACGAGCAGATGCAGGCGATTGGCTACACCGAGCACGGGCATCGGCATGCGGGCATTGTCAGCACTATCGCCCGCACCATTCTAGTCAACCTCAGCCACCCGGAGCGCGAAGGAGAACTGGCCGCCATCGCGGGCTACATGCACGACATGGGGTGCGTCATCAACCGCATTGGGCATGTGGAGGCGGGCGCGCTCATGTCCTATACCATTCTTACTGATATGGGCATGAGCGCGAACGAGATAGCGACTGTGATTGGGGCTATCGGCAACCACGAGGAACCCAACGGCCTGCCTATCTCCCCGGTCTCCGCAGCGGTGATTATCGCAGACAAGAGCGACGTGCATTTTTCGCGCGTGCAGGAAAAAGACCCGGTTAAGTTTGACATCCACGACCGGGTGAACTATGCGGTGCAAAAGTCCTACCTGCACGTAGACGGCGAAACAAAAGCCATCACCCTAGACTTGGAGATTGACACAAGCCATGCCTCGGTCACCGAATACTTTGAGATATTCGTCATGCGCATGGTCTTGTGCCGCCGGGCTGCCGCATTCCTGGGCTGCAAGTTCCACCTCAAGATCAACGGCGTCAATTTATAACAGACTTTAGCAGAGGGTAGAAAGATAGCCGATGAGCAAAGCGCAAAAGTGGCCGCAATCGCTGATGACCGTGCGGCATGGCGAAAGCGCAGGCAATGTCGCGCGGGATGCCGCCATGGCGCAGGGGCTGGCGGAGATCAACATTGCCGGGCGCGACATAGACGTTCCGCTCTCGCCGCGCGGCGAGCGTCAGGCCCACGCATTGGGCGAATGGCTTCAACGCCTGCCCGGTGCGCAGCAGCCCACCGTCGTGCTGTCGTCGCCCTACAAGCGGGCACAGGACACGGCTCACATCGCTTTGCAGGCGGCGGGCCTGGACGTTAAAGACATGCCGTTCATCACCGACGAGCGCCTGCGGGAAAAAGAGTTTGGGATACTGGACCGGCTGACGCCGCGCGGGGTCTTGGAGAAGTATCCCGAGCAAGCACAGTTCCGGCAAGCGCTGGGCAAGTTCTACCACCGTCCGCCGGGCGGGGAAAGCTGGTGCGATGTGGTGCTGCGCCTGCGCTCCGTGCTGGATACGCTAGACCGAGAGCATGAAGGCGAGCGCGTGCTGATTGTCGCCCATCAAGTGGTCGTGCTGTGCTTCCGCTATCTCATTGAACACATGACCGAGGACGAGATACTCGCCATTGACCGGCAGGGCGACATCGCCAACTGCGCCGTCACGCGCTACGATTACGATGCCCACCATGGGCGTCATGGCGGCCTTGTCCTGCGCGCCTACAACTTCTCGGCTCCTTTGGAAGAAGCCGACGAAGTGGTGACGACAAGCCCTGATGTGCCTGTCGCCCCGAAATAACTTCTCAACTCAACTTAGAATGTATCTCAAAACGCAGGCTGAACTTTCGCCTGTCATGCGCCGATAATGGCAGCATGGAACCGCCAATTGAACCGAAGAAGCCGTTGCCGACGATCTGGAACGTCCC
>JAABUJ010002969.1_pt1 | contig 19830 bp, 17 predicted proteins | sample 5559131 | NCBI WGS metagenome assembly JAABUJ01 (sample SAMN10711875, study PRJNA513366) | rock metagenome | isolation source: Antarctica rocks | place: Antarctica: Victoria Land, Mt New Zealand nord | collected 2016-01-07 | reverse complement strand
CTGATCCACGATCAATGGTCACCGACATCGGCGCGGGGTGGAGCAGCCCGGTAGCTCGTCAGGCTCATAACCTGAAGGCCGCAGGTTCAAATCCTGCCCCCGCAACCAACGATTCTTGCGAAAGCAAGCCACGAGATAGCCCGGCCGCCCAACAAGGCGTGCCGGGCTTTGTCTTGTCCGCCGCAAAGCTCAGGATGGCGGCCAGATCGCCGCGCAGCACGATCGCCAGCTCGCCACGCTGCGGCATCAATTCGATCGCACTCACCAGCGAGCGCACCACCTGTGCGGCCTCTGCCCGCGTGTCCTCGCGTCCTAGAGCCTCGCTCAGCGAGTCGATGCGCGTACGGTAGACCTGCGCCAAGCTCGGGTGCAGCAGGGGCGGCGGCTCTTCCGCTTCGGCGAGCATCCGCTCAAGCTCGCTCTTCCGAGTCTCGAGCGTTTCCATCTCGGTCTTCATCGACGGCTGATACAGTCCGTCCTTGATGGCGTTAATCATCCCGCGGATCTGCCTTTCAACCCTTGGCAACTCCGCATGCGCGGCCTCGAGCGAAGCCCCGGCCTCCATCCTCAGCCGGTTCACCTCTCGGGTGAACTCGGCACAGAACTCGCTGAACAGCACGGGCTCGATAAGATGCTGCCGAAGCCCGTTCAGCACTGACGCTTCCAGCGCATCGCGCCGGATGTTCACTCTGTTGTCGCACGTGCCCTTGTTGCGGGCAGACGCGCAGCCCAGCAGGTCCTTTGAGATCATCGCGTAACCGCCGCCGCAGCGACCGCAGCGCGTCAGGCCGGCAAACAGGTGCTTGGGTCGGCGACGTTCGGCAAGCGGGTTGGCCGCCATCTCTCGCGGGGTGATCTGCAAGGACGCTTGCCGTTCCCGCACCGACTGCCAAAGCGCGTCGTCGATAATGCGCAGTTCGGGCACGTCTTGGATCACCCACTCAGCTTCCGGGTTGGGTCGCGCGATCCTCTTGCCCGTGTCCGGGTCCTTCAGGAAGCGCTGCCGGTTCCAGATCAGGCGCCCCACATAGAGTTCATTGTTCAGCACCCCGTTGCGGCGCTGGACGTTGCCGTGGATCGTGCTGGCGCCCCAGGCACGGCCTTGTGGTCCAGCTATCCGGGCTGCGTTGAGGTCGAGCGCAATCCTCCGCGACGAACTGCCACCCGCGTACTCACGGAAGATACGCCGGACGATCTCAGCCTCGGCCTCATTTGGCCGACGCTCGCCCGGGGTGTGCTGCCCGTCTACGCCCGTGGTCCGCACGACGTCGTAACCGAAACACAGCCCGCCGCCGGCCTTTCCCCTTTCGACCCGCCCCCGCTGACCGCGGCGCGTCTTATCGGCCAGGTCCTTCAGGAAAAGGGCATTCATCGTGCCCTTGAGACCGACGTGCAGGTGCGAAACGTCGCCCTCGGACAAGGTGACGATTCTCACGCCGGCAAACTCCATGCGCTTGAACAGGCCGGCGATGTCTTCCTGGTCGCGGCTCAACCGGTCCATCGCCTCGGACAGCACGATCTGGAACCGACGACGCTGGGCGTCTTGGATCAGTTCCTGAATGCCGGGTCGGAGCAAGGACGCGCCAGAGATCGCGCGGTCGCTGTAGCTGTCGACCACCGTCCAGCCCTGCTTCGCTGCATGCAGGCGGCACAGCCGCAGCTGATCCTCGATCGAAGCGTCACGCTGATTTTCGGACGAGTAACGGGCGTAGAGGGCGACTTTCAGCATGAATCCACCCGGCTGTCAGTCGCGGCTGCGCTCCGCGTCGCGACGAGCCTCTTCAACGTAGTCCCGGGCGGCCTGTCTGGCCAGCATCTTCACGAGTTCGATGAGCCTCGGGTCGGATGGCGCGTTCGCGCTCTTCGCAAGCCGGAGAACCCCGGTCGTACTGGTCTCGGATTCAGGCGTGCTGCGTCGGCGTTGGCGCGACATGGACGGAGCCATCGGTTCACTTAAGCAACCACTCCTTGGGACAATGGCTCTCGTGCCGACCGCGTGTAAGGCCGCTGAGGATGGACGGCAATCATGGCGCAGCATTGAATGCTTTAGCGGGGAAAGACAGGCTGCCCACAGTAACGGCGTGCTACGGGACAGCTTGGCGTGCATTCCCGGACGCGGATATGCATTGCCGCTTTGTCGTCTTCAAGACATGCCCCCAGAATGAGAGTGCGCAGGCTTTCGCAATGACGCGCGGTCTCACTCTCGTCTGCTCGCGCTTAGGCCGGCCCGAAGCGACCCCGGCCTGATCGGCCCGCACAACATCATCAAGGCGGACCGCCGCGGTATGCATTCGACGAGCTCCGCCTTGCGGGATGCGGCCGACCTTACGGGCTTAGGGCTAGCCCAAAGGCGATCAGATCGATGCGGAGCAAGGTTCTGAGCGGGGTCGAGCGCCGACGTCAGCACGGCGGGCTAAGGTGTTTACCCTGTCGGAGAGGCCGGCTGTCGCCACCACGGTGCGGACTCCCGCTTTCCTTTCGGCCGACCACATGGCGCGGTAGCCTTGTATTCTTGCGCTGGATGATGGGCGTCACCGGAGATGCAGCAACGCTCCCCCGAAGGCCCGTGGACGGCTGAGTGCGAACACAGCCACAACAGTTATCACTGCGGGACTCGGCCGCGAATGGTATTGACCCGCGCAGAACAGGTGATCCGCCCCGTTTGGTCCGGTGGCAACAGCGTACCACGCCGGAGTGACCCAGGGTGACCAACTCGCGGCTGGCCGTCTCAGAGAAGCCGGTCTTTCAGTCCGAGTTGTCTACAAGGCCCCTTGTCCCGCGGCGATCAAGGTGAGACAGCGCGTCATATGTGGAACGGCCCCGCAGGCAAAGCTTTTTTCAGACGGTTGCGCAATCGAGGACGGTGCGGTCATAGTCCGGCCTTTGAGCGCGGCGTCAAACCGCTGGCCTTGATGAAGTCCGCGACGCGAGTGGCCTGATCAATCAGACGCGCTATGAGCGCATTGACGCGCGAGGCCTGTCTCTTGCCGGGATTTCGTCCCGATGGCTCATCCTTCTTGCACATTGCCCTCTGGCCGGCGCGACCGCCGGTCAACTCGTCCTGGTCGAGCGGCGGCTCGAGCGTGAGCCGCCTCGCTTGTCGCCCCAGAGGTTAGATAGGTCGCGCCTTTGGTGAGGAGGGCCCAAATGACTCGCGCCATCTTGTTGGCCAGCGCGACGGGGACGACCTTGAAGGGGCGCCTTGCCACAAGCGCGCTCAGCCACGGCGGCGCGCTGGCGTTGGCTTTGACGTGTCGCAGGACCGAGGTGGCGCCAAGAACAAGGAGGGAGCGCAACATCGGATTGCCCATCTTCGAGAACCCGCCAAGCCCGCTCCTTGCCGACCTTCATCATCCGCACCAGTTCCTCTGGAGTGAATCAGGCTATGGGTTCAGGCGGATGCAAGGACGACGCTGTTCCACGGCGGCTCCGGATAAAAGCTGCTCACCATTTCATCCACCACGACGCGCACTTTCGGGCTCAGATGCCGCGTCTGGGGCCAAAGGGCATGGATCGGAAACCCTTGCGTACGAGCCGCCGGAAGGACACGGACCAGTCGGCCCGCGCGCAGATGATCCGCGATCAGCCAGGTCGAGAGGAGGGCGAGACCACGTCCGGCTAGCGAGGCATCCAGAATGGCTTCGCTATGGTTGAAAGAGAAGTGCCCAGCCACGGTCTTGATGACCGGCTCGCCTTTTAATCCGAGGAACACCCACGGTAAGGCCCGTCCACCCCGTCCGAAGGTTATACAGTCGTGGCGCTCCAGATCGTCGAGAGAAACTGGACGACCATGCGCGGCCAAGTAATCAGGGTTGCCGCAGATGATAGACTGCTGGATGCCCAGTTGGCGGGCGATAAGTGCGGCGCTGTCGTCGAGTTCGCCGATGCGGATGACGAGGTCGATCCCCTCCTCGATTGGATCGACCCTCCGGTCGGTCAACGAAATTTCCATCGACAAATCGGGATAGCGTGTGCCGATGTCGAGCAGCACTGGCACGACCCAGCGCCGGCCGAACACGACAGGTAGGTCGACACGCAGGCGCCCGCGCGGCTGACCGCGAGATGTGGTCAGCGCCGCCGCGGCATTCTCCAGTTCGGCGAGGGCTCGCACGCAGCTTTCGTAGAATGCCTCGCCTTCCGCCGTCAGACTGAATCGGCGCGTGGTCCGGTTAAATAGGCGGATGCCAAGCCGGTCTTCCAGCCGGGAGACGCTCTTCGCGATGCCGGACTTCGAGACCCCGAGGCGCTCGGCGGCAGGGGTGAACCCCCCAGCCTCAGCGGCCTGAACGAACGAAGTGATTCCTGTCAGGTGCTCGTTCGAAATCATCAGCATGCCATTGACGACAATTCGTCAACTCTCTTTGCCATTTTTTCCGATTTATCTCTACTGAAATCGCCAATACTGTTCCGACACCGCGTTTCCGACTGCCGGTCGGTCGGCCGGCCTTCGAAGGAGCCGATCCTGTCGAGACCATTCCTTACGACGAGAAGCTTAGAGACGGCCCCGAGGCACGAAGTGGCTCGACCGCTGATCTGGCTCCTCGCCATCGGTGCCGGCATCGGCGTAGCCAATGTTTATTACATCCAGCCGGTCCTTCCTCTGGTGCAGGAGTCGTTCGGATCGGGTCCGGAGCAGGCAAGTCTTGTCCCCGCGCTGACGCAGGTGGGCTATGCGGCAGGAATGCTATTCCTTGCTCCGCTGGGCGACCTACTCGATCGCAAGCGGCTTATCGTGGCCAAAGCCATCATCCTTAGCTTCGCGCTGGTCGCTTCCGCGGTCGCCCCCGGTCTGCGGCTCCTGGCGCTGACCGGCATCGTGGTCGGCCTGCTCGGCAGCATCGGACAGGATTTCGTGCCGGTTGCTGCCCACCTTGCGACCGACGAACACCGTGGACGCACTGTCGGTATTGTCACGACGGGCCTGCTGACCGGAATCCTGCTTTCGCGCACGCTCGGTGGAGTTGTCGGTAGCCTCTTCGGCTGGCGAGCGATCTACTGGCTCGCTGCTGGGCTGATCGCCCTCGTCGGCGGTGCCGTTTCGCGCGTGCTGCCGTCCTTGCCACCGACTGCGAGCGGCACCTATCGAGATCTGCTACGGAGCCTAGCCACGCTGGTGACGCGGCATTCGAGGTTGCGAAAGGCTGTTGCCACGCAGGCCCTGCTTGCCGTCTCCCTCGGCGCTTTCTGGTCGACGCTGGCGCTGATGTTGGCTGAGCCACCTTTCCGCTTTGGGGCCAGCGCAGCAGGCGCGTTCGGTCTTGCCGGTGCGGCCGGCGCCTTCGGGGCGCCGCTCTTTGGTCATCTGGCAGATCGCAGAGGGCCGGACGTCGCGATCCGTTTCGGCTGCTCCCTGGTCGTCCTGTCGTTCGGAGCGATGCTGGTTCTGCCCGGCGTGCTCGCCGTGCTGATCGTTGGCGCGATCCTGTTCGATCTCGGCGTGATGGCCGGGCTAGTCTCCCATCAGGCTGTCGTCAACGCGATCGATCCGACGGCGCGCAGCCGCCTGAACGGCCTTCTTATGACCGCTGCCATGACCGGTATGGCCCTTGGTGCCGCCGTAGGTGGGCGGGCCTGGAGCCGCCATGGCTGGACGGGTGTCTGCCTCGTCGGCGCCGTGGCTGGCGGCGCGGCCCTGGTGCGATCCCTTCTGCCGCCACTGAACCGAGGAGTGCTCACTTGACAACCCACACCACCACGAAGTCGGAGTCCTGTCGCCCCCTCGCCGAAGCGGGAGCGCCGCTTACTGTCTTGTTCTCGTTCCTCTCGCGAGCGGACGCGACCCCGCTCGATCAGCGTCGCCGCGCCGAGGGGCACGTGCTGGATCGTCAAGGCCGTGTCATCCCCGATCCGGCTGCCGATCCTGGCGCGAACGCTTTCGAGCCGGACCCGAACCTCAACTTCGAGAAGTGGGGGGAATACTGGCGCAAGATCCACGGCATCCGCTTCCTTCAGACGGAAGATGCCGACGACCACAGCGTTGAACGGCTGCTGCGCTATGATCAGATCCATCGTGTCGCCGCCGGTCCGACGAGCCTTACATCGCTCCCTTATCGTGCTCCGGTGGATGCCGACGGGCGATTATTTCCGACGATTATCGGCCATGTCGAGCGCTACCTTCGTCCGCGCTGGGATGGGGTTGCCTATCTCGGCTTCGCCGGCCTCGACGACATCGCCGCGGTTCTCGGGACCGAGCGTGTTCGAACCAAGATCCTGCCCGAGGACCGGACCATCTTCCGCGATCTCGCGCCCGTACTCGCCCAGCAGTTCATCATTATGCCGAGCGCGACGGGCAACGATGCCGTCGCGCTGGTCAAGACGCACCTGCGCCGGGTCGACCTCGATCGATCCGCCTTTCAGCGGCGGTGGCTTCAGGAGCATTCCCGGCTTGTCATGGCGCAGGCCGAAACGAAACGGCTCGTGAGGCGCGACGTGCAACTCCCCAACATCGGCCCAACTGCTGAAGGCGAGCCGTTCTTTCATCCCGAAACGAGCCGATTCGACGGCGTGACGCTGATGGCTTTCGCCACGATGAGGGATGCGGAGGCGTTCCTGGTGTCAGAAGGCTACGCGCTGATCGCTGCTGATGAACAGTCGATCTCAACGGGAGCCGGGGAATATTGGTCGGGCCTGAACTTCAGCATCGTCGACCGGCTTGCTTCGGAGAAGGCTTGGACGCAGTGACGCCGGCGTCGCATCATCATCCTAACCCGAGTCTCGAAGCAGGCCTTCGCTTCATTGCGGCGTGTGGGGTTCTCGACGCCCGACTGGCTGTTCTCGATGTTATCCCGACATGCGGGTGAGGAACATGGAGCTTCGCCAGCTTCGACAGTTCATAGCGGTAGCTGAGGAGCTGCATTCACCCGAGCAGCCGAGCGGGCTGGGCGTGCAACCGTCTCCGCTCAGCCGCTCGATCCGCGATCTCACCAGAACTCCACGCTGAGCGTGATGGCCATCGTCGTGGGTGTCGGCGTCAAATCGGAACTCGGCGAGCCGTTGCTGCTGGATCATCAATGCGCTGTTTTGAGCTAATGTAGTTGCTCGCTCTGCCAGCGGGTTGGCAGCAATAGTCCTGCAACTGTTCCAGGTTATGCCCATCCTTCTGACTCAGATTGGAGCTTGGCAAGTGACCATGGCAGCGTTTGCTTCGAGAGTGCCGCGATCTGATGCACAGTCCTGCACAGGAAGCCTCACGCTTGGTCAACTCTCATCATTCGAAATCTCACTGAGAGGCTAAAGCCTCCAACTGCCACGGGATTACGCCAGCTTAGATTAGCCCGCTATTGTAAGGCAGCATTATAGTTAGACGTCCAACGATGATCGACATTCAATCCGTCCGTCAAGCGATAATCGTCTCCGGGCATCTGAGCATTCGCCGCGCTGCTGCTGAACTCGGCTTACGACCCTCGGCGGTGAGCCGGAGGCTACAGTCGCTTGAGGAGCAACTCGGTGTCGCGCTATTCGAGCGAAATAGCGCCGGCTCCCGGCTGACCGTCGCAGGCGTGCGTTTCCTGGACAGAGCTCGCTCGGCTTTGGCCGAGCTTGACGAAGCGGCCCGCAGCGCCACAAGCGTCCAGAAGGGAAAGGCGGGGGCGCTCGGCATTGCCTTCTATCCCTCGCTCGCCTCCGGTCACCTGCACCGAATCCTCGATGAACATCGCGCGCGCTTCCCTGATCTTGATTTCACATTTCGAGAAGGCGCGTCAGCCGATCAGCTGACGGCGCTCCGGCATCATCAGGTCGACGTTGCCTTCCTGATCGAGGTCTGGAACGCCCCGGGAGCCGCAAGTGAGCATCTCTGGAATGAGCGCGTCTACATCGCGGCTCCGGAGCACCATTCCATGGCCGCCTCGGCGACGCTGACCTGGGCGGAGCTGCGCGACGAAATGTTCGTGGTGCGGGCCTACGGCTCCGGGCCGGTCATCTATGCCTGGCTCGCGGGCAAGCTGGATCCTGGCGGCTTCGCGCCAAAGATCCACCAGCACGACATCTCCCGCGAGTGCCTACTCGGCCTCGTCAGCGCGGGTTACGGGCTCACTGTCGTGGCGGAGTCCGCGACCGCGCTCGTCATTCCCGGGGTCGTGTACCGTCCCATTACGGACGAGGACGCGACGATGTCGGTGCGCATGGCGTGGCTGAACGAGAACGAGAACCCGGCGCTCGGTCGCTTCCTCAGCCATGCTCGCCGGGTCGCCCGTTATACTCGGCCGTGAGGTCGGCTGTAGGAACGCCGCCGCTGCCTTCCCTAACAGATCGGCGCGCCTTAGCGAACGCCCGGTCCGTGTTCATAAAGCGCGCCAACATGGGCCCGATGAGCTTGGCGGGCTCAAGAGGCACGTCGGTGACGGTCTCGCGGCCAAGCACCTCGGCATAGGTGACGAGATCGCGATGCACTTGCGCCGGCAGCTCCACCGTAAGCCGGACCGGTTTGTCATCGATCAGGGGCCCGAGTTTCAGCTTGGCCATCGCGTGCTCCTCATCCCGCGTAGGGTTCCATCACGAGGTCGCGTGTGACGATCACGCGAACCGGGAAGCCCGGCCGGATCGTGATCGTGGGCTGGACCTGCAGCGAGCGCCCGACCACCTGTCGCCCGGTCTGGCTGAAGGAGTCGGACGATCCGCGCCGGATCGCGTCGACGAGGCTGTTCTGGTTGTTCGACGTGCCGGCCTCCGAGCCGACGCTGAGAATGGTCGAAAGCATCGCGGCCTTGAACAGGGTGCCCCAGTGATTGTCGACCTCGTCCTCAAGCCCGGCATGTCCTTCCGGGTCGGCGCCGGGTTGGCGTTCCAGCACGATGGAGTGTCCGTTCGGCATGATAATTCGGTTCCAGACCAGGAGCGCGCGGGACTGCCCGAAGGCGACCTGGGCGTCGTATTGGCCGATCAGCCGCGCTCCTTGCGGGATCAGCAGGATCTTACCAGTCGGGCTGTCGTAAACAGCCTCGGTCACCTGGGCGGTAATCTGCCCGGGCAGGTCGGAGCGCAGCCCGGTGAGAAGGGCGGCGGGGATCACGGAACCGGCCTGGACGACGTTGCGGCTCGCGGGTGCCTGCACCCGGTCGGGGCTGGTCGTTTTGCGGTCAACCGGCGCGGTCAGAAAGGCGAGCTTGCGGTCGGCTTCGCTCGGCTGCGTCGTGCTCCCTTCGCCATTATCTCCAGCCAGCGTTGCTCGGGGGAACCTCAAGCCGGCTCCGCCCCCATTCGGCCCGAACGCGCTCCGATCGAGCAAGGGCGTCGGTGCGACGGGCACCGCATCGGTCGACGCCGAAGCGGGCTGCACCGCCGCGCGCGCCTCGCTGGCGAACAACCGACTGGTGCGCGCCGCCTCCATCTCCTGGGCGAGCCGCTGGCGCTCCTGCGCCAGGCGCTGGGCTTCCGGATCGGGCACGGCAGGTTGCGGCATTCCGGGCGCCAACGCCCCCGCATTCAGCAGCGGCTTGCCGAGATCGCCGGGCAGCGGCGGCCCGAGCTGCGGGACAGGGCGGGGCACGCCGGCGTAGTCACGCGGCAGGCCGTTCAACCCGTCCGCGACGTTGCGATTGTCGGTATTGAGCAGCTCCTCGCCTTCGCGCTTGGGTCCGTGCGGCCATAGCGCGAACATCAGGGCGGCCGCGATGGCGATGGCGGACGCCGCACCCAACCCCATCAGCACACGCCGGGACAACCGCGTCACACGCGGCCGCTCGGGCCGCAACCGCAGCTCGGCCGCGAGCTCTTGGGTTGTGCGAACTGCGTCCAACCGTCCGGAGCCGGACGGCCCAGTGGCTCCGCCTTCCTCCTCGTCCCGGCCGCTCACGTCGTCGGCCTCCCGTCCGTCCGCACGATCCTGACCATCTTCTGGTGCTCGCCGCCGAGGCGAAGCTCGGCGGCGGCGAAGAGCCGGTCGACGATCATGAAGTGGCCGCGCACGCGGTAGTTGACGAGTTCGGCCCCTCCTTCGGGTCCTATCACCCAGAGCGGTGGCATTTCGCCCTGCGCAATGCCACGCGGGAATTCGATGAACACCTGCCGCCCGTCGTCGTAGGCGCGGGAGGGCCGCCACGGAGGCGTGTCGCCCTCGATCTCGTAGCGAAAGTTCAGCGCCTCGAGGTCCACGCCGCCCGCGATCGGCTGTACCGCCTCGGCCTGGGCGTTCTGCTGGCGCAGGGCGATGAGCTGGTCGCCCGCATAGGCCCAGGACAGGCTCGCCATATAGGTGCGCTCCGAGGAGCGCATCTCCAAATGATAGGTGCGCCGGTCGGTGTTGATCACAAGATTGGTCAGGAGATCGGGGCGGGAGGGCTTGACCAGGATGTGGACACGCTTGGTCGCGCCCGATCCGCTCTCGGTGTCGCCGATGATCCAGCGCACGGTATCTCCGGCCGCGACTGGACCGGAGCCGACGAGCTGCTCGCCGGCTTCGAGGGCGATGTCGGTGACCTGGCCGGGTGCTGCGTAAAGCTGGTAGAGGGCGCCGTCCGAGAAGGGATAGACCTGAACGGCGTTGAGATAGCCGGAGCGTGTCGGCTGCATGCGAGCGGCGCGGTTGGCGAGGTCGACACGGGCGCGAGGGTCGGCGGGTTCGGGCAACGCCATTCGGCCGCCCGGCAACGGCTTGAGCTGGCCGGGTAAAGGCAACAGCTTCGGCAAGGTCACGATCTGCACGGGTTTGGGCGGATCTGAGGCGAGCACGGCCGGTTTCAGCGTGTCGTCGTAGCTGATCTCGGGCGGCGTGTAATGGGCGCAGCCGCCGAGCGACGCCGATCCGAGCAGCGCCGCGAGAGTGAAGTTGCAGCGCATCAGCCGAGCTCCTTGGACCAGTTGAGGGCGGTGACGTAGACCCCGAGCGGGTTTTTCTTCAGCGTCTCGGCGTCGCGCGGGGTCTGGATCGCGATCGTCACGATGGCGGTCCATCGCTCGGTCGCAGCGAGGGAGCCATCCGTGTAGCGGCGCTCGGTCCAGGCAACGCGGAAGCTCGACGGGGTGGCGCGGATAACGCTCGAGACATCGACCGAAACCTGGTTTTTACCGAGCTTGCCGAAGGGGTCGTTGCTGCGGGCATAGTCGTTCAGTGCCGCGGCACCCGAGGTCGCCGTGTAATCGTAAGCCCTCAGCCAGTTCTGGCGCAGGATGATCGGGTCGGCGGGGATCGAGCGGACCTCTTCGATGAAGCGGGCCAGGTGCCAGGCGATCTGCGGATCGGTGGCCTCATAGGCGGCTTCGGCTGGCGCGACCGCCTGTGCCTGGCCGACCCGGTCGACCTGGACGACCCAGGGCACGATGCGGCCGGTGGCGGACTGCCAGACCAGCGCCGAGGCGAGCCCGGCGGAGAGGAGCAGCGACCCGAACGCCATCAGCCGCCAGTTTCTGGCCTGGACCCGGGCGGAGCCGATGCGCTCGTCCCAGGCCTGGGCGGCCCGCTGGTAAGGTGTCTCGGGTTCGGGGGTGCGCCCGTAGCGCACGCCTTGCCGCTTGAACAGCATCACTCGGCCTCGGACAGGTTGACGGAGGATCCGGACCCGCCGCCGTCGCCCGAGCGCACGGCGTGGGCGGCGGTGGAGACACCTTGATGGGCGGCCTGCCGCCGCCGCATGGCGCGCGCCCAGCCGGGCTCGCCGGAGGTCCCGCCGGTGGAAGCGTCAACGGCCGGCGCGCCTGCGACGGAGTCGGTTGCGCCGCCGGTGGACGCGCTGCCCGTGGCGGTGAAGGCCTGGCGCGCGCCGGACCTGTAGCTCTCGCCCATGCTGGCAGCGGCGCGGCGGAGCGGGCTGGTGGCGGCCTGCGCGGCGGCCGAGCCACCCGCGCGCGACACACCGCCCATCCCGGCCGCGACCGAAGCCGCGCCACTTTCTCCGGCAGAGGCAGTGCGGTAGGCCGTGGTGGCGGCGCCCGCGATACTGGCGCCACCGCGCGCCGCGCCGGCCGCCGCGGAACTGGCGGCTCCAAGCGCTCCGAGGCCGCCCGTGGCCAGGCCAGCACCGGCTGCGACGAGGCCGCCCGCGGCGAGACCCGAGCCGACCGCGGCACCGGCGCCGAGCTGTGGTCCTCCGGAGACGATGCCGTTGGCGATGCCCGGTCCGAAGATGCTGAGGCCGAGCAGCGACAGAGCCGCGAGCACGAGGCCCATGGCGTCCTCGATCGTGGGCTGGCCGGTGATGCCGCTCGTGAACTGCGAGAACAGCGTCGAGCCGATGCCGACCACGACGGCCAGCACCAGCACCTTGATGCCGGAGCCCATGACGTTGCCGAGCACGCGCTCGGCTGCGAACGCCGTCTTGTTGAACAGGCCGAACGGAATGAGCACGAAGCCGGCGAGGGTGGTCAGCTTGAACTCGATCAGGCTGACGAAGAGCTGGATCGCCATGATGAAGAAGGCGAGCAGCACCACCATCCAGGCGAACAGCAGCACCGCGATCTGGATGAAGTTCTCGAAGAAGGACACGTAGCCCATCAGGCCGGAGATGGAGTCGAGGATAGGTTTGCCCGCGTCGAGCCCGACCTGGGCAACGCGACCGGGGCGCAGGAAGTCGGCTTCCGTCATGCCGGTGCCGGACGCCTTGAGGCCGAGGCCGGCAAAACTCTCGAAGAGGATGCGGGCGAGATTGGACCAGTTGTTGATGATGTAGGCGAAGACGCCGATGAACAGCGTCTTCTTGACGAGCCGGGCAATCACGTCCTCGTCGGGCGCCAGGGCCCAGAACAGGGCGGCGAGCACGAGGTCGATGGCGATCAGCACGCCGGCCAGCCACTTCACTTCGCCCTGGAGCAGGCCGAAGCCAGAGTCGATGTATTGGGTGAAGACCCCGAGGAAGCGATCGATGACGCCCGTGCCGCCCATGGCTCACCGACTCCCGGGCTGGCCGGCCTCGAGCCGGGGTGGCAGGACAGGAGCCGCCGTTGCGGATGCACCCGCGTGCGTCTTCACGGATTGCGCGGGAGCTCCGAGGAAGCGCTGGCGGCTTTCCGCCCAGGCGGCCCGACAGGACGCGTCGTCCGCCGCCGCCGTGCCGAGGCCGTTGCAGCGCGCGAACTCGGCCGCGAGCGGGTCAGCGCTGGCGGCTGGCGCGAGGGACCGGACGCTGATGAGAAACCCGTCCTCGTCCGTTTCGGCCATCATGACAGCAGCCGCGATCACCGCAGCGCCGATGCCGGCCAGCACGAGGGCGCGGCGGATCGCTTTCATGTGCAAGGCCGCGTAGGCGCGCGAGCGCCGGGGATCGGGCGCGCTCATCAATGGAACATCGTCACATCGGTGGGCTGGTAGCCTGCTCCGGGCGTCAGGAAGCGGCGGAGCTGCTCCTGCCCCTGGCTTTGGGCGGCAGCACGCTGGGCCATGTCGAGGTCCTGCGCCCGGCCCTGCGCCGCGACCGCGGCCGTGAGATCGGCGATCTGCTGCGACTGCAGCGCCAGGAGCTGGTTGCCGGCCTGCGTGGCCTGGAGCGCTCCGGTGGCCGACTGGCTGGAAGTCACCAGCGCCGCCATCTGCGCGCTGTTGGTCGGCTGGTTCCCCAGCACGGTGGCCTGGGTGCGCATGGCGTCCTGGAACGCCTGCACCGACTGCTGCCAGCGCTGTTGGGCGCCCTGGATCAGTGCTTGGTCCGACATGGAGGCGGTCGCCGGGGCGTAGCTGGTGCGGAACGCCCGATCGATGTTCTCGACGTTGTAGGCGATGCCCTGCGCCGTGCTGATCAGCTGCTGCGTGCGGGCAATGTCCTGCTGGATCGGCGCCAGCGCCGTAAAGGGCAGGCTCGTCAGGTTACGGGCCTGGTTCAGCAGCATCTGCGCTTGGTTCTGCAGCGAGGTGATCTCGTTGTTGACCTGCTGCAACTCGCGCGTCGCCGTCAGCACGTTCTGGGCGTAGTTGGTCGGATCGAACACGACCCATTGGGCGCGGGCAGGCGGGCCGGTCAGGGTAAAGGCCAGGACGGCGGCGGCGAAGGCGCGGTCGCGATGATGGCGAACCGTCATAGGCGAGGCTCCAGGGCGAAGGTGGCGAGGAGGTCGGCGGCCCAGCCGACGCCACGGGCCTGCAGCCAGGCGCGTGCGAAACCGGCGCGGCCGTGCTTGGCGTAGAGCTCGCCGATGAGCGCCTGGTCGGTCTTGGACGAGGCGGCCGCGAAGGCGAGCGCGACGTCGCCGAGGCCGAGCTCGAAGAGCCGATTGCCGCGCCGGCTCTGGCAGTAGTAGTCGCGCTTCGGCGTCGCCCGGCTTAGGATCTCGATCTGCCGGTCGGAGAGGCCAAAACGGCGATAGGTCGTGGCGATCTGCGGCTCGAGCGCGCGTTCGTTGGCCAGGAACACGCGTGTGGGGCAGCTCTCGATGATGGCGGGCGCGATCGGGCTGTTGTCGATGTCGGCGAGCGACTGGGTGGAAAATATGACGCTGGCGTTCTTCTTCCGCAGCGTCTTCAGCCATTCCCGGAGCTGGCCCGAGAAGCCTTCGTCGTCGAGCGCGAGCCAGCCCTCGTCGACGATGAGCAGAGTCGGCCGGCCGTCGAGCCGATCCCCGATCCGGTGGAACAGGTAGGCTAGCACGGCGGGTGCCGCGCCCGTGCCGATCAGGCCTTCGGTCTCGACTGCCTGCACGTCGGCTTCGCCGAGCCGCTCGGCATCGGCGTCGAGCAGCCGTCCCCACGGGCCGTTCAGGCAGTAGGGTTGCAGCGCGCGCTTCAGCGCCTGGCTCTGCAGCAGCACGGTCAAACCCGTCAACGTCCGCTCGTTCACGGGTGCGGAGGCGAGCGAGCCCAGCGCCGACCACAGGTGCTCCTTGACCTCGGGTGTGACCGCGACCTTTTCGCGGGTGAGGATGGCGGCGATCCATTCGGCCGCCCAACCGCGCTCTTCGGGCAGGTGAATGCGCGCCAGCGGCTGGAGTGCGACGGGCTCGGTCACATCCTCGGCGAGCGAACCGCCGAGGTCGTGCCAGTCGCCGCCCATGGCGAGTGCCGCTGCGCGGATCGAGCCGCCGAAGTCGAAGGCGAACACCTGGGCGCGGGCGTAGCGGCGAAACTGCATTGCCATGACGGCCAGGAGCACGCTCTTGCCGGCGCCCGTGGGCCCAACCACGAGGGTGTGGCCGACGTCGCCGACGTGCAGCGAGAAGCGGAACGGGGTCGAGCCCTCCGTCTTGGCCACGAAGAGCGGCGGGGCATCGAAGTGCTCGTCGCGTGCGGGCCCTGCCCACACGGCTGAGAACGGCATCATGTGGGCGAGGTTGAGCGTGGAGATCGGCGGCTGGCGGACGTTGGCGTAGAGCTGGCCGGGCAGGCTGCCGAGCCAGGCCTCGACCGCGTTGACGCTCTCGCGGATGCAGGTGAAGTCGCGGCCCTGGATCGTCTTCTCGACGAGCCGCAGCCGCTCGTCGGCAACCCTCGCGTCCTCGTCCCAGACCGTGATGGTCGCGGTGACGTAGGTCTCGCCGATAAGGTCCGAGCCGAGCTCTTGCAGCGCCATGTCGGCGTCGGCGGCCTTGTTGGCGGCATCGGAGTCCATCAGCACCGAGGATTCGTTGGTCATCACCTCCTTGACGATCGCGGCGATCGACTTGCGCTTGGCGAACCATTGCCGCCGTATCCTCGTGAGGACCTTGGCGGCGTCGGTCTTGTCCATGGCAACGGCACGCACGCACCAGCGGTATGGGAAGGCAAGCCGGTTCAGGTCGTCGAGAAGCCCCGGCCAGGTCCGGGACGGGAAGCCCAGAACGGTGAGCGTGCGCAGGTGCGCGTTGCCGAGCCGCGGCTCCAGTCCGCCAGCGAGGGGCTCGTCGACCAGAATGGCGTCGAGGTGCATCGGCGTCTCGGGCACCCGCACGCTGTGGCGGCGGGTCGAGACGGTCGAGTGCAGATAGGTGAGCGTCTCCTCGTCGTCGAGCCAGGCCACCTCGGGCATGAAGCCGTCGAGCAGGGCCAGCACGCGGTCGGTCCGGTCGATGAAGCCGGAGAGCGCCGCGCGCCCATCGGCGCCCACCTCCTTGTCGCCACCTTCGTAGAGCCAGCCCTCGGCGCGGTCGGCAGCGTCGACGGGCGCCAGCCAGCAGAGTGTGAGGAAGTAGGCGGACTCGAAGTGCGCACCCGCTTCCTCGAACTGGGCGCGTCGCTCGAGTTCGACCAACGCCGAGGCGGGATCGGGGAAGGTGCTGCGCGGGTAGCGGTTGGCGGGCACACGCTGCGCCTCGATGAACACCGCCCATCCCGAGCCGAGTCGACGCAGAGCGCTGTTCAGGCGCGCCGTGGTGGAAACGAGCTCCGACGGGGTCGCCGAGTCGAGGTCCGGCCCGCGAAAGCGCGCCGTGCGCTGGAAAGAGCCGTCCTTGTTGGCGACCACGCCCGACGCGATGAGCGCGGCCCAGGGCAGGAAGTCGGCGAGGCCCTGCGGCTTTTTCCGGTATTCGGCAAGATTCAGCATGCGCGTGCCTCAACAGCCAAGATGGGCGGGATAGCGGAGGTGCCGGCGGACAACGTCGACAAAGGCCGAGTCGCGGCGCGCGGCCCAGACCGCGGCCATGTGGCCGATCGCCCAGAGCACGGCGCCGACGATCCACAGCCGCAGACCGAGGCCCACCGCGGCCGCGAGCGTGCCGTTGATGATGGCCACGGCGCGCGGCGCGCCCGCCATGAGGATCGGCTCGGTCAGGCTCCGGCGCACCGGTGCGTAGAACCCGACCGCGGGGTCTTCGGTCTCGTTCATCAGACGAGCGCTCCGCCCGAGAAGGAGAAGAAGCTCAGGAAGAAGGAGCTGGCCGCGAAGGCGATGGACAGGCCGAAGACGATCTGGATGAGCCGACGGAAACCGCCCGAGGTGTCGCCGAAGGCGAGCGTCAGGCCGGTCATCACGATGACGATGACCGACAAGATCTTGGCGACCGGACCCTGGATCGAGTCCAGGATCTGCTGCAGCGGCTGCTCCCACGGCATGTTGGAGCCGGCCGCGTAGGCGGGCGCGGTCAGCAGCGCGGCGCTCGCGAGTACGACGGCGCCGCCGATGCCGCGTTGAAGGGAACGGATCATAGGTGCTCTCCTGCGGGGGTGAGGCGGTAGTCACCGTCCGGGCCGAGGCCGTCTTGGACACGGGCGAGCTCGGCAAGCCGGCGATTGGAGCCGCGGCCGGCCAGCACCGCGATGACGTCGATGGTTTCGGCGATGAGCGCGCGGGGCACGGTGACCACCGCCTCCTGCACGAGCTGTTCGAGGCGGCGGAGTGCGCCAATGGCCGAGCCCGCGTGCAGCGTGCCGATCCCGCCGGGATGGCCGGTGCCCCACGCCTTGATCAGGTCGAGCGCCTCGCCGCCACGCACCTCGCCGATGGGGATACGGTCGGGGCGCAGCCGCAGCGCCGAGCGCACGAGGTCGGTGAGCGTCGCCGCGCCGTCCTTGGTGCGGAGCGCCACCAGGTTGGGCGCCGCGCACTGCAGCTCGCGCGTGTCCTCGATCAGCACCACGCGGTCGTCGGTCTTCGCGACCTCGGCGAGCAGCGCGTTGACCAGCGTGGTCTTGCCGGTGGAGGTGCCGCCCGCGACCAGTACGTTGCGGCGCTCGCTGACGGCCACGCGGAGCGTCTCGGCCTCGCTGGCCGACATGATGCCCGCCTCGACATAATCGCCGAGCGTGAACACCGCCACGGCCGGGCGCCGGATCGCGAAGGCCGGGCCGGCCACCACCGGCGGCAGTAGGCCTTCGAAGCGCTCCCCCGTCCCGGGCAGTTCGGCCGAGACACGGGGGCTGCCGGGGTGGACCTCGGCCCCGACATGATGGGCGACGAGCCGGATAATACGCTCGCCGTCGGGGGCCGAGAGCTGCTCGCCGGTGTCCTCCAGCCCGCCCGCGAGGCGGTCGATCCAGAGCCGGCCATCGGGATTGAGCATCACCTCGCCGACGGATGGGTCATCGAGCCAGCCGGCGATGGCAGAGCCGAGCGCCGTGCGCAGCATGCGGGCGCCGCGGGCGTGGGCTTCGGGCCGGAACGCGATGGTGGTCACAATATTGCTACCCCGCATGGGCGCGCCGCGGCGCGGATCACTGATGGGGTGGATAAGAAGCGCCTGAAGCCCGGCGGCTCAACAAGCGCGTCGGAAGTGTCGCGCCCTGGCGTAGAAAGAGAAACCCGCGGGCGGGTGCGCTCAGGATTCGGGTGCGGAACCTTCGGGGGTCACGTCGCGCGAGACCTCGTCAGCGAGGGTCTTCCCCTTCGCGAGTCGGCGCCCCAGCGCCTCGACGAAGCCTTCGTAGCGCTCGCGGCCCTTGGCCTGGGCTGCGGGCTGCGCACTGTCGGGCAGCGGCGGCACGCTGGTCAGCCAGAAGCGCACGAAAAGCGCCACCGCCTCATTGCCGATCGTGCCGTGCCGTTCGAGGCGCTCGATGGCCCGCGTTATCCGGTCGAGGCGGCGAGCCAGCGCGGCCTCGAGCCGGTCCGCACCGTCGGGGGACAGGTGCGAGGCGAGCGCCGCCTCGACGACTTGCGCTTGCGGCACGCGCCGTCGGGCGGAATAATCGGCGAGCTGCGCCGCGAGGTCGGTCGAGAGCCTGAAGGTGTACTTGCCGCGCGCCGCCATCGCTCAGAGCGCCATACCGTCGCCCGGGTCGAGCGCGACCTGACGGGCGATGGTGCGCGAGGACCGCGCCTGCAGCACGTGCGTCTTGACCGCTTCCGCCTCGGCCTCGGATTCGTCGTCCTGGTCTTCGAATTCTAAAAATGGATGCGGCGGCGTCTTGGGTGCGATCGCCTCGTGCTCGGGCAACTCGGGCTCGCGGCGGATGCCGGCGTTGGCCGGGTCCTCGCTACCAGCCGACTCTTGTAGCGGCCGAGCCGCCCCGATCGAGACCGGGGCGGGAGCGGCGAGCGGCTTCAGCCCGCTCCAGTCATCGCCGGGTGCAGGAACCGTCCCCCTTGCCGATCTGCGGTCCGGAGGCGGCAGCACGCGCTTTGCGAGTTGCCTGTCGGCATAGTAGCGAGCCTTCTTGGCGCGGATCGGAGCCAGCCCCGACACCAGCACCAGTTCGTCCGTTGGCGGCAGCTGCATGATCTCGCCGGGAGTGAGCAGCGGGCGCGCCGTCTCCTGTCGCGACACCATCAAGTGCCCGAGCCAGGGCGAGAGCCGGTGTCCGGCATAGTTCCTGGCGTCGCGGATCTCTGTCGCGGTGCCCAGCGCGTCGCTGACCCGTTTGGCGGTCCGCTCATCGTTGGCCGCGAACGAGACCCGGACGTGGCAATTGTCGAGGATGGCGTTGTTGACGCCGTAGGCCTTCTCGATCTGGTTCAGCGACTGGGCGATCAGGAAGGAGCGAATGCCGTAGCCGGCCATGAAGGCCAGCGCCGATTCGAAAAAGTCGAGGCGGCCGAGCGCCGGAAACTCGTCCAGCATCAGGAGTAGCTTGTGACGCTTGCGCTTGTCGTCCAGCTCTTCGGTCAGCCGCCGCCCGACCTGGTTCAGGATCAGGCGCACGAGCGGCTTGGTCCTTGAGATGTCGGACGGGGGTACGACGAGGTATAGGCTGACGGGCTGCGCGCCATCGACGAGGTCGCGGATGCGCCAGGCGCAACGGCGTGTGACCTGCGCCACCACGGGGTCGCGGTACAATCCCAGAAACGACATGGCGGTCGACAGCACGCCCGAGCGCTCGTTCTCGGACTTGTTCAGGAGCTCGCGCGCGGCGCTGGCGATCACCGGATGCACTCCGGCGTCGCCCAGGTGCGCGGTGGTCATCATGGCTCGCAGCGTCGTCTCGATCGGGCGCTTGGGATCGGAGAGAAAATTTGCAACGCCGGCCAGCGTCTTGTCGGCCTCGGCGTAGAGCACGTGCAAGATGGCGCCGACCAGCAGCGCGTGGCTGGTCTTCTCCCAGTGGTTGCGCTTTTCCAG
>JAABUJ010002968.1_pt1 | contig 19843 bp, 9 predicted proteins | sample 5559131 | NCBI WGS metagenome assembly JAABUJ01 (sample SAMN10711875, study PRJNA513366) | rock metagenome | isolation source: Antarctica rocks | place: Antarctica: Victoria Land, Mt New Zealand nord | collected 2016-01-07 | reverse complement strand
AACGGTGCCGAAGACAACAACCATGCCGGAGCGACAGTGGGGCCGGAGAAGAGCGGGTGTGCGGATCAGGACGATGGGAGAGCGGAGCTGCATGGCAACCTCTTAGTGGTGGGTTGCCTTCAGTTTCTAGAGCGTCAGTGACTTTTGCGTGTCCCTGGCGTGACGTTAGCGCGACTTTAGGGTGACTTCTCCGCGAGCAGGAAAATCTGCGTCGGAACAACGCAGGTGAGCTTGGTACCGTGACTTTCTCGTGGCTTTACCGGCCAAGGATGCACGGAGTGATGGGAAGCAACCGGCGATGTAGTGAACCCCTGTAACCGGACAGTCGCCAAAGTCACCCCGTGAGTTTGCCCACTGTCCAGTTACATGGGGTGCACTACACAACAGCGTATGATGGATCGAATCCTAGTCAGTACGACCATCGTAGTCACGGAGTGGCGTTGCACTGGAAGCTACATTAGTGCAATGAGGCTAACCGAGCAGTGGTGTCCAAACCGACTCGCAACACAATCAAGCGGCTCTTTGCGCTATCGGGAAACCGATGTGCGTATCCCTGCTGCTCCACTCCGGCAATCGATCAGGAGACCAGTACGGTGTTGGTTGACGTTTGCCATATCAAAGGAGAGAAGCCCGAAGCCGCGCGCTATGACGTAGCCCAGTCGGACGACAACAGGCGAGCCTTCGAAAACCTCATGTTACTCTGCACGGTGCATCATCGCATCGTCGATACCAACGAGGCAAGATACGATGCCGATCGGCTGCACGCCCTCAAAGCTCTGAACGAAGCAGCTGACGGGCAGAGCGAGGAGCCAAGTGAAGACTTGGTCTCTCGGGTCCTACTCCGCTTCGCGCAGAACCTTGGCTCATCCGTGCCTCGGGGAGAGAGCGTCGAAGCGGCAAACCGGAAGCTCGCAGAGTTACCGACCGATACTCTTCCCGCACCAACCAGTGTCCCCGCTGTGTCCACCATGCCCCTACGCCGCAACCCATGCTTCCAGGGACGCGAGGACGACCTCCTCGCCCTGGCCACAAACCTCAAGATGGGTCGCGTAACTGCCATCAGCCAGGTGATAGCGGCTACCGGCATAGGGGGAGTCGGCAAGTCTCAACTGGCATCCGAGTTTGTGTATCGCTTCGGGCAGTTTTTTAGCGGTGGCGTGTTTTGGCTCAACTTTGAGGACCCCGATGCTGTCGACGCCGAGGTAGCCTCGTGTGGCCACCGACTGCAGTTGCACCCTGCCTTTGCCAAGCTCTCACTCCAGACGCAGGTTCAACTCATACGAGCGGAATGGGAAAGCGATATGCCACGGCTGCTTGTTTTTGACAACTGTGGGGACGAGGAACTACTCCAGCAATGGATACTACGGACAGGTGGCTGTCGCGTGCTCATTACTGCCCGCAGAACTCAATGGGACCCCGTTCTAGGGGTACAGGTGTGGGCTCTCGACGTTTTGCCGCTCAACGAGGCCGTTGCCTTGGTGTCCGAGCTTAGCGGGTATCTATCTCCAGATGATCCAACGGTCGGTGCAATCGCCGAGGAACTCGGCAGGCTCCCGTTAGCGTTGCACCTGGCTGGGAGCTTCCTGCGACGCTACCATTTCGATGTCACTCCAGCGGTGTACCTAGAGCAGTTGCGGCAGCCTGAATTGCTTGACCATCCCTCGCTGCAAGGTGGCGGGATTTCGCCCACTCAGCACGAGATGCACGTTTCGAGGACGTTCGCAATAAGTTACGACAAGTTAGATGCGAATAATCCTATCGACCGGACCGCTCTACGTGTCCTTGACAGGACCGCCTACTTTGCCAGCGGCTTGCCAATACCGCGAGCAGCCCTACTGTCAACGCTTGGGCTGACGGATGGGTCCGCACAAGAGCGCCTCCTGGTAAGCGACGCTATCACTCGCCTTGTTGATCTGGGTCTCGTTCAGTTGGGTGTTGAAGGCGCACTCCTCCTACATCGATTGGTCGCCACATTCATTAGGACTGTTGAACAAGATAATGAAGGTCTAGCGGCCGTTCTCTCCTCGCCTGTACCTCTGCTTGTCTTCGAGGCCGCGAGGATAGCATTGCCTCTCGCCGCTCCGGATTCTGACTGCATTGGGCTACCAGTGCGCAGTTTATGCTCTCACCATCAACGATGGACCCAGTTGGCCTCCCTGAGGATCGCGTTTGAGTGCGGCGATGAATATGTGGACATGGAGGGTCTCAAGTCCTACCTCGTAAGTGTGAGCGAGATTGGGCGACCATTTTTGCAGTTCTTAGGGTACAACCTTCCATTTCTTGGCAGTTATGAATGGCACCTTCACAACGACGTCCTCCAGCGGGGTGCTGCCCTCCTTGTACGAGGCTCATCTCCCCCTCCAACACTGACAGTCGTGGAGAAAACGCCGGAGACAGAAGCTTTACTCGAGAGAGTATTGCTCAATGCTCCCATGAGCGCCGGAACGAGCAGCGCGCTCAACCAGCTTCTTTTGAATACCGGCTACAGCGAGCTCGTGCGCAAGAAACAGGAAGCGACGGAACGTCGGTTCCCGATGCATGGTGGACTCGCAACTCTATTCGCACCAACGCCAGATCGTGATAGAGAGTTTGATCAGGCCCTCTTGGAGGCGATTCAGCGGGCAGCTGCAGGTCTTGGCGGGGGGACGGACGGAGCGCGGGAGCCCGAGCAGCTGACAGTAATTGCGATGCTGCTGGGTGGAATGGGCTGGATTGAAGCAGCTATAGCGCCGGTTGACAGAGTCCACGTTCTGCGAGAGCGGACAGACGTCCACGCCGTAGACACCGTTCTGCGTGGAACGATAGCGGCCTCAGGCCTCGAGCCGGACAGATTATTCACCGAGGCAACTTGGGCTCTTGAACACGTAGACAGAGGTCCGTGGCGGCAGCCATATGGCGGTACTCTTGTGGGCTTGCCCCGCGCACCTGTGACATGTGATTGGCAGGTCGGAGCTCAACTGGATCTTTCCGCCGTAGCACTGGCCAGAGCACTGAAGCATCCGGTCGAACCCATAGCTTGGGCTGCGGCGCAGTTGCTAGCTTATGGTGCTGGAGGAGACGAGGCGCCAGACAGGATCCGGGAAGTATTGGAAGAGGACAATCCTCAGGCCTTGCACCTCATCTCGGAACTAGCGCCCATAGTCTGGAAGGAGGAAGCTCCGTCGGTCATCCTTGATAGGCTAGAGGTCAGCCGTCCGCCGGGAAGCGAGTACCTCATGCTCAAGCTTCCCGCGCTCGTCGACGTTTACGAAGATGGGCGATCGCTTGACATATTGGAGGGAGCGATCTTCGCCGATGACCCAGATACCGCCAAAGCGGCGGTCGATGTCTTGGAGGCCGATCCAAGCCGTATCCCCTTGGATCGGGCACCGCGTCTGAAAGAAGGCTTGGACTATTGGTCAAACGGAGGTTCCCGTTGTCATCGGCATGCTGCGCCGGTATTTTCTGACTTTTGCCCGTGTGGGATTGGCGTCACCAACCCGCGTCCGGGTCTGATGCATGCGTTGGACGAGTTAGGCCAGTTGTCGTTGGAAGATGCCGAGCGGTTGTCGATAGACCCGAGTCATAAGGTTCGGAAGACAGCCGCTGCAATTGTTGCCCGGATAGTAGGGGAATCGCCCCAGTTACTGGACCGCACCCTACAACGGGTTCAGCGGGAAGACATGCCGATGGATATCCTTGACGCCATTCTCCAGCTTCCTGGCACTCAGCTCCAGACCGCTAACCACAGGCTTGTGGAACTTACCGGTGAATCTTCCCCGGAGATACGAGAACGGATAACAAATGCTCTCGCGTCAGCTGCCTGGTTGCGTCGCGAGACGGCACAAGCACTTGCTGAGCGGCTTCTCCGAGACACAGACCCAGGTGTCCGCAATCAGGCCCTACGTACCCTCCGAGCTCTGTCGACTGCTGAAAGTCCGCCTGGCTGAGTGTCCACAGGATGCTACTTTGCATAGCGTTGCCAGTTGCGTGCGACAGAGCGACAGAGTCCAATGTGGCACGTGGCAACTGCGCGAGGCGTACTGCTTCCTGTAGGTGCACTGTGAATTAATGCATGGGGCTGCGTACGATTGAGGTCTGGACCAGAACGATGCGAGCGCGGCTGGGTGCCACCGTCCCGGCACAGTTCGTCGAGTGCCGCGAGAAACACGGTGCCTGTAGCTGCATCCTCGGCGAGACTTTGGTCGTCGTCGACCTTTGCGGTCATCCACGTGTCCCATCTCGGGAGAATACGTTCAGCAGTGTCGCAGCCCGGAAAATAGTCCGATTACGCGATGTAAGATGATGCTAGGTGCGACAACGTCCTCCGGCGTGCTGACATCCGCAGTTGCCAGGTCGATGAAGAAACGGGGAGGGCGGTTACATCGCGGATTGGAGGGGGTGGACGGTGTCTGACCATGCTCCCCTTACAGCGTCAATCGGCCGACAGCCGCTCTACACGAGTCGGATCCAGAAGGCAGCGGGTGCTTTGCCGGAGATCAAGACGTTGCTCTCGTATTGGGAACCCGAGCAGAGTATAGATGCCAACCTGCAGCGGTTCGAGCGGGAGAACATTCTCGGCAAGGCATCGCGGACGCGGATGAGTGATCTGTTGCACCGAACATTCAAGCAACGATACCTGGCCGATCCGGAGGTTCTGCCCGCGCTTGTCGTGTTTGCACACGCCGGCACAGCGAGTCAAGTCCTCGACCCCATCTTGTATTTCCTCGCTGCGCAGAGCGACCCCTTGCTGCGTGACGCCGTGATTGAGGTGCTGGCCGGTCGTATTGCGATGCAGGACGGTGAGATTACCGTTCAGCAGATGGAGACCTGGCTCAACCGACAGGTGTGCGACGGACTGACCGAGGGGCCGTGGTCGGAGACGACCACCACGCGCGTAGCTCGGAGCCTCCTTGCCGCTCTGCGCGATTTCGGTCTGCTGGAGGGCAAGCTCACCAAGCGCGTGGTGCCGATCTACCTTCCGATCGTGGCGTTTGCCTTTATTGCGTTCCTTTTACAGAGGCAGCAGCGCTCGGGCGATCGCTTGCTGCACCATCCCGCATGGCGTCTGTTCTTTCTCCCCAGCGAGGCAGTGGAGCGGTTCTTTCTGGAGGCACATCAGGAGGGGCTGCTCGAGTACCATGCCGCCGGGCCCGTGATCCGTATTATCTTCCCAGCTTCAAGCCCAGAAGGGTATGCCCGTGTCCTCACTGAAAGACCGAATTGACCTTTTAGAACGCGACCTGCGAGCAGAACCGATGCGCATCACCGTGTATCGGGATCTTCCGTTTGGCATCTTTCGCTATGATCCAGCGGACGAATGGATCGTTCGCCGTGAGGCTGGACTGCTGGCGGCGCGCCTGGACGGTGTGGGGAAGCGAGTGACAACCGTCTCGATGGCCGACCTCATGTGGGAGGCGATCGATCGCACGGAAGGACTGGAGGCGATTGTCGAGTTGGAGCAAGGGCGAGGCTTTGACGCTGCCCAGGAACAGGTGACAACGTATCTTTCGGATGAAGATTGGATGCCACTGCCTCGAATGCTGACGGAGCGATTGAAAACGCTTGATGCCAGGAGGGATATTGCGTTTCTCATTCGAGCGGCAGCAATGGCGCCATCGATCTATCACATGTCAAAGCTTCTCGACGAGATGCAGGCAAGAACCGACGTGCCAACGATTCTCTTCTATCCGGGAACGATTGAGGGCACGACCGGGCTGCGCTTCATGGGATTAAAAGAGCAGGATGCACTTGGTAATTACCGCGTGAAGATCTACGCGTGAGATGGTGAGCGACATGAACACGATTCGGGATCTCCTCGAGCGTCCGTTGGACCAGAAGATCGAGGAAATTATTAAGGTAGATCAGGGCGACGAACGAACGGTGTATGCAGAGCTGACCGAGTACGTTGTCACCGACCGCATCCGAGACGAGTATCGTCATCTCCTCACGGCCATCGCGGACGGGCCAAGTGAACCGACGGAGGATATTGGCGTCTGGATTTCCGGCTTCTTTGGTTCGGGCAAGTCCTCATTTGCGAAGAATTTAGGATATGTTTTGGCGAACAGGGAGGTGCTTGGCCATCGCGCTGCCGATCTTTTTAAGGAACGATTTGGCAATGAGCGAATTGCAGCTCTCGTCGATTCCATTAATCAGCGTATCCCGTGTGAAGTCGTGATGTTCGACGTGTCAGTAGTGCAAAGGATCCGAACCGCGACGGAGAGCATGGCCGAGCTTATGTACCGTGCCTTACTCGGGCACTTGGAATACGCAGTGGATTTCGACATCGCTGAACTGGAGATCGAACTCGAGGGAGAGGGAAAGCTCGAGGAGTTTATCGAACGGTGCACCGCCAAGGGGCGGAACTGGATTATGGTCCGCAAGGGAGCGCAGAAGATCCCGCGGGCGAGCGAAATCCTGCATGAGATGTATCCCACAACTTACCCCTCGGCGGATTCGTGGGCCACGTCAATGGGCGCCAAAGAGACTGATATCGACGTAGGCACCTTTGTCGACCGCGCGTTCGACCTGACTGCACGCCGACGACCCGGAAAGGCGCTGGTGTTCATCGTCGACGAGGTCGGTCAGTATGTAGCCCGGAGCGCAGACAAGATCGAAGGGCTGCGAGGGGTGGTCGAGCAGTTTGGCAAGGAGGGCAAGAACCGGCTGAACGACGGACGAGTGTCGGCTCCGGGCTGGTTTATGGTCACCAGTCAGGAAAAGCTTGATGAGGTTGTGGCAGCGATTGATTCCAAGCGAGTGGCGCTTGCCAAGGTTCAGGATCGCTTCAAGCACCGAGTTGATCTGGCTCCATCAGACATTCGAGAGGTGGCCTCGAAGCGTGTACTGGGTAAACGGGACGCAGCGACCTCTCCGTTGAGGGGGCTCTTTGAGGCCAACCAGGGTCAGCTCAACGTTGCCACTCAGCTGGAGCGCACAGCCCGGCGGACGGAAGTGGGGTTGGAGAGCTTCATTCAGTTCTATCCATATCTGCCACACTTCATCGATCTCTCGATCGACATCATGTCGGGCGTGCGACTGCAGCCAGGAGCGACACGACATCTGGGCGGAAGCAACCGGACGATCATCAAGCAGGCGTACGAGATGCTCGTCTCCGAGCGAACCCATATGGCCGATCGTCCGGTGGGCAGGCTGGTCTCACTCGATCTGATCTATGAGTTGGTTGAGGGCAACCTGACGACTGAGAAGCAGAAGGACATCAGCGACATCGCAGTCAGCTTTGGGGTGGACGAGTGGCCACTCCGTGTTGCCAAAGCGGTTGCTCTGCTCGAGTTCGTTCGCGATTTGCCCCGCACAGAGAAGAACATCGCGGCAGTGCTCGTCGATACGGTCGGTAAGCCGGCCCCGGTCGGCCAGGTCACGCAGGCTCTGGAGCGGTTGGTTCAAGCTCAGTTTGTTCGCAGCACGGAGGAGGGATACAAGCTCCAGACTGCGCAGGAAAAGAACTGGGAGACAGAACGAAGGGGCTATCTGGAGCCGAAGCCACGCGAGCGGAACGAGATCATCCGCGACCTGCTCGGCGACATTTTCTCGGAGCCGTACCTGAAGACCTATCGCTATGGCGATCTGCGCAACTTCCGGGTCAGCGTGAATGTCGATGGTGCTCGACTGGGTGACGAAGGACACATTCCGCTATCGCTGTCCGTTGGGGATGGGCCAGAGGAGATCGGCGAGCGAGTTGAGGACGCCCGGAACGAGAGCCGTGCGGAAAGAAATCGCAACACGATCTACTGGGTCCTTGCACTGACGCCCGAGATCGACACGCTGGTGGCCGAGCTTTTTGCCTCACGTCAGATGGTTGCCAGGTACGACCAACTCCGCGTTCAGAACCAGATCTCAAGTGACGACTCGTCAAGCCTAGGCAATGAAAAGGGTGATGTGCTTCGCCGTCAGAGCCGGCTGCGCGAGAAACTCTTGGGCGCGGTGGCTGCCGGCCAGGGCATGTTTCGTGGCGTTCAGTACGATGCGTCCTCCCTCGGGAAGAACCCGAGGGAGATTTTTAAGAAGCTGTTCGACATGGCCGTTCCCGAGCTGTATCCCAAGCTGGAGATGGGAGCGCGGTTGCTGGCCGGCGATGAGACCAGCGACTTCCTCAAAGCGGCAAACCTTCAGGCATTGCCCCAGGTCTTCTACGGCGGGGAGGGCGGGCTCGATCTGATCGTGCCGGACGGGAACAAGTACGTTCCCAATCCCAATGCCGATATCGCCAAGGAAGTGCTTGATTACATGCGGCGAGAGCAGTCGTATGGCACGAAGGTGACTGGCAAGTCGCTGGAAGGTCACTTCGGCGGCCTCGGATATGGCTGGGACAACGAAGTCTTGCGACTGGTCCTCGCGGTCCTGCTACGTGGTGGCTATATCGAGGTGACGTACCAGGGTAGACGATTCCGCAATGCCGTCGATCCACAGTCGCGTGCTCCATTTGAGAAACTGCCGGCGTTTCGTGCCGCCTCCTTCGCGCCACGTGCGTCGATTGACCTGAAATCGCTAACACAGGCGGTGCAGCACTACGAGGACCTGACCGGAGAGGAAATCGACGTCGAAGAGGCTGCGATTGCCGAGCGCTTCCAAAGCCTGGCAACCAAGGAGCGGGAGTCCCTCCTGCCGTTGAGTGCTCAGGTTCAGGCGCATCGCTTGCCGGTCGAGGCGACGCTCCACGAATTTGGGGCAACGCTCGACGCCATACTGGCGGCTGCCTCCGACGACTGCGTGCGGATCCTGGCCGGTGAGGGGAAGTCGTTCAAGGAAGCACGAACCCGGGTGAAGCAGATTCGGAATGCCCTGAGCGACGAGAATCTCCAGGTGATCGCGGAGGCGCGACTCGCCACCGAAGAGATGTGGCCGACGCTGGCGAGCCGTGGAGATTCGGCGCTCGCGGAGAAACGTGAACGGCTGGTGGAGCTTCTCCGCGCCAACGACTTTTACCTTCATCTGCGCGACATCAGAGAACTGGCTGTCGAACTACAGGGGACGTATCGAGAGGCGTATCGGATCTGCCATGACGAGCGCTTCGAGCGCTATGCAGACGCGATCGACACGATCAAGGGGGTGCCCGCATGGCTACTAGTCCCTGATGACTTGACCGACTCGGTGCTCATGCCACTGACGGTCCGCGCACATCAACCGCTCACCATGTCGTCGAATGGGAGCCGGTGTAGTGGCTGTGGAGCAACGTTTGGTCAGATGGAGTCTGATCTGGTGGCCCTGCAGCCTCTCGTAGCCCAGGTGCGGCAGCGCATAGACGAACTGGTGAAGGCGCCGGGCGGCGACGGTGTGGAGCGAACCGTGAGGGTGAGAGCGGCCGAGTACTTTCCCGAGGTACTTGACTCTCAGGAGTCAGTGAAGACGGCAGTGGAGGTGCTCCGCGACCACCTGCTGCAACTCGTACAAGAGGACGTCAGAGTGGTCGTGGAGTAGCTGATGAATCCCCGAGATACGTTTGAGGCGCACTTTCGATCGGCCGATGTTCTTCTTCGCGTATACCGACTTCTAGAATCTGACATCGGTCCGAACCACAACCACGACATGCTGTCGAAAGCACGTATACTTCTGGACTGCCGGGATGACGAGCAACTCATCGTTCTCTTTAACCAATTATTTGTCGGTATCGTGCGGGAGCGGGCGGACTTGGGGCAGAAGTTCTTTCGCAAGGACAATCTCGATCTATTGCTGCGTCAGGCGGTGGTGGCAGGGTGTTCGGCCCTGGATGTCTTTGTGCCCAGTCTGCTCGAGGCCTATCTATTTAAGATGGTGCTCGTCCGGCAGCGCAATTTCATCCCGAACGATGGGATCGTGAGGGATTTCTTCCGGGATTTCAGATTCAAGCTAGAGGATGCGTGGCCTATTGTCGAGGAGGAGAGCACGAGTGAGCGCTGGAATATGGTGACCCGAAGGGTGCTCGACTACTGCAAGGCAAAAACGCTATCCAATGAGCAAGGAATAGCGGCGTCGATGGCCCTGCTGGGCGTGGAGCACCCGTGGGCTCGAATTGCAGATCGTGCCGGCGAGAAGGAACAGACCCTGCGTGATCGCCTGCGACGTGTCGCGGGCAGAAGGAACGATATTGTCCATCGCGGTGATCGACCAGGCACAGATCCGAATGGAAATGCAGTAGGCATCGATTTCGTGTGGACGCAGAACCACGTGGGAGCTATCCAGACGGTAGCGCTCGCCTGCTTCGATCTGGCGGAGGCCAAGGCTCAAGAGCTATTGGCGGAGGCGGGCGACATTCTCTCTGGAACACCAATCCCATGAGTCTGGGGTTGGACGCGTGACCGTAAACAAACTGGCCGAGGCAGAAACGCCAGCCTTCAATCGTGACGCGGTCCACGAACTTACGCTGAAGGCTCGTCACCTGCTAACAGATGAAATCCACACGATTCTCGAGGGAACCTATGGAGTGCGCCGTAGCGGCGGATTTGAGCCAGGTGATCGCCTTCTTGCGTTTCCAGATCTCCCGGAGGTGGCCGCGACGTGGGACCGGCTGCAGCGCTACCTGGAAGATGAGGTAAGCGCTGGCCTTCAGAAAGAGGAGGCGGTAGACAAGCTCGTGGAGGAAGCGGCCTTCACGCACCTCAATCGGCTGGTGGCGTTCAAGATGCTCGAAGCGCGAAAGCTCATCCGCGGGACTTTGGACCGGTATCAGGACTCGAACGCCTTCAAGTTCTATCTCGTCGATCACCCCGACGACATGATCCTCTACGAGGCCGGAAGCATGCCGCGGGATGCAGCCGGAGAGGGGCCGCGTGATGTGGCCTACCGACACTTCTTGCTCTGGCAGTGTGGCCAGCTTGGACGGGAGATTAATGTCCTGTTCGATCCTACCAACCTACCGAGCCGGCTGTTCCCCAGACCGATTGCATTGAGACAGCTTATTGATATGGCGAACGCGCCAGAACTGGCAAGTGCGTGGAAGGTGGGTAACGAGGAGACGATCGGGTGGGTGTATCAGTACTTCAACGAAGAGGAGAAGGCACAGGTTTTCGACCGACTATTCAAGCAGAAGAAGAAAATCCGCCGAGAGGATATTCCGGCGGCAACTGAACTCTTCACTCCGAACTGGATCGTGCGCTGGATCGTGCACAACACGCTGGGCCGGATGTGGGTGCAAATGCACGGGGATAGCACGCTAGCGAAGTCGCTGGACTATCTCGTGCCTCTGGAAGGAGATATCCCTGCCGAGCCGCTGAAGCGTGTTCGCGAGATCCAGCTTCTCGATCCCGCCTGCGGGACGATGCACTTTGGCCTGGTGGCGTTCGATCTGCTCGCCGAGATGTACAGAGAGGAAATCGAGCACGCAGGCGAGCCGGGATGGCCAGAGCCACCATCGTTGGATCGAGTCGAAGATATCCCCGCGTCGATCATAGCGAACAATCTCTTCGGCATCGATATCGACCTCAGGGCCGTGCAGCTTTCGGCGATGACGTTGTATGTGAAGGCGAAGTCGTACAACAAGAACGCAGTTATCTCCGCCTCGAACCTCGCGTCCGCTGACGTGCTGCCCCTGAACGGGGAGCGGCTGAATGCATTCCTTGAACAGATGCAGTTCTCCCGCCCGATTTACGAACGCTTGATACGGGCTCTCTGGGCTCGGCTCAGGGATGCGAGCCTCGTCGGCTCACTCTTGCGGCTCGAGGATGAGGTTAGGGGACTCGTGGAGCGTGAACGGGAACGCTACCGACGGGAGGCGGAGGGACGCCTGCCGTTTCCCGAGTTGCAAGCAGCATTTGAGGACGAGGCGGCCGAGCACGACTTCTGGATAATCCTTGAAGAGCAGATCGTGCAAGCCTTTGATGAGTTCGCGCGCCTGCAGGCAGCGGCGGGTGATGACGAGAGCTACTTCGCCGGCGAAGCAACGAAGGGCATGCGGCTACTGGACGTGATGCGCAGACGATACGACGTGGTGGTGACGAATCCACCATACATGTCAGACCGTGGCATGAACGTAGATTTGGTGGAATTTCTGAAGAAGGCGTACCCGAAGAGTAAGGGTGATCTCTATGCCGCCTTCATTGATCGCTGCTCCGACCTTCTCACTCAGACTGGTCGCCTTGGCATGATCACGCAGCAGTCGTTTATGTTCATCTCCTCCTACGAGAAGCTTCGTGCGAAGCTTCTTGAAAGCTGTGCCATCGAAACGGTCAACCATGTCGGACCACGCGCGTTCGAAGAGATCAGTGGTGAAAAGGTCAACACGGTGCTATTCGCCCTCAGGGCGGAACCTAGCTCATGGGTTAGGGCCGACGCGACCGGCACGTATTTCCGGTTGGTGAAGGACCCAACTGCTGCTGCCAAGCGGCGAGGCTTCGAGCGAGCACTCGAGGGTCTTCGCGAAGGGCGGCCTGACCTAGGGAAGGTATATCGCTATCGACAGGGCGACTTCGCGGCGATCGAAGGGAATCCTTGGGTGTATTGGATCACCAGAGGGCTACGAGGGCTCTTCGAGAGACTCACAACACTAGGTGGCGAGGCTCCTCCACGCCAGGGAATCGCCACCGCTGACAACTTTCGGTTTCTCAGGTGCTGGTGGGAAGTGGGTCTGGATAACGTCGCTATGCAACGCAGCGGTACTCATGATGCTCTGTTGTCTGGCAAGAGATGGTTTCCGTATATGAAGGGCGGCGGTTTCCGCCGCTGGTGGGGCAATCAGGAATTGACGATTAACTGGGCAACTGATGGCTCTGAGTTGCGGTCGTTCGCCCCGGCGGTTATCCGCAATCCAAACTTCTATTTCCGGCGCGGGGTGACGTATTCGTATCTCACGTCTGCGAAATTTAGTGCCCGGCTTTCGCCAGGGGGGTTCATATTTGATGTGGCAGGCTCATCCCTCTTTCCAGAGGACGTGTCTGTTGTCCTCGCCGTACTGAACTCGACCTTTGCACAGTATGCATTGAAGCTCATCAATCCGACCGTGAATTTTCAGATCGGCGACCTCGCACGTCTGCCGATGCCCGCTGTCTCAAGCGAGGCTCTTGTAGAGTTCGTTGAAAGAGCTATTGCATTCTCGCGGCAGGTTGATACTGAAGATGAGACAAGTTATGACTTCATCGCGCCGTTGCGAAGGGAGTTTGCACACGGCGTCTTGCGTCGTAGGGCAGAGGAGCTTGCTGAAATAGAGCAGCAGATCGATGAAGAAGTTTATCGCCTCTATGGCATCAGCGATCACGATCGTGCTGCGATCGAAAGCGAGTTGGCAGCGACTCGTGTCGATGAAGACGGTACGATACTGTCAGGGCCGGCGGACGACATCGCGGGTGTGGAAGCAACCACGCTGGCTAACCAGACGGAGTTAGCCAAACGATGGGTGTCGTACTCAGTTGGCCTTATCCTGGGACTTTTCCACATCGGTGTCGAGGGTGGCGTAGGGCGTGGCAGCTTTTTAAAGGAGGTGAATGAGGAACTGCGTGGGCTCGTCAGCGAAGACGGAATCATCGTTCTCGATGTGAGCTCCCCCGACAATGCAGCGAGCAGGGTAGAGCAGGCGGTGCAGCTTATGCTGGGTGAGGAAGAGGTGCGATCAGTAACGCGGGAGGTAACGGGCGGTAAGTCGCTTGACTCTTACCTCGAGCGAGATTTCTTCAAGGACCATGTGCAGAGATATGCTAAGCGTCCGGTCTATTGGCTGTTGCAGTCGTCGAAGCGGAGCTATGGACTGTACCTCTTTCACGAGCGCATCACGAAGGACACGCTATACGTCATTCAAGGCAACCAGTATCTCGGGGGGAAGATCAACCAGGTCCGGGGGCAGGTTGAGGAACTACATGTGCGCGTGCAGGGGTTGCCACAGGGACGGGAGCGCAAGCAGGCAGAGCGCGAACTCGACGTGGCACAGAACCTCCTGACTGAACTCGAGTCGTTCGCACAGGCGCTACAGACGGTGACGTCGGCCACGGACGACCGGGGCGAGGAGGTTGGCTGGGATCTGGAGATCGATGATGGGGTGCTGATCAACCTGGCGCCGCTGCACACACTGATGCCGGCCTGGTCGACTGAGCCGAAGAAGGCGTGGGAGTCGCTTCGCAAGGGCGAGTGGGACTGGTCTCACACCGCGATGCGCTACTGGCCGGACCGTGTGCTGGAGAAGTGTCGCACGAATAAGTCTTACGCTATCGCGCATGGTCGGTTGGACGTGTATGTGGGTGATGGTTAGTGGCACGGACTATCCCGCTGGGGGAATCGCTGACCGTCGAGTTCAAGAGGCACCAAAAACGGCTGCCAGACAACGATCTAATCCCGGCAGTGGTCTGCTGCAGCGGGGTAGCCCTCCAAGGTGGACCTACTACGAGGCCGGACGAAATCTATGAGCGAGTCTATACGCGCGCGTATAGACTCGCTCATAGGAATGCGCGGTCCTCAAGCCACACGAAATTGGTCAACTCGGCATGACTGAGCCGGCAGCGAGCCGCACCGGCATCGTCAGTGACTACGTGCACGGGCTGATCGCCAAGCAGGTCGATGACCATGGACTCGTCGTGTGGTTCGATCCCTCGCACGATTACGAAAAGCTGGTTGAATTGCTCGCAATCCCCTACACGGTGGTGACTCGGTTCGAAGACAGCTTCTTTGCGTTGCGTCGCACGATCGATGGGCTGCTCGATGGTCCGTCGCCTCCACGCCTGGTTGTCTACGTGCCATGTGCTGAAGAGGAGACACGGAATGCTCTGATCGAGCTGACATCGACCGGCGTGGTGATGAAGCCGGGGCAGCATCCATGGCAGCGGAATATGCGACTCTCGGTGGTGGCAAAGGCCGCGCTGCGGACGAGCATGGGTGAGGAGCAGCTGGCATCGGTGGAGAAGCAGGTCGGGCAGGGGCAGCTGACCCTGACCGACCTCGATGGACTGGGGGCCAGCGCCTCGGGACCAGTCGGGGTTCTGTCCCGAATCTTTGGGACGAGCTCCCCGCGGGACATCGCCCTGGCCGTGCTTGCGGGTCCAGAGCATGACCAGCGAGTGGTGGAACGGCAGGCAGAGGGTGAGCTGTCAAAAGTGCTGAGCGATGCCTGTGGCCTTCCGCCGGCGGATGGCGAGGGGTGCCCGGAGCTGAGAGATCGGCTCGCCACTCATGTGCTGTGCACCGAGTTCCTGGCGGCTCTCGGTGGCTCTCCGCCAGCCCACCTTGCCTTGCTAAAGGTGGCACCGACCGAGGTGACGCGGAACGAGTGCGTGCAGCTTGTCCATGCGTGGCGGTCGCGGCGGGAACTGCAAGGGAGCTATGCAGCGCAGTCAGAGCGCGTGGCGCGCGAGGTTGGCGTGGTCAGCATCGCCTTGAAACTCGAACAGATTGCCGGCGTGGAGACGTTTCTTCCTCTGGAGCACCAGATTCAGACGGCTATCGAGGAAGTGCTTGCTTGGGAAGAAACGCATCTGGCCGATGTAGGACAGGAGTATCGACAGCTCATCGAGCGCCGACTGGCAAACTTCTGGTCTTCGTTGCCAGAGCAGTATCCCGAGGTGAGGCAGCGTTGGCTCCTGATTCAGACTGTTCTGAATGTACTCTCGACTGCAGATGAGGTGCAGAAAAAACTAAAGACGCTGAGCGGTGGGCCGGCTGCGATGGTGGAGGCGTATGCGACCGGTGAGGAGCCGTGGTGCCTGCTGGATACGTATCAACGGCGACTAGAGCGGCAGAGTCACCTCTTCGACTTTGGGGTTGGACATAGTGAGCTAGAGAAGGCGATCACCCGTGCGCGACAGCGGTATATGCTGACCGGCGGGGAGCTGGCGGAACGGTTTGTACGGGAGCTTTCGGACGCGCATTTCGCCGTGCCGGGCGTGCTGAAGCAGGTCGATATCTATGGCAAGACCTTGGAGCCGTGCCTGAAAACTGCCAAGACGGCGTATGTGCTGGTTGATGCACTCCGGTTCGAGATGGGGCGCGAACTGGCCAGCCGTCTGCGGGCCGGCTACGACGTCACGCTGTTGCCCGCGGTTGCCGCCGCGCCGACGCTTACGCCGATCGGGATGGGGGCACTGATGCCGGGGGCGCCAGACGGGGAGGTGGTGCAGGTCAAGACGAGCAAGCTTGGGCTGAAGATCGGGGAGCGGCTGCTGGCCGATAGGAAGGGACGGCTGGCGTGGATCCAGGAGTACGAGGCCGGTCGCACGGTGGTGACGGCTACGCTTGAGAACCTTTTGCCCCAGCCCACGAAGCCGTTGAAGACGGCTCTACACGCAGCCGAGTTGATTGTGGTGACCTCTCAAGAGATCGACGAGCTGCCTGAGGGAGACAACATTCGTCTCGCCCATATCGCCATGGACAATGTGCTACTGGATCTTGGACGGTTGGTGAACAAACTTCGCGATCTCGGTTGCGAGCGTATCATCGTGACCGCCGATCACGGCTATCTTTTTGCGGACGAGATGGACACAGACATGAAGATCGATCCGCCCGGCGGACAGACCGCTGACCTCGGACGCAGGGCCTGGATCGGACGAGGCGGCGCGGCCAGTGAGAGCTACCTGCGGGCGCCGCTCTCAGCCCTGGGAATGGGTGGGGATCTCGAGATCGCCGTTCCGTGGGGATTCGGCGTGTTTATCACGCCGGGTGGTGCGAGAGCGTACTTTCACGGAGGAATGTCACCGCAGGAGATGATCGTCCCAGTGATCTCGCTGACGACCACCGGCGGAAGCGTACAGTCGGCAGCCCCGACCATCGAGTGGGATTTGATGCCGGGATCCAGGAAGATCAGCACTCGGTACTTCTCGGTGACCGTGCAGGGTCACACCACCGAACTCCTCGGCGTGGAGCCGCCGCGCGTGCATGTGGAGGTGCGTGCCGAGGGAAGTGTGATCTCTACGCCGATAAGTGCCTCCTATGGATTCGTAGAAACGACTCGGGATGTACAACTGCGGGTCGACGGCGAGAACAACCACCAGGTTGAACCGAATACAATTACGCTCATGGTCGAGGCTCTCGAGGCTCACCGGCTCGCTACCGTTTACCTGCTGGACGCGGGAACGGGCAGAGAATTGGCACGGCTGGATGAAGTGAAGATCTCGATGATGGCGTTTTGATCGAAACGACCGAGGAATGACGCTATGACAATCGCCTACACATCGCCATTCGACCAGAAGGATCTGACGAGTCTCGATCGCAAGGCCGCCGACATTTTTGCCGGTAAGGTCGTGCGGAAGGACCTGGTGCGCAAGGTCAAGGTGGGCGCAAACGTACCTGTCTTTGTGCTGGAGTACCTGCTGGGGAAGTACTGTGCCACCGATGATCCTGCGGCGATCGATGCCGGCCTGCGGATCGTCAACTCGATGCTCGCGGAGAACTTCATCCGACCGGATGGGGCAACGAAAGCGCAGTCGCAGGTGCGCGAGCGCGGGCACCACACGTTCATCGACAAGGTGAAGGTGCGCTACGTCTCCGAGGATGACAAGTACTGGGCGGAACTGGTCAACTTTGGCCATCGCAACGTTCACATCCCGGACAACTACGTTCGCCAGTACGACCGCTTGTTGGGTGGTGGGGTGTGGGCCCAGGTCGACATTCGACATATGTACGACGAGGAGGCGAAGGGTAAGAAGAGCCCGTTCTGGATCGAGGAGTTCAAACCGATCCAGCTCGCGGCGTTCGATCTGGAAGACTACCAGGACTGCCGGCGTGAATTCACGACCGACGAGTGGATCGACCTGTTGCTCCGTTCGATCGGAATGGAGCCGACGCACTTCGAGCGGCGCCTGAAGCTCCTGCTGCTCAGCCGGCTGATTCCGCTCTGTGAGTCGAACTTCAACCTGGTGGAGTTGGGTCCGCGTGGGACGGGCAAATCGTATGCCTATCAAGAACTGTCACCGTACGTCATTCTGTTAACCGGCCCCACCACAGTTGCGAACCTCTTCTACAACATGGCAACCGGGAAGATTGGGCTGGTAGGGCTATGGGATAGCGTGGCGTTCGACGAAGTTGCCGATATGCAGAAGATGCCCAAAGAGGTCGTTTCTACACTAAAGACCTATTGCGAGTCCGGTACCTTTGCTCGGGGCAAAGAGGCCATCAGCGGCCAGGCGTCGATTGCCCTCTTCGGCAATACGAATCAGCCGGTGGATGTCATGGTGCGGTCCTCACACCTGTTCGTGCCGCTGCCCGATGTCATCCGCGAGGACATGGCGTTTCTCGACCGCCTGCACTTCTATTTGCCTGGATGGGAAGTTCCCAAGATGCAGATCGAGTTCTTCACCGACCACTACGGCTTTGTGGTGGATTATCTTGCGGAAGCGCTGCGCGATCTACGCCGGCACAATTTTACCGAGATGATCGACCACAATTTCAGTTTGGGCGCTCATTTGAACGCGCGCGACGTGAAGGCGGTGCGCAAGACCGTCTCCGGCCTCATCAAGATCGTCCATCCGCACGGGGAGATCGAGAAGGAGGAGATGGCGGATCTGGTCGAACTCGCGCTGGAGGGACGCCGCCGTGTGAAGGAACAGCTCAAGAAGATGGGCTCGTTCGAGTATCACCACACCTCCTTCTCGTACATCGATCTGCAGACCCATGACGAGCGGTTCGTGGGCGTGCCGGAAGAGGGGGGCCGTGACCTCATCGCGGCCGATCCGCTTGCACCCGGCTCGGTGTACGCAGCCTCGGTGGATGGCGAGGGCAAGGCGTCACTGTACCGTCTTGAGATCGGTACCTCGGCAGGAACTGGAAGGCTTCGCCTGGCCGGCGGTATCGAGGGGTCGATGAAGGAGTCGATCAATCGGGCCTATGGGTATTTGCAGGGTCACAAGGTGAACATGGGTATCGGACAGATCCTCGATACTACGGACTTCCATGTCGAGGCAATCGACCTGCTGGCGAATCGCGTTCCGGCTGATGCTGGGGTGGCGTTCATCGTGGCAATTTATTCGGCTATCAAGAAAACGCAGGCTCTGCCGGCACTTGTGATACTGGGTGATTTAACGATTCAGGGGAACCTGAAGCCGCTGCACAGCTTGGTGGAGCCGCTTCAGGTGGCTATGGACAACGGTGCCAAACGTGCGCTGATCCCGATCGAAAACAAGCGCACGTTCATGGACGTGTCCGCAGACATCGTGGAGCAGGTGGATCCGGTCTTCTACAGTGATCCGATGACAGCAGCACTGAAGTCACTTGGAATGAAGTAATCGTTTTCATCGCGGGGTATATTGTGATTCATGAGCGACAATGGCAACTAAAATCCTGGCCTCGAGTGATGTGCGAAGCGTCGCGACGGCGGGGGTTCGGCAACGGGTCGAAGGGCGACGTGGAGGTTTACGATATCTGAGTATGAGTCTTGATCGAGGCAGTACAAGGTAATGGCAATCGTGAATGTAACGCGGACCGCAACGCTCGCTCGCCACGCCGATGTCGCTGACTCGTTCTGGAGTCGCGGCAAGGGATTGATCGGGCGCAGGCGTGCGCTTGAGGATTATGGGCTGGTCATTCGCCCCTGTAACGCGATTCACACCTGCTTCTTGTCGTTCCCAATCGATGTCCTCTATCTGGACCGTCAGAGCCGGGTGCTCAGAATACTCCCCTCCCTGCCGCCCTGGCGTATCGGGCCGATTGTGTGGCGCAGTAAGACAGTGATCGAACTACCAGCCGGTACAGCGGCTCGCACCGGAACCATGATCGGCGACATCATCGCGTACCGAGATGAGGAACCATAGAGGCATGAAGAATGAGTACGAGTACGACTGAGTGTATGGTAGGTGATGCTGGCGAGAGAGCGCCCTGGCTTTTTATGGGAAGGAATGCGTGCTGGTCCCGCGGGCCAGCACGTAGAGCACTCCGATGATGAGGTAGGGACCATATGGCAGGGTACTCCGTCGGCCTCCTCGTCCCCTGAGCAGCACGCCGAGTGCTCCAAGACCGCCAAGCA
>JAABUJ010002967.1_pt1 | contig 19845 bp, 20 predicted proteins | sample 5559131 | NCBI WGS metagenome assembly JAABUJ01 (sample SAMN10711875, study PRJNA513366) | rock metagenome | isolation source: Antarctica rocks | place: Antarctica: Victoria Land, Mt New Zealand nord | collected 2016-01-07 | reverse complement strand
TCGGACCCCGCACGAAAGTTCTTTCGGGGCTCGCAGCCACGACGTCGGACGCCCCAGATCAGCTCTCCGCGCCGGCCCGGGCAAACCGCGCCTCCCCAGACGCCCGCTTCACACCAGCCACCTAGAGGTCCTCGGCCACCCGCAGTTCGCCCACTACATCGCGGGTTGGCCGCGTCCCGGCGACCTCGGCGTCATCGCCTTGAGCGATCAGCAGCCGGTGGGGGCCGCCTGGGCCCGAATGCTGCCGAAGAGCGATCCGGCTACGGTTTCGTCGAAGGCGATAGCCCCGAGGTGTCCATGGGCGTGGCGCCGGCTTGGCGGGGCCGGGGGGTGGGCACGCGACTGCTGAACGGGCTGATCGCGGCCGCGAGTGAGCAAGGGCTGGCGTCGCTGAGCTTGAGCGTTGAGCCGGACAACTACGCGCGTCGCCTCTATGAGCGCGCCGGCTTCCGGCAGCTCGGCCAGGTCGGCGGCTCGCTGACCATGCTCCTGCGACTGCCTCGTCCAGGCAAGCCGATCGGCTGGTGACACGGCTCGGGGTGGCGCGTTGCCGCTCGACGTCGGAGTGACGCAGGATGACCCGGTGGCCGTCGCATTTCCGCGGGTGGCGCTACTGGCGAGCCCTCTGCTGGGCCCGGCTGTCTGGCGTCCCGCCGCGACCGCGCTCGCCGACCGAGGCTGGGACGTGCTGGTGGTGCCCAGGCTGGCCCAGGCCCCACGCTGCCCTGCGCAGGTCCTGGCACATCTGCTGAACGCTCTGCCAGCCGGGCGAGCGCTGGCACTGGTCGCGCACAGCAACGCCGGGCTGTACCTACCCGCGGTAGCCGCCGGACGCCGGGTGGTGGCCAGCGTGTACGCCGACGCCGCGCTGCCCGCCGCCGTCGGCGCGATTCCGGTGGCTCCGCCGCGGATGCACCGCTTCCTACGGGACCTGGCCGGCGACGACGGGCTGCTGCCCCCGTGGACCCAGTGGTGGGACGAGGAGCAGGTGGCCGAGCTGTGTCCGGACCCCGCCTGCCGCGCCGCGGTGGTCGCGGAGCAGCACCGCCTCCCACTCGAGTACTTCACCGCCACGATCGACGCACCGGCTGGCTGGACCCAGCGGCCGGCGGCCTATCTGGCCTTCGGGGACACGTATCAGGCCGAGCGAGATCAGGCCGCGCACTGGGGGTGGCCGATTCAGACGCTGCCCGGGGAGCACTTGCATCCGCTGGTCGACCCCTCGCGTGTGGCCGCCGCGCTTGATGAACTGCTCCGCCGACAGCTGTACGCGCCGTCGGCGTAGCCAAAATCAGGTTGGGCGCAGGGCAGGCCACTTGCCGATGCCGATCCTCAACGGGACGCTGTTCCGCTGCGCCGTCGGCTACTGGGACAGGCCCTCGTGCTTGAGGGCCGGCGCTACCGTGCGTTCGTGACGCAGCCCGGGACTACGTCGGAGCCGGTGCTGCTGCCCGGCCACCTGTCTAGGCAGGCACAGCCGCGATTGTTCGTCGCGGGGCTGACGTTGCGGCCTTGGGAGCACGCAGACGCGCTTTCGCTGGTTCGGGCCTACGAGGACCCGGACATCCACCGTTGGCACTCCCGGTCTATGTCCCTGACCGAGGCCGAGTCATGGGTGGCGTACGAGCTGAACCGCTGGGAGCAGGAGCGCGGGGGCGGCTGGGCGATCACCCGTGCTGATTCGTTGCAGGGCCGCATCGCGATCGGCAGCCTCGCCCTGGACGATCCCCGGGCCGCAGTTTCGTACTGGGTTCTCCCGGAGTCTCGCGGTCGGGGGGTTGCCTCGCTTGCCCTCAGCGCCGTTGCGGACTGGGCTCTCGATCACGTCGGCTTCCACCGTCTTGAACTGGATCACTCGACCAGGAACGAAGCGTCTTGTCGCGTCGCCATCAAGGCTGGCTTTATGCCCGAGGGCACGAAGCGGTCCCAGGCATTGCACCTCGACGGCTGGCACGACATGCACGCGCATGGCCTGCTCGCCAGTGACGCTCGCCCTCGCTGCCGCGACGCATAGCTGCTGTTACCGCTTCACCACTGGGACACGTCCTCCCAGTAGACGCTCGGCGCCCCGGGACGGTGGGCAAGCGGTTTGGAGTGGGTGCCGCCCTCTTGGCATTGAGCCACGGGCCGAACCTGGCACTCTTGCGCCATGACCATCGCGTCGGCCGTGATCGGGTTCGCCGTCGTCGCCGGGCTCCTCACCGTCGTGCCCGGGCTCGACACCGCGCTCGGGTTGCGTGCAACGCTCACTAAGGGCCGCTCCTACGCCTTCGCCACCGCATTCGGCGTCAACTCCGGTGCGCTGGTCTGGGGCGCCGGCGCAGCCGTGGGCGTGTCGGCCCTCTTGACGGCATCCACCTTGGCGTACACCGGCGTGCGCCTGGTCGGCGCGGCGTACATGGTCTGGCTCGGGGCGCGCCTGCTGCGCTCTGCCATCGCCGGCTCTCATGACGTAGAGGAGGCGTCCTCGGCCCCGCCCACACCGACACAGTCGGGGGTGGGGCTCTGGCACGGTTGGTGCCGAGGCTTCCTGACCAACCTGCTCAACCCGAAGATCGGCGCGTTCTACGTCGCCGTGCTGCCGCAGTTCCTCCCGCCGGGGGTCCCGCCCCTGGGCATGGGCCTGCTGCTGGCGCTCGTGCACGACGTGCTCGGACTGGTCTGGTTCACCGCGCTGATCCTGGCAGCTTCCACGATGCGGCGGGCTCTGCGCCGCCCGGCCGCGCAGCGGGCCGTGGACGGAGCGACCGGCACGGCTCTCGTGAGTTTCGGCCTCAAGCTGGGCGTGTCCCCCGATAGCCCCCAGCTCCACTGCGGCAACTCGAAAGCGTTCCGGTCGACGATCGTCTACCGGGGCGAGCCGGCGAGGCGTCACTCGGGTCCAATACCGCCCCGCAGGAGGTTGGGCATCTGAGACGATGTCGAGCTGATGGGGGTGACCGTGGACGACCGCCTTGAGCAGGCACAACGGTTAAACGAGCGTGTGGTCTTTGGCGGCGACGCCGACGCGCTTGCGGAGGCCGACGACAGCTGAGCGCGGTGGAGGCCGATTTGGCCGTGGCGCGCGGTCGGATCCTCCACGCTCGCTTTCTCGATGCGACATCGCGGACGCGAGCTGACCCGAAGGACGTCACCGCCGAACTCGCCCTCTTTGAGCGAGCAGTCGAGCTGTACCAAAGCCTCGGTGATGTCCGGGGTGAAGCTGAGGCACAGTTGTGGATCGGCATCTTTGACCAGGTCGTTCGGAAAGACGACGCAACCGCGGTTCCCGCGCTCGAGCGAGCCCGCGCACTCGCCACCCAAGCGGACGAACCGCTGACCCTGTCCTACGCCCTGCGGCACCTGGGGATTGCCGAACATCGCGCTGGCAAGCTGGACGAAGCGCGCAACTACCTGGAGGGATCGACGCGGCTGCGCCGTCAGCTCGGGTTTGAGTCAGGGGTAGCCGCCAACCTCGTGGGTCTGGTCTACATCGCGGCAGCCGACGGGCGCAAAGACGAAGGGTATGTGCTTCTGGACGAGGCCGACGCCACCGCCAGGAAGAGCAGTGCCGCGGGTATTGCCCGTCAGATTGGCGAAGCTCGGCGGCATCTCGCCCGCTGACTCGCGGCAGCCTTGTTTGCATTTGCGGATCGTCTTCCGGACAGGATCGTGGCCGCGGCGCAGCTGTTCGCGCGGGGTGCCAGGACCACGTGGGTGTGCCGCCCGGTTCGTCTCGACCCGAGGTGCGTTGCGCGCGGCAGCGATCAAAGCCGCCTTGCCGGGTGTACGTTCGCCAGCATTGACTCGAGGAGGTGAGACCGGTGCCGGTTGGATTCCGCTTGGTGTCCCGTCCCGCCTCGAGGTCTGCGTGAGCTGACCTCGCCGGGTGCCGGGGTGCCGTTTCACACCTCGAAGGGCCCGACATGGACTTTTTCTCCGACACCGTCAGCGACGGTGTGCGTGAACGCCGATTCGTTGTGGGCGAGGCGCCGGGCGTGCTGTTCTCGCCGTCCCCGGGCAGCCCTGCCGGTCCGCTGGTGCTGCTGGCTCACGGCGGCGGGCAGCACGCCGCCCACCCCGCGGTGCTCTCGCGGGTTCGCCGCTACGCCGGCAGCTACGGGTTCACCGTGGTCGCGCTGGATGCCCCCGGTCACGGCGGGCGAGCTCGCTCCGCGCAGCTCGCGGCCAGCCTCGCCGCATTACCCGCTGCGATGGCCGGGGCCGCACCGGCGGCCGCGGTCGCCCGGCTGAACGCCGAGATCGCCGCCGAAGCGGTCCCGGAGTGGCGGGCGGTGCTCGACGCCTTGACGGACAACGGCCACGCCCCAGCCTCGGTCGGCTTCGTCGGTTTCTCGCTGGGCGCGACCATCAGCGTGCCCCTGCTAGCGAGCGAGCCGCGGATCACCAGCGCCGTGCTGGGCCTGGTGGGCTTCCACGGCCTGGTCGACGACGCCGCCTGCATCACCGTGCCGGTGCAGCTGGTCGTGCAGTGGGACGACGAGCTGGTCGCCCGCGACGACGCCCTGGCGCTGTTCGCGGCGATCGGCTCCAGCGAGAAGCGCCTGCACGTCAACCCCGGAGGCCACGCACAGGTGCCTTCGAGCGCGCCAGCGCTGGACACTTCCTCGCCGATCATCTCGGCGACCGCGAGGTGGCCCCCGTCTCGCCCGGCGCCCGGTCCGCCTCCCGCACCGCCGGCGACCAGGGGCGGCTGCGCCGGGGCATCGTGCTGCGATCGAAGGAGGAGGCGTGCGAGGTCCTTCTCGGGGGTCGACCCGTGTGGGCGCGGTACGCCAGGGCGTTCCCGACTTCGCGCGTGGAGCGGGTCTCACCGGGACATCTGGTTGCCCTGGCCCCCGCTGCCGGTGACACCCCGGTGGTCGTGTTCCGCTGGTATGACGCCGTCGTGCTCGATGCAGCCGGCGACCAGGTCCGGATGTGGGAGCCCGCCCACGGCAAAGTCCTCGCCACACCGCGCCCCTCCCGACAGCCTTGGCAACCAGGGACCCGGGCCAACCTCTCAGCCGGGCTCCCCGGAGCCGACTGGTGGGTCGCCGGCCCCGCCACCACGCCAGCCGAGCAGGCCGACGTCGAGCTCGATGAGGTCGAACGCTTCTGCACCAAGCACGACCTGTGGGACCAGCTCGGCTGACCGCGCCGCTCAAGCCGCGCACACGCTGTACGGGACGTCCGGTAGCCGGTCGGCTATCGGGAAGCCCCGCAGTGGCGGCTCCCAGGTTTGTGCGCGCCGCCTAATCACTGTTCGGAGACGCGGGTACGGGCACCTAGCCTTTCAGTGCCGCGGGTGCGATAACGGCACTCAGCGGTGCCAGAACGGCACATAGCGACGGTGCGGACGGCTACCTACGGCGTGGTCTGGTCACGCATGAGGCGCAGGCGAGAGCCGCGGTCAACGATGGGCTGTAAGCGACATCGAGATGATGATCTAGTCACGCTTCGGCCAGATTGGCCCATGGTCTGTCCACAGAACACCTTTATTGCGGCAGAGGCAGAAGGGGTGACCGATGGGGTCGGTGTCGACGCGCCAGCCGTAGCCGTCGAGGCCGATGGAGTCCTGCTGCAGGGTCGCGCCGAGGCTCAGGACTCGGCTGTGCTCAGCCTTGATGTCATCGACTTCGAAGTCACAATGGAACTGCTTGGGGTGCTCGCTGTCGGGCCACCGCGGGGCGCGGTAGCCCTCCACCCTGATGAAGGCCAACTCGATCTCGCCGAACTGAATACCGGCCCAGTTCTCGTCGCCGCCCTCCTTGACTGGGCGGCCCGTAACCGCGGAGTAGAAAGCCGCCAGTTTCATCGTGTCCGGGCAGTCGACGATGAAATCGGTGAGTCGCATCATCCAGCGATTCTGCAACAAGATCATCCCCCAGGGACAGTGCGATTCCCGGCCGATGAGAATGCCGGTTACCGGTCGGCTATCGGGACGTCGCCGGGTTGGCCGCACCACGGTTCTCTTCCGTGACTTTGGATCTTCCGCTCGTGCTGGCTAGCGACCTCCGAAGGACGGGCGCGGCTGACTGCGAGACTGTCCGCGTAACGTCCCGTGCGGTAGATCCGCTTCTCGGTCCACCGGACGCCGCGGTCGTCCCGTCCGGGTCCAAGAGCGTGACCAACCGGGCACTGTTGTGCGCCGCGCTCGCATCCGGTACCAGCCGCATCAGCGGTGTGCTGCTCGCGGACGACACCAGGGCGATGCCCGCGACGCCGGGCGTCGCGCGCGGAGGACCACCTTCGCTAACACAACCAGCAGCACACCAGGTGCTGTTCGTACGCCCCCCGAACGGTGCGTAAGAACGCGCGGCCGGGGGAGCACGACCCCATGACGCGCACCGAGCGGTTCGCCCAGGCCCTGCAGGTCCTGGAGGCCACGCGAGAACTCGACCCGTTCCTCGCCCAGTTCGCCGACGACGCTGTCCTGCTGCGGCCGGAGGCCGACGCCCAGCAGAGTGGGTCGGCTGGCGCCCGCACGTTCTGGCAGGGCTACCTGGCGCAGTTCCAGGAGGTCTCGTCGACGTTCTCTCGGCTCGCGGAGGCCGGGCCCCTCGGCGAGCTGGAGTGGACGAGTACCGGGACGACCGCCGCGGGAGCCCCGCTGCGTTACGCGGGCGTGTCGCTGCTGGAGCTCGACGACGGCAGGGTGACCCGCTTCGCGACCTACTACGACACCGCCGCCTTCACCCATCCGGTCCAATAGCACGGATGCTGCCGGCTGAGCCCCCTTAGGCGGGCCGGCATCGTCGACGCACCGGCCGACCCGCACGCGGCTGGCGGCCTTGAACTTGCTGAACCAGCTGGCGGACGTGGGTCTTGACTTGGCGATCCCGAGGTGGGACTGACTCGCGATGTCGGCGTTGGTGAGGCTTCGTTTGACGGCGACCGCCACCTCGGACTCGCCGCGAGCGGCCTGATGCCGCGGGGTCGCGGGCGCCGCTGACAGTGGGACGCCCCGGCCGAGCGCGGGCGTATGCCCGACGAAACGTGCTTGAGTTGAACCGGTCGCTGAGCAGGAAATGAGGTTCGTCCGAGGTCGGGGTCGGTCGGCTGCAGCAGGAGGAGCGGGTGTCCCTTGGGACAGGTGGTGGGCGACGGGTCGCCTGGAAACGTCCTGCTCGACGCCGTCCTGGCTCTCTGTCGAGAGCGTGTGGACGGCCCGTACGCCGGCACGGCTGAGCTCGCTGGGCTCCTGGAGCTGGTGGACGTCGAGTCGGGTCAGGTCGTCCACCAGGCGGGGGCGCGAGTCCAGGACGTGTTCTTCCCGCTCTCGGCAGTGTTCGGCCTGTTGACCGTCACGGCTGGCGCGTCGGAGGTGGAGGCGCTGGCCGTCGGCTCCGAGGGAGTGGTCGGGCTCTTCGCGGTGTTTGGGGACAGCACCAGTCCGCACCGGGCGTTGTGCCAGGTGCCCGGGCAGGCAGTGCGGCTGCCTGCCGGGGTGTTGCGCGAGCTCGCCTACGCCGACGTCGGGGTTCGATGGCTTCTGGATCGGCACGTCCAGGCCGCCGTGGTGCTGTTGAGCCAGCGCGTGGCGTGCAGCCAGCGGCACACTGCCATGCAGCGTTGCGTCGACTGGCTGCTGCGCCGGGCCGAGCGTATGGGGGCGACCCCGATCCCGGTGACCCAGCAGTTCCTCGCCTCGATGCTCGGGCTGCGCCGCACGACCGTGACGGCGATCGCTGCTCAGCTGCAGCAGGCCGGCCTAATCCATTACCGCTACGGCTGGCTCAGTGTCCGGGACGCTCCAGGGCTTAAGCGCTTGGCCTGCAGCTGCTACGGGGTCTTCCGCCAGCAGAGCGACAAGCTCGCCGCCGCGGCGGACGACCCGGCTGAGCGACACACCCGGCCGGTCGACGGCGAGTAGCCCTCCCAGGACCGGACGCGGCAGGGACGTCGGACCTGGCCTGCCCGATGAGGCATCCCCCGACCCGCCCGCTTGCGTCACGAAAAGTCGGGTAGGCGACTGTCGCCTGCCCTCTGCAACGCCCTTGAGGGTGAGTGGCCGCCACCCAGACACTGCGACACGATCTGCAGTTGGTGGTCCAGAACGGACCGAGAGGACCCCCCATGTACCTGCACGTGCAGCGACTGATCAACGAGATCGAGGCGGACGAGCCGGACCCCGCGGCGGCGAATGCCCTGCAGGAGGGGCTCGGCGGTCAGTTCGGCGAGATGCGCACGATGATGCAGTACCTGTTCCAGGCGATCGGCACCGAGGAGATCAGCCACGTCGAGCTGATCGGTACGACGATCGCCCGGCTGCTCGACGGCTCCCCGCGCTACAACGGCTCGAAGACCGACCCGCTCGACCAGGCCGCGGCGGGCGGTGCGACGCCGCTCGAGTCGGCCCTGTCGCACGGCAACATCCACCACTACCTGGTCGGCGCCCAGGGCGCTCTGCCCAAGGACTCCGCGGGCAACCCGTGGAGCGGCGCCTACGTCTACAACAGCGGCAACCTGGTCCTGGACCTGCTTTACAACCTGATGCTCGAGTCGACCGGCCGGCTGCAGAAGTGCCGGATCTACGAGATGACGGACAACAAGACGGCCCGCTCGACGCTGGCCTACCTGATCGTGCGCGACCAGGCGCACGAGAACGCCTACGCCAAGGCCCTCGAGACGCTCAGCGTCGACTGGGGCAAGACGCTGCCGATTCCCAAGACCAACGCGGAGAAGTTCCCCGAGGTCAAGAAGCTGCTCGACCTCGGGCTGCAGAGCAAGCAGTACTCCTTCAGCCTGGACAACCTGTCCGAGGCGGGCCGGATTTTCCAGGGCGTCTCGCCGTCCAAGGACGGCACGATGCTGACCGCGGACGAGCAGGCCCCGCAGGGCTTCGCCCAGACCGTCGCCGCGGAGCGGATGGAGGAGTTCTCGCCTGGCCTGGACGCGGATCTGCTGGCGCTGCTGCAGGCAACCGCCGAGATGGAGATGGCGCAGGTGCAGGTCGACTTCGGCCCACTGACCGAGAAGGGCGCGGCCCCGGCACCCGGCAACGACGGGACCGGGCTGGTGGACAAGGTCAAGAACGCCATCAGCTGAGCCGTCCGCCCAACCTCGCCGTTCGAGACTGCAGCACGGTCAGCGCGAGCCGGTAGCGGCGGGGAGGCGCCGAGCGGACGCGAGAATGCGTCCGCTCGGCGGCCGCCCCGGTTCCGACTTGGAAGCCCCAGGCCGTTCCGCTGGTCGCCTACTGGGACAGCCCGGCGCCGGCTGCGGGGGTAAGGCGACATCGTGCGCTTGGCGCTCGCCGTGGGGGACTGGCCGATGGCCCGTCGACAGCTGAAGAACCTCAAGGCCTTGGCCGAAGCCGAGCGAGCCGGCGGCAAGTCATGAGCACTGCCGCGGTGACGGCCTTGCGCTAGTCGGTCGCCGCCCACGACGATCCCACCAGGACCCCTGTCAGCTCACCCGGGCGGTACCTCACCGCCGGGGGCCGGCGCGACTAGGCCGCTCCCTCAGACCCACCTTCCCTGGCATGGGCGGGCAAAATCTGCGACGGGATCGACGACACGCTCGCGGCCTGGATGCTGGCGCAGCCGCTGTGGTTCGTCGGCTCGATCGCCTGGCGGCCACGGACATGACGTCGACGCAGCTGGACGTACAGGAGGACGGTGGTCGCGCTACTCGTCGGGTGTCGGGTGGGCCACGATGACTAAGAACGTTAGGAAGGCCACGCTCATGAGGTCCTTCTTGGCGGTACGGCGGGGCGTACCGACCCAGGAAGAGGCAGAGGCACGAGCGGTCGTGGCCTTGTCCCGCAATCCTCGATAGCTATCGGGACGAGCCGGCCAGGCGCGACTCGGCTCGGAGGACCGTCCCACTGGAGGTTCCGCTGCTGGGACCCGTTCAGCCAGCTGCGGTGTACAGCTCCAGCGCGATGCCGTCGGGGTCGCGGAACTCCAGCAGCACCGCCCGACCAAGGTCCTTGACGCCGCTGTGCGGCACGCCCAACTCGTCCAGCCGGGCAGCGGCGGCGTGGATCGCCTGGCGGTCACGCACAGCGAGGCTGAGGTGGTCCAGCCCGACGCGGTCCTCGTCGAAGCGGTCGCTGCCTGGCGCCACAGGGCGCAGACCGAGCAGTCCCGACCCCAAGCGGTAGATGACACCGCCGTAGAGGAAACCGAGGCGCTGCCGGGTCTGCTCGTCGGCGTCGGGTGGCACCTCGAAGGCTACCGGCAGGGCGAACACTTGGTCGTAAAAGGCCCGAGAGCGGGAGATGTCGGTGACGGTCAGGCGCACGTGCGCGTAGCCGTCGATGGGGATGCTCATAACGCAGTGTGCCGATCCAGGCCGCCAGGGCAGGCGAGACCTGCGCAGCAGCCCCCGCCGGCCGGCGTCGGGTCCCGGCGGCAGTCTTCCCGTCGGCGTGCCCGGCTCGAGGACGTTCTCAGCACAGCCCGCAGGTCGAGCTGGCGAGGCCGGCCTACCCGGCGGCTGTGCGGCGGCAGGCACGCCCGCGGCCGGCCCCGGCCGACAGGACGACGTCGGACGGGCAGGGCGGCGAGAGGGGCTCGCTGCAACCGGCCGGCTCCGATGGGTCGTCTGCCCCTGGCTCTGAGCTAGCTGGTCTTGGCGTCCAGGTCGACCTCGCGGGGCGAGTGCGACGAGGATGCCTCGTCCAGGGCGAGCGTGACCTGGACGTTCCCGCGCGTGGCACGGCTGTAGGGGCAAATCTGGTGGGTGGCCTCCAGCAGTGCTTGTGCGGTCTTCGCGTCGAGCTGAGGCAGGTGGGCGCGGAGGTCCACGGCCAGGTCGAAGGTGGTCGGCCCGGCCTTCTCGAAGTGCACCTGAGCCGTGACTCGGCCACCCTGCAGAGCGTCCGGGCGCAGGCCCAGCGGGCGCAGTGCGTGCCGCATCGCGCTGTGGAAGCAGGCCGCGTATCCAGCGGCGAACAACTGCTCAGGGTTGGTCCCCGGCCCGTCGTCACCCCCCATGGCTGCCGGCCGCGACAGCTGCACGTTTAACCGGCCGTCGCTGGAGCTGGTGCGGCCGGTTCGCGGACCGTCCGCGGTCGCCTCCGCCGTGTACATGCGCTCAGCCACCAGACCCTCCAGCGGGCTCGTCGGCGCGTCAACGTGCTCGCCGATGCGGTCACGGGCCGGTTACCCCGGGGCCGACCGAGGTAAGCAGCGGTGCCGGTCCCTCTAATCGTTGGCTACCGGGACGGGCCAGGTGGGGGCCGCCCGAACTCGGAAGGTGCCGTCGGAGTCGACGAGTCCCCCCCGACGAACCTGCAGGCGGTCTCGTGCGGCGCCGGGAACGACTGCCGGACGAGTGCTGAGCGGTTCTGGGGCAGGTCGCGATGGCGACGCAGTGGGCTGAAGAGCAGGGTGAGCGCTGCCATGGCGAGACCGCTGGTGAGGATCCAAAGGGCGGGGCGCAGGCCGACTGTGCTGCCGAGTGTCCCGGCGAGCAGGGCTCCGACGGGGATCGCGCCGTAGTTGAGGACCTGCATGCTGACCAGGACACGGCCGAGGAGGTGGCGGGGGCAGTAGACCTGCCGCCAGCTGTCCTTAATGACGTTACCGGTGACGGCGCCGCAGCCCACGACGAAGCCGCCGGTCGCGACGAGTGCGAGCCGTAGGCCGGGAGCGGTCAGGGGGATGAGCAGTCCGAAGGGTGCGGTGCCCAGGGCGCTCAGCAGCAGTGCCCGGGCGCTGCCGACGCGTCGGGCGAGGCGGGCGGCGACGCTGGCGCCGAGGACGCCGCCGGCGCTGGTGGTGGCGAGCAGGGCGCCCACGGTCGCCGGGCCCACCCCGACCTCGCGGACCAGGAAGACCACCAGGAGCGACTGGTAGCCGACCAGCGTCAGGTTGGTCAGGGCCCCGAACACCGCCAGTACCCGCAGGTAGGGGTCGCCGACGACCAGTCGCAGCCCAGCGGCGATCTCCTGGTGCAGGCCCGTGCCGCGGGCGGTCGGCTGGACGTCTTCCGCACGCTGGATGCGCAGCAGGCACACGGCGGACACCAGGAAACTCAGCGCGTCGGCGACCAACCCGCTGACAGCTCCGGCCAGCTGCGCGAGCAGCCCGGCGAGCCCGGGGCCGGCGACCTGCGCTACGGCCTCGCTGCCCTGCAGCTTCGCGTTGGCCTCGCGCACCTGTTCCCCGGTGACGAGACCGGGGACGTACACGCTGTAGGCGGTGGTGAAGAAGACGCTCGACGCCCCGGTCAGGACAGCGACGGCCAGCAGCTGGCCGTAGGTCAGGACGCCGAACCAGGCCGCCAGCGGGACGCTGAGCAGCAGGATCAGGGACGCGACATCGCACAGCAGCATCACCGGTCGTCGCGGCAGCCGGTCGACCCAGGCGCCGGTAGGCAGCCCCACGACCAGCCAGGGCAGCCAGGCCGCGGCGGTCAAAGCGCTCACCTGCAGGGTGCTGGCGTGCACGGTCACGACGGCGACGAGCGGGAGCGCCACGCGCGAGATGTTGGCCCCGACGGTGCTGGTCGTCTCTCCCAACCACAGCAGCCGGAAGTCGCGGTCGCACCACAGCGAACGAGGGCGGACAGGCGGCGTCGCTACCGGCCCACCCTTGCTCACCGACACGGCCCGAGAGTACGAAGCCAAGCGCACGGCGGCCCCGGTCTGACGATTGGCGAAGGGACGAGAGGGCGGCGGTCAGCCAAGCTGACGGCACATCGTGACGCGCGGCCACGCGTCGAGCCCGCGTTCGATCTCTGCCTTCCTGGTCGCCCGCAGTTGCGGGGACTGCTCGTCGGCGGGCAGCACGGTGAAGCCGAGCCTGGCGTAGTACGGGGCGTTCCACGGCACGAGCGCGAAGGTGGTCAACGTCAGGGCCGCCAGCCCCTGCTGCCGCGCCCACTCCGCGGCCGCCTCGAGCAGCTGCTGCCCGATACGCAGCCCGGCGTGGGCCGGGTCAACCGACACCTGCTCGACATGAGCCGAACTGGCCAGGACGTCCACGAGCAGGTAACCGGCGATCTGCCCGTCGTTCTCAGCAACCCAGGCGCGCCCGGCGTGCTGGTAGCTGGCGAGGTGCTCCAACGACGCTGGGTCATCGTCGGCCACCGCGGTCATCCCGATCGCCCGGAACGAGCCGCCTGCCCGCCGCTCGATCACCTGCAGAACGTGCAGTTCCTCGAGGCGGGCGGGGCGAACACTGGGCATCCGTCCATGCTCGCAGGCGGCTCCTACGGCACGCGGTGTCGCTGGACGATCGTCTGCGGGACGGGACATAGCTCGACCCGCTAGCGCTGCTCGACGGCAGCCCGTCGTCCGCCGCGGGTCAGACCGCAGTGCCCACGGTGACGGGCTCGCCAACTCCTACGCTCTACTGGTGGCCCCTGGCTTGGGACGAGCTATCGCTCGGCTGTTCCGGCGTGGTCAGCTCTACGGGCTGATCCAGACGCAGCAGAGCCGTAGCGGCTTGTGGTGGTTCTGGCCGGTGGTCGTCGTCCTCCTTGGCGTCGGCGCAGTGGGCCTTGTTGCATCTACCTGGGCTGGTCGGCAGGGGCAGTCTTCACGTTGGTCTGGCTGGCAGGACTGGCCTGGATCTCGACACCAGACCGCAAGGCGTGGCGAGACCGGGCGCTCGATCGGCCGGCTACCAAGTCCCAATAGACGTTCCGCTTCCGGACGCGGTCCGCAGCCTCGTGGGCCGTACGGCACATACAGCCCCCTGATCTGATGATGTGCTACTGAGTCAAGTTCTCGCACGGTTAGGTGGTGGATTTTGGGTATGCGCGGGTGTCGACGGCCGAACAGGACCTGGAGAGCAGCGGGTCCTGAAGGAGACGGCTATCGAGTTGAGCGCACCGCCGCACGTTGCGGCAACGGCAAGTCGAGGAGCTAACTGGCCGGCGGCTGGCCTCCGGCCGAGACCTTAAGGAGTTGCTGCTGGTGATCGGGGCGCGCGATCTGCGGGCGTGCACAGATGCGGACGACCCCATGTGATGGCACCGGTGTGGACCGTGGTCGCTGCATCAGGAGGTGGCCGGGGTAGCGGGGGCCGGTGTGGCGAGCATGGAGTAGAGCTCGGGTCGTCGGTCGCCGAACGCGTCACCGAGGATGGTGTGCGTCTTGTCCCGGGCGAGGGTGAGGTCGAGATCGGCGCTGGCGGTGCCGACGCCGGAGCCGGCGGTGGCGACGACCCAGCCGTTCTCGTCAATGATCGATGATCCCTCTGTCCACTGTTGCCCGCGCTCGGTCCCAGTGCGGTCGCAGCAGGCGACCGCTACGCGGTTGACGCGGGCTGCCGCCATGCCGATCGTCACCTCGGGTGCGCGCTCGCCCGGCGGTCGGGGGACTCTAGGCCAGTTGGTAGGCACGACGATCAGGTCAGCGCCCGCGAGAGCCACACCCCGGGTCAGTTCCGGGAACTCCAGGTCGTAGCAGATCAGGAGGGCAAGCCGCCCGACTCTGGTTTGAACCACGGGCGGGAAATCTGGCCCGGGCGTGAAGAACAACTTTTCGCGGTCCCACAGGTGCGTCTTGCGGTAGATCGCACGTACACCGCCGGAGTCGACGAGCACGGCGCTGTTGTACAGCCTCCCGTCGGCGCGTTCGGCGAAGCCCGCGACGACCACGGCGGACGTCGCGGTGACAGCGTCCACCCAGTGCCGGAACAGCGGATGGTCGCGGGTGATGGCCGCGGACTGCGCCTCGTCGGCGGAGGCGAAGACGTAACCGGAGGTCACCAGCTCGGGGAGGACGACGACGTCTGCGCCGTCGTTGACCGACTCGGTGATCGCCGACAGGCTCATGGCGCAGTTGGCCTGCAGGTCGCCGACTGTCGGCGCGAGTTGCCGACAGACGATCCGGGTCATACGAGTTCTGTTGGGTCGGCGCTGGCCAGGCGGGCTCGCACCCGCTCGGCGAGCCCGGGAACGACGAGCACGACGATCGTCGCCAGCATCAGCCACGCCGCGATCAGGTACGGGAACACCCGGTACGGCCCGTGCACTCCAACGACGTTCTTGTACAGCGTGTAGAGGACAAAGGCCAGCGCGAGCACCGGGATGACTGCTTGCCAGCGCGCGGCTCTGGCCTGACCGTTGAGGAACAGGAAGCGGAAGGCGCCGACCGTGGCTAGCGCATAAGCGACCAGCAGGGCGATCGTGCCGATCGTCAACCAGTAGAACGTCGCGTTCTCAACTCCGGTGCCGGCCAGGCGCTGGCCGACCATGAAACACAGCACCAGCACCATCGTGACCGCCAGGGCGGGCAGCGGCGCGCCCTGGCGCGAGAGCCGGGTGAACCGGTTCGCCCCGGCGGCGTCTCGCGCTAGTGCGTAAAGCACCCGGGCAGCGCCGTTGAGTGTCCCGAGCGTGATCGCGAACAGGCTGATGCTGGCGACCAGGTTGAGCAGGACCGCCAGGGCCGAACCGACGTACGCCTGGCCCAGGTCACCGAACGGGCTGGCTGCGTTGGTGAACGTCTTCACGCCAGCGGGCCCGGTGCCGTACCCGACCGACTGGCCCACGATGGTCAGTAGGAAGAACAGCCCCACGACGCCCACCGCGATCTTGATGGCTCGGGGGATGTCCCTGGTGGGGTGCATCGTCTCCTCACCCAGCGCCGCCGCGCCTTCGAAACCGGCGAACGCCAAGAAGCCGAACACTGCAGCGCCCGCGACCGTGCCCAGCCCGGTGCCGTGCGGCAGCTGCAGGAACTGCCAGCTCAGCCTCTGTCCGGACGGACCGTGCCCGACGCCGGTGCGGGCCAGGATCACCACGCTGAGCAGGCTGACCAGTGCGGCACCGACCAGCTCCGACACCAGCAACACCCGGGTGATCACCCGGATCTCGGTGCGAGACAGCGCGGCGACCAGTACCAGCGCGCCCAGGCCGGTCCAGATCCACTCCTGGGCGTGGCCCAGGTGGATGCCGGTGAGGAACTTGTCAAAGAACAGGCCGATCTCGATCGTGGACCCCGTGCCGATGGTCACGTAGGCGGCGAACAGAGAGCAGCCTGCGACGAACCCGCAGCGCGGCCCGAGGGTGCGCCCGACCAACGCGTACACCGAACCGGCATGGGAGATGTACTTCGACAACTTGATGAATCCGTAGGCGACCAGGGAAACCCCGACGATGGCGAAGATGAACGCCCACGTGGCTCCCTGGCCGAGCAGCCCCGCGGCGCCGACCCCGAGCAGGGCCATCGCTCCGACCGGGCCGATCAGCCCGATGGAGAAGGCTGACGCATCGACGACCTTCAGCTCCCGCTTAAGGCCACCGGTCCCGGCCCGCACGGTGCGGTCAGGGTCCGCGGTCGCGGTCACGCACGCACTCCCGCCCGGCGCGCGGGGGACGCGGTCGGTACGCCCACCGCCGGCAGTGCCGCTCTGCTGCCGTCACCATGACCGCGGATCCGGCCCCTTACGGTCGGTGCCGTCCTTGTCCGCTGCATCTGGCGACCTTTCTGGTGTGACGGCGCGGCGGCGGGGCCGGGCCGGTTGCGGTCAGCGCTGCTCACTACGCGTTGAGCCGGCTCGTGCGCAGCGTGGCCGTGGCCCGGTGCGCTGCCATGCCTTCGGAGTTGGAGATCGTGTCGACGGCATCGGCGAGCAACGGTGTCGCCTCCCGGGACACCCGCTGGTAGGTCAGTGGTTTGAGGAACCGGGACACCGACAGCCCCGCGGTGTGCCTGGCGCCACCCGCAGTCGGGAGCACATGGTTGGTCCCGGCCATGCCCTTGTCGGAGTAGGCGACGGTGCTCCAGGCTCCCAGGAACAGCGAGCCGTAGTTGCGCAAGTGGTCGTGGTACCAGCCGTCGTCGGTCGTCTGAACCTCCAGGTGCTCCGGCGCCAGGTCATCCATCAGCGCGACTGCGACGTCCCGGTCCTCGGCGACGGTGATGGACCCAAAGTCCTGCCAGGCCGGCCCGCAGATGTCACGTGTGCTCAACGTCGGGATCTGCCGCTGGACCTCGGCCAAGACGGTGTGCGCGAGCTCGCTGTCGGTCGTAATAAGCGCGGCCGGCGAGTCCGGGCCGTGCTCGGCCTGGCCCAGCAGGTCGGCGGCCACCAGCTCCGGGTCGGCCGAGCCGTCGGCGATCACGGCGACCTCCGACGGACCAGCAAGCAAGTCAATCGCTGTGGTCCCGAACAGCTGGCGCTTGGCTTCGGCGACGTAGGCGTTGCCCGCACCGACGATCATGTCCACCGGGTCCTCCCCAAGGAGCCCAAAGGCCATCGCAGCAAGTGCCTGCACACCGCCGAGCAGGTATGCCCGATCAACGCCGGAGACGTGCGCCGCGTACAGCACGGCGGGGTTCGGGCCGCCGTGCGGCTGCGGCGGGGTGCAGGCGAGCACCGTGGGGACGCCAGCGACCTTCGCGATGTTGACCGTCATGAACGCGCTGGCCGTCAGCGGGAACCGGCCCGCGGGCAGGTAGGCGCCCACCCGGCTGATCGGCACGTAGCGCTGCCCGGTGACCAGCCCGGGCTCCAACTCGACCTCGAAGTCGATCAGGTGCTCGCGCTGGGCGCGCGCGAAAGCAGCAGTGCGGCGGGCACCCAACTCGATCGCGGTGCGCAGTTGGGGGTTAAGCAGGTCCGCGCTACCGGCGATCGCGGCACTGTCGAGCTCGACCGTGTCCCCGGTGAACCCGTCGAGCTTTTCGGCGTACTTCAACACCGCGTCCATGCCGTTGGCCTGGATCGTGCTCAGCATCTCCGCCACCACCGCAATCACGGCGGGCTGGCGCTGGGCAGGCGGCCCCGGCCGGGCCGGGGACTTGATCACGGTGAACCGGCCTGCGAACCGGTCGCGGACGTGTGGCGTGAACTGCATGGGCGCGACAGTAGGAGCGCCCCAGTCAAGTGGCAACCTTGGAACATCCCATAGCAACCATAGGATTGTCCTGTGACGCTGAATCAGCTGCGGGCGTTCTTAGAGTCCGCCCGCCGCGGCTCCTTCACCGCGGCGGCCGGCGTTCTGCTCGTCTCGCAGGCCTCTGTGTCCGAGCTGATCCGGCGCTTGGAGGAGGAGCACGGCGTGCAGCTGTTCGTGCGTGGACCTCGCCAGCTCGTCCTGACCTCGGCCGGTCAGGAGCTGATGGCGTACGCCGAGCAGGCCGTGACAGCCGCCGACAGCGGCAGCCAGGTGCTGCGATCGGTGCGCACCCTAGAAGGCGGCGTCGCCACCTTCGGCGTCCTGCGCAATGCCGAGTACTACCTGCTGTCCGGGCTGGTCCACCGCTTCGCCGAGCTGCACCCCGCCGTGCGGGTGCGCATGGTGGGCCTGAACTCCGCCGACGTCGCCGCCGCGGTCACCCACGGCTTGCTGGAGGCGGGCATCGTCGTGCTTCCTGTAGACGGCGAAGGGCTGCACGTGGAGCCCTGGGCGCGGGACGAGGTGGTGTACGTGAGCGCCAAGCCGTTCCCACTACCCGCCGTGACCGTCCAGGACCTCGCCGAGGCATGTCTTGTCCTGTACGACGCGCACGCCGGCTGGCGCGACCCCACCCGGCGCCAACTCGCTGACCGGGCACAGGTCGCGGGCGTGCGGCTCGAGCCGTGGTGCGAGGTAGAGCACGTGGAGACCGCGCTCCAACTAGTGGCCAAAGGAGTCGGAGACACCATTGCCTCCCGAGCCGTCACCGCCAGCCCCGGCTTCCCCGCCGGGCTGCACCTCACCCCGCTGGACCCCCCGCTGTACGACGTCATCGCCCTGATCCGCCGCGAGTGGGGCCCTCTGTCCCTAGCCACCCAAGAAATGGTCAGGCTGGCGCACCAGATGGTGCAGGCGAACCCGCAGATCGTGCCAACATCCCAACACTGAATACAGCGCGCCGCAGCCACAATCGACGCCGTCACGGATCAAAGCACGATCACCCGAAGCCCCGACCACGTGTCTTAGTCAACGTTCGTCACCGGGACAACCCCCTTCTCGCCACGCCTGCGCGGTCTGTCCGCTCAGGGCTCACCCAACGGACACGGGTGAGACCTCCAGGAACGGGTCCTGTCGAGCTCCGTCGCGGAGCCGATGCATGCCCGACCTCGTTCCGGTAAGCAGCCAGAGACGCTGTTCGGCGGCGCGGCTGGCCGAAACGCGAGGGTTATGTGCCGGCTGCCTGTGGGCACGCCGCGAACGTCCGTCCACCAGGATGAGGGCATGACCTCGGCGCCGGCGGTTGCTCGGTTCTCCAGTCTCATGCTGTCCGCGTTGTCCACGGGCGTGTTCTTCGGTACCCGAACCAGTCTGGGACCCTCCACCAAAGACTTCACGCCTTCCACCTACGTCGAGGTGCAACAGGCGACTATCCGCAACCTGCGGCCGGTGATGGGAGCGTTGCTGCCGGCAGCCGTAGTCGCGAACGCCGTCGTAGTGCTTCTGTCGCGGCGGGACGCTCGCTCAACGGCGTTCCGGCTCGCGTCCGGCGCTCTGGCTGCGCAAGTAGCGGCGTTGACGCTCACCGCGGCGATCGAGCTGCCGATCAACGCTCAGGTTCTGACCTGGGCCCCGGACGAACCGCCGCACGGCTGGGAGGCCACCCGGGACCGCTGGGCCTGGGTGCACACCGCCAGAACAGCCAGTTCCCTCGTCGGCCTGACGTGCCTGGCGGGTGCCGCCTTGAGCGATCACTCGTCCCAGTAGCGGATCGATGCTCCTATGGATGTCAAGGTCGGCTGAAGCGTTGTTGGGAGGCTTGTCGTGTGGTGCCGAGCACGGTCGCGATGGCGCTCCAGGTGGCGTGGTGTTGCCGGGCGCGGGTGACTGCTGCGTTCAGCTGTTGGCCGGCGTCGTCGAGCTGGTGGTGGACTGTCAAGTACCGGGTTTGATGGAGGCGTCCAACTCCCGCTGAGCAGGCTGCTCGGGGAGGGTGGTGCTGCGGTGGTGGGTTTCGTACTCGACCGGCGGGACGAGCCCGATCTCGCCGTGGAGCCG
>JAABUJ010002966.1_pt1 | contig 19852 bp, 18 predicted proteins | sample 5559131 | NCBI WGS metagenome assembly JAABUJ01 (sample SAMN10711875, study PRJNA513366) | rock metagenome | isolation source: Antarctica rocks | place: Antarctica: Victoria Land, Mt New Zealand nord | collected 2016-01-07 | reverse complement strand
CCTCCCCAGAACGCATCACCTCACCGTTTTGTCCCTCTCGACCCAGACCCAGACCGCCAACCGCCACACACCTCCCCCCCCGGTCACACAGTCCCCAGTCCCCGGTTTCGCAATCCGTCTCGCTTGCGCTCGCGCTTTCGAGTCCCACGCTCTCCGTGTATCTGCATTGCGTGCGTGCGTGCTGCACGCAATGCTGAGGCAATGCGAGACTACGCAAGACTATGCGAGGCGAGGCGAGGCGAGGCATTGCGATGGCCTGGGAAAGTGCGCTCGCGCCCCCTCGCCTCACTGCGCGTTGGATCTCGACTGCGCTCTACCTAAGCTATCTTAATGATGGGAGGAAGGAAGGAAGGGAGGATGGAAGGATGGCCGCTGATGATGCATCTCCGATAGCCGACTGCGCAGCGCATCGCATGGTATCTTCATCTGAGTAAGGTAAAGGGATGGGAAAGAAAGGGAAGGGAGGGGGGCTTTACCCGGTTGGCGGTTTAGTGATATCAGTTCCCTTTCCTAGTCGGTGAGGATCGTTGTCTGGGACCGTGCGTCGCAGGGATATGGGGATGGTGATGAAATGCGATGGGACGGGAGGGATGCGATGGGGGTTCTTTCCTATTTTACCCGCGTACTGTATACAAATACAAGTACTCTGCTTGGTTCTTTGCAGTACCGTAGGTAAGGTAGGCGGCACGACTGACCCGGGAGGCGCTGGTGCTCGACCTGGCTTTCGGTTTGGTGCGAGGGATGGATCTTGAGGCAGGTGGGGGGTGGGGGGTTGCTGACTAAGCTGTGTGGTTCAGGTGAGGTGAGGCCCGAGGCAGACGTGGAGTGGAGTTGAGGCATCAGCGCTCACTATGAGCATTGCACTGGTTGAATGGAGTATAGAGAGTATGAGTCGATCTTGAGGTAGTTCTGAGAGCTTGAGTCTGCTTTCTCGTTGCTCGGTCGCTGGATGCAGTGACGATTCTGGGTACCAGGGATAGGTAGGTAGGTACCTTAGGTAGTGACATGACCCTCTCTACCATAGGACCTTACCCACGGATGGCTGTACGTCTGTGCAGTACTGAGAACAGCCGAAGATTCCAAGTATTGTAGACAGCTTAGCTGTCAATCGTCAGATCAACTTGTCTCGCTGCTTGACGGAGTCCCTTACCTTCTTCTTTCCCCAGGGAGGATGTGGAGTGGATGAGTGTATCATCCATCCAGTAAGCTATCCTTAGGACACGAGGCGGCCCTTTCCAATGAGAAAGTTAGGGGTACCGGAGGCTGGAGGTGCGATTCGCTGGGTTCATGGAGTGTTTGGAAGAAGTTCAGTCTCTCTGCCTTTTCTTGCCTGTCTCAATTTCTTGCGAAACGGGTGCTTTTGCGTGGCCGGTATCGAAGAAGGGATGCTGAAGAGCCTCTGAAGCGGACAAGCGATCTTTTGGGTCCCACTCCAGCAACTTCGATACGAGGTTCTCCACTGTATCGGGAGCGCTTCTTTTCCAATCCCTTAGATGCGTGTGGTAATAGAGCAATGTGTGATTATAATCCACGTTCGTGTCAGGTCGCCATGGATTGACGGCCATTTTCCATGGATGAAAGCCCGTCATGAGTTGGAGCGCGATCAGACCAAAGGCCCAAATGTCCACTTTCTCGTTATACGGCTGAAGCTCCATCTCCGGGGCAAGATACATCACCGTGCCTACTTGGCCTGGCGTTGGCTGAATTCCCACTTTGATATCACTAGCCTCGATATGATGTGCTAGGCCCAGGTCCAGGATGACGGCCTTCGGAGGTTCTACGCTGACGACACCAAGATTTGCAGGCTTTAGATCTCGATGAACCCAGTTTTGAGCGTGGAGGCAAATGACTCCTTTCAGAACTTGTTCCAGCAGGGCCACGCGTGCTTCCCGGGAAATCGTATCATCTCGTTGCGACAGGCAATATGGCGAGAAGGTACAGTGTGCTAGTGGTGTATATAACATCCAAACCTGTTCTGGCGGCCCTCTATCGAACTTTGACGCTCCTCGCTGAAAGATTACTTCTTTCAATTGCAAGATGTACTCTCGATTATCTTGTCCTTGGATGTGATTCATCAGCGTCTGGGCAGTTACCATCTCATTCATAGTACTCCTCTCTGTTGGGCGATCAAAGCGCAGGAACGACTTCACAGCTACGACTGTTCCATTCTGATGGATGGCCGCGCTGACGACGCCGTAAGAGCCTTTGCCTACGGTTCCTGGTATGGTCCAAGGGCCAATGGCCATGCTGTTCCACGATGGGGTTATTGATGTTGCTGCGATTGGTGGAGGGGCTTTCAAGTGGTCCCGGAAATATTTTATTTTGGAAAGTTGAAAGGTCTTGTCCGCAGCACTATGTCCTTGAAAGGTATACTCAAACTTATACTCGAGGCGCCCAGCCTGGATGACGGACGCTGTTTCAATCAATGCTTGCGCATTGCTTTGCCCGGCATAGTACATCGCCTTCAGCTTTATTCCATTTCGACCTGAGTGCCGTGGCTGTAGCATGAGAACACCCGTGTTCTTATTGAAACTCAACCAAAAGTGACTTCCACGCACATCGTCCGACAGCGTACTGTAGGTGAGTATCAGGTCTACAGCCCCGGTAGCGTCGTTTTTCCACCGGCCACTACCAGCACGCCAGCCGAAAGCAGGACGGGATGGCAGGACGTCTAGAGAAAGAGTGAAACATCCTTTCCATATCATTTGGTCCATAATCTTGGCCCTCACATCTTCCCCAACGGTTGGTTCAGTCTCGGTGTCTGTTCCGGTTCCGGCGGACGAAGACGTGCTGGACACACTAAGGACGGAATGGAGAGGTACCTGGGTGGGGCTGTAGCTCAGGAATTTGCAGTGATCCTCAAATTGCGTTGGCTGATTCAAGATCGTATCAACCACATTACTGAAAGCTTGGTGTGCCTCTATGTTGTGTGGTGACAATCGGGCGAATACGAACGGCGATTTGTTCTCCTTAGAATCCATGTTTTATTACACCATAGCTTTCAGTGACCTCGCAGTTGCGGAAGGACAGGAATCCCCACTCCAGCTAGGTGGTAAGTTTTTGGTGATGTCTGAATCATGAGCCTGAGAGTTACTAAGGTACTCAGAGCTCTTCGCAAAGAAGGTGAATGTTGGTAAAGGGAGGATAACTGATTACATAAGCCGCGACATTTCCCTTGAAGGTTTTGGTACTAGAGACAATCACTTTATGGTCACAATGCTAAACTACCTCCGATTAACAATGTCGCACGGAAATACCAATCCTACTAGATGAAATGCAACGTCTATCTTTGACTGCTTGTCTTGCAGTATGGAGACTGTTGCACACCAGGCGTTGACGGCAGACTCAACATCTCCTTCCTTCTCCAAAGACATCTCCAAGCTCCCCAACGTCCAGCTCAGGTCACCCGACACTCCCCCAAGTGGGAACATCAGTGACGCCCTAAGTGTGGCACCAGGGGGAGCACGCAATGACGACCAACTCAAGCATGCGATAACGGCCGAGGAAGTGCGAGCCTATCTGAACGGTAGCGTCTTCGACCGCCTGCTCAGCCCAGCAAGTGAACGATCGACGCCGGGCCAGCTTAGGTCTAATCGCTTCAGCAGAGACACAACGCCTGATCATGCTCCTTCACCCAAGTTGAGCTTCTCTAAGGACTTTAATCCCACCAATATTGACTACCAATCGCTCCCTTCACCCCCAGAACCCGTAGTGGTCGGGTACGTCGATCGTGACTTTGGCTACGACGTCCAGCAAGCTTACGATATCTCGATAATGAGGGAGAAGTGGCGGCTGAATAAATATGGAGAGATCGCGACAAAGTTCAAACGAGGCTTCACTCCGAGTCCTCTCCGCCGAGCCTATTGGGAACGGCATGAAGAGTCCTTGCGCTTGGATGAACAGTACACCACCGATAGCGAACCCTCCTCCCCAGATTCAACCCACCGAGCCTATCTCTCACGGCAAGAAGAGTATGTGCGCGTGGCCAAATCGAGAATCATTGAGAGCGAACCTCCTTCCCCTATTCCGCGTCCTGCGGGCTTGAACGACGGGGCCAAGCACCAAGTTTCAGAGGCCTTTCAGGCATCGGATATGACTTCTGGGCCCCACATCACAGAACATCCTAGTGAGGAGCATCTACTCCAAGAAGCGCAGGTCTCGCCACTACCGGTGTCATTCCCTGCTTATTCGGACGTTGCTGTGGACCAAGAAATATCAGCCCTGCACGCTATAGGCAACCAAGACTTGGACGAGAAGGCAGGGAGTAAGAGGCGCAGAGATGCCACGGACGACGGTCCGAAGCAAGAAGTGCTCCTAGAGGCCGTCAATCATTCTGTCAAGGAACGACAGTTCAAAAGAGTAAAGCGTGATCCTGGATATCAGAGTATTGGCTGCGAGAAGATTGAGTAATGGCCTTTCTAAGAAGCGGCGGAAAACACAGATGTGCGCTTGCAGTCTGTCTCTACCCTAGTCTTACTTCAGCGGTAAGACCTCTACCGAGAATCGACACTCATATCAGGATGCTAAATGACTATGAAAAGATCACTCGAGGGCAGCAGCACGCCGCCTAGGTCACTCTGTGTGGTGACTAGAAATAGCGATGACCCCAATCGGCCACTCGTCGGCGAGGTCTGAATCGGATCTGCGAGACATCGAACTTGTGGACACTCCCAGCCGTCAGAGTTGAGTGCAGGAGCACCAGTTCAAGTTTATATCTCGCACTTGGAGGTAGAGTATCGAATCTTCTATTAGGCTGTTAACTCTCAGAAGCTCCGGCTATTCAAATACAAGGGATTTTCAGGATTCTGTATAGTCCGCCCCGTGCTACAGTCTACATGTCCATCTATGTACCATGAGTAGTCCCCAGTGGCTGGAACAATCATCAAGCATATCACACAATGCAGTGCGCATCCGTGCCACGTTCTCTTACAGACTGGGACATAGATATTCTATATCGAGAAGGTCTGAAGGTCTTGTCTTCCTTCCTATGAGAACTTGTCACGATTGAGTATGTCAAGACCTCTCTGATCCCCATGTACCCATCTCACAACCACCACGGCCCTTGTAGTGAGGCATATCGAGGTGGATAGCTTACATTTGATTTCGGACTACATGCTTTAATGGGTTCTAGTACGAAGTGTCGCTTCACAATGTGAGTTTCCGTCGTGGAAGCTCAACATCGGAACGGTGTGCACTGACAAGACAATCCTCCTGACACAATCACAACTGACTATGGGAGAAGCTTTATTTCATAGAGCAGGCGGAGTGAGCACTGATAAAGTCAAATCAACATAAGTGAATGGCAAATTTGAAGTCAGCCTTGGGCAATCGCCTTGGTCGTTCAGCTTGGCGTGCACTGCCCCACATACGCAATCGCCATCACTGCTGATCAACAAAGCAGAGAAGAGAACTTGGGCAACTTAATATGTATCAACGTCCTGTGTTTTGGAAGTTCTCTGCAGCATCACTATTGTACTGATATTTAATACTTACGTGACACGAGCGACCATGGCCTATCCACCTCCTCCAGGAGGCTATCCGCCGTACGGCGCACCTCCACGTACACCCCATCATGACCGTTTAACAAATCACCTACTGACTGAATCGCAGATTCTCCTCAACCAGGCTATAACCAACCCCCGCCAGGATCTTATCCAGGGTCTCACGGCTACTCTCCTTATCCTCAACAGCAAAGTTATGGACCCTCTCCTCTTCCACCATTACAACAGCCACAACAAGGCTATCCGCCCCACCAACCCGGATACAACCAACCCCCGCCCCAAGGGTTTCCTCTACAAAGCGCATACGGTCCACCAAATCCTGGCTATCTGCCTCCACAACACGGTTATGGCGCCCCATCCCCGGCACCCTACCCGCCGCAACAAGGGTACGGACAGCAACCAGGCTACGGCTCTCCCCTACCCCAAGGCCCATACGGCGCTCCACCCATCCAGCAAGCCTACATCGCCCCAACACCACCCTCACCCGGCTACATCCCCTACCAAATCCCCCCAGGCGACGCCAGCCGCGACGCCGACACGCTCCGCAAAGCGATGAAAGGCTTCGGCACAGACGAGCAAGCACTGATCCGAACTCTATCGCGCCTCGACCCCATCCAAGTCGCCGTCCTCCGCACCACCTACCAGCAACGACACGGCTGCAACCTCGAATCCGACATCGCGTCCGAAACATCCGGCTACTTCAAAGAAGGCCTCCTAGCCATTGTGCGGGGTCCCCTCGCACAAGACGTGCACAACCTCCACAAAGCCCTCGCCGGCCTCGGCACCAAAGAAAACGTGCTCAACGACGTCCTCCTCGCGCGCTCCAACGCCGACATGCACGCCATCAAAACCGCCTACGCCGCCCACCACGGCCGGCCGCTCGAGCGCGACGTGCGCGACGACCTGTCGCTGAAGACGGCGCGCCTCTTCGCCATGGTGCTTGCGGCGACGCGGCAGGAAGACTCCGCCCCCGTGCTGCCGCAGCAGGTGGACGCCGACGTGATGGAGCTGCACCGCGCGACGGAAGCGACCAAGCTGGGCGCCGACGCCATCGCCGTGTGCGCCATCGTGTCGAGCCGCAGCGACGGGCAGCTGCGCGCCGTCGCGCTCGCGTACGAGGCCAAGTACCGCATCCCGCTCGAGAAGGTGGTGCAGAAGGAGTTTTCGGGCCATATGTTGGACGCGCTGCTGTTGATGTTGCGGGCGGGGACGGATCGGGCGATGCGGGATGCTAGGGCGTTGGAGGAGACGATGAAGGGGATGGGGACTAAGGATGATTTGTTGGTCAATCGGGTGGTGAGGGCGCATTGGGATCGGGCGCATTTGGAGCAGGTCAAGGGCGCGTATCGGCATAAGTATAAGCGGGAGTTGAGGGAGAGGATTAAGGGGGATACGAGGGGGGATTATGAGAGGTTGCTTTTGGCGATGATTGAGTAGGCTGGGTAGGTGGGTGGGGGACTTAGGGGCGAAAAGGGGGCGATTGGCGGTTTTGATTCTATGTTTTGGGGCTTTGGCGTTTTGTGGTCTAAGGGGGAGTCAAGGTGTGCGAGAGGTTTTGAGATGGAGATTGGAGATTACGGCTTCATGTGCTTTTGGATTTATTATTGGGTATAATGAATTTTACCATCTCGATCCAAGATAGATAACGAAGGACAGCCTACGAACTCTCAGGGCTGAGCGCTGCGTGTGGTTCTAAAGTTCATGGATATCGTTCGAGCCAGCACGCTATCTATCCGATCCACCACAACACCAAAGCACACTTCCCACTCAGCACAGCCCTTCACGTATCCCGCACCCAGCTCCCATCCTTCATCCTCCCTTCCCTCTTCCCACCCTCTTCCGCCCAAGTCTCCACCAACCCCTCCTTTGGGTCTTCATCGGGCAAACCTATCGATCTTCTCAACCGCAACACCTCGCCCCTAACCCGCCTCGTGCACTCTTTCCTCAACTCCACCGCTTCGGGCCCGTACATCAGCCTCTCGCTCAATTCGCCTACCCCTGTCACCCTTTCTCTCTTGCTCTCAATATCCCTCTGGCTCTGGTTCTCGCTCTGGCTCTTCCTGTTCTTCTCCTCCGCGTCTTCGTCCCGCAAACGTTGCCACCGAGCCCGTAGGTCACCGAACACGGACTCCGTGTCAACCTTCGCGCCGAAAGTGACGTCGATATTCTTCCCCACCCTCGGCACGAACCTCGGCCATTGTCGCGACTCGTGCATAACCAGTTCATTCCCCTCGATCCAGATCGGAATGACGTCCGGACAGACGCTGGGTTCGAGAATCAGCCGCGCGACGCCCCACTTGAAATAGCGCATTGTGTGGTCTGCACGCTGGTGGACTTTGCCTTCAGGGAAGATGTGGATCCAGCTGTATCGGCGAGAGGGGTAAGCGGCTGGGGCGGGATAGGTGTCGAACCCGTTGGTGGAGTAAGTTAGGTGTGGGGAGGAGAAGGGGTCGGGGAAGGTGTCGAAGCCTTTGGTGGAGTAAGTTAGGTGTGGGGAGGAGAATGGGTCGGTTAGCGAGAGGTAGGAAGAGGAGAGGTCTGCGTGTGGCGGTGAAGTCGGTGGCGGAGAAGGAGGGGCGCAGAGGAGGCGGACGGCTTGGTTCATGGTGGGTTGGAAGAGGCCGCCGTGGGGAGAGTGCGCGAGGCGGTGGGTGGGAAGGACCTGGCCCAGGGCGAAGAACGTCGAGCGGAATCTGGGGCGTTGGTTAGGTTGATCGGAAACGTTGAGAGCAATGGAGAACGGACTTGTTGGTGAAGCAAATGTCGTAGCTGCCTAACGACCATCGATGGTTGCTGGGGTTGAAGTTGAAGCGGAACGGGAGCGTGCCCCATATTAGTGGATCATCTAGACTGCGCGGAGAAGTCGTTAGTAGTTCCACCTTGCTGAGCTGCGGTGGGAACAGTGATACGTACGTACACACTGACGTGATTCGACACTATGGACGTCGTTAGTGATTGCGATTTGAACATGCTCGGGATGGTATAATAGTACCGGTAAGGAGGCCTCTATCTCTTCCGTCTATATTTGCCCGTTCGTCTAAGACATCTAGGAAGTTGTCAAGGCCATGCACTTGCGTCCTGTTTAGGCCGAATAGAAAGGCGCGTGAAATCGAGCCTGAAAAGGCTATGGCCATTACAGAGCCCACTCGCCATGGTAGACTTGGGGACGTGGGGTGGTCGGCTGCCATTGCGATGGGAATTCAGGTACTACCCAGCGAACATGGCGGGCTTGTGGGGGGAAGCCTTCTATATGGAAAAGAAAGGGAAGGACTCGTTGCATGGAAACCTATCTTCAAGCAAACAAGGAAGTAAAAAACACCCACAACCACGGCCTTTCCTTTCGCCGGCTCCGAAAGCTCCTGCATTAGCGTGTCTTCGATTGTACCTCCGTAGAGGTACGATCTCAAGCTTGCTCAATCATTGCACAGCTGCTGATAACAAGAGAAACAACAAGATGTCTCACAGTAAGCTACCTACCCTATCTACCAGGTCTAGGTCCTTCTAATCTGGACGCAGGCAAACGTAACACCTCCCTTGCCTTCTTCACCTCGCACGAGCGCTCGCTCCTCAAGTCAACCTGGGGCTCACAATCGACACGACTCACCCGTGACTCCTTTCTGCCGTTCGCATCCTGCCGTCTATGTCTACTGCCCGCTCGCTCGCCCGTGGCTTGTGCGAGCAACGGCGACATCTTCTGCCGGGAATGCGCCGTTAGTAATCTTCTTGCGCAAAAGAAAGAGATCAAAAGGTTGGAGAAAGAAGGAGAGAGGAAGAAGCTGGAGGAGGCGGATGAAGAGAGTAGGGCGGACGAAGAAGCGAGGGATAGGGCTGTTGAGGAGTTTGAGAGGGTTCAGATGGGGTTGGAGGTCATGGTGGGCAAGGGTCGGAAGGTTGTTGGGCGGGAGAATGGAAAGATTTTGGTAGAGGAGGAAGAGGAGGGTACGGGACAGGCGAGGGGAACGAAGAGAAAGTTTGAATTAGATGAGGATGAGCTGTTAAGGATAGCGAAGGCGGAGAGAGGCAAGGCGCGGAAAGCTCTGAAGGACGAGAAGGTAACGATTGCCATTCTGGTTTTAGGACGGAACAGGAATGTTGCTTCAATTATTGACGTCCCGTCAGAAAGAAGCCTCAAAGTCACAACTACCTTCATTCTGGGTTCCATCCTTGACACCTTCTTCGAACGGCAACACTACACTACACAATTCCGTAAAAGCAGTCAAGCTCTGTCCAGTCTGTCCGGCGTCCACAGGAAAATCACCGCACAGCTATTCACTGAAAACTCTAGTGACTGTCGAACTCAATATAGAGACCGACGACAGATCAAAAGAGCGGGTTCTAATCTGCCCTAGCTGCAAGAAAAAGCTCAGCAACGGACTCAAAGCCATGCTAACAAAGCCCTGTGGACATGTCATCTGTAAAGCTTGCGTCGACAAGTTTATGACACCGCCAAAAGATCCAGATCCGCATACTCCGGATCCGTTCCATGGACGGATGCACTGTTATGTATGCGAGACTGATCTCACAGACAATGATACCAGTAGAAAGGGGAAGCACGGAAAAGAGGAGAAAGACAGAATTAGGCCGGGGTTGGTGGAGATCAGTAGTGAAGGGACTGGGTTCGCTGGTGGGGGCACGAATATGGCGAAGCGTGAAGGGGTGGCTTTCCAGTGTTGACGTGGTCTGAAAGGTGACAGTCATGTATCATACCTGCGCGAACCGATAGACTCTGTCTTCGATGGCGTTGCTCGTTGCCCCGAACGGCGCAAAAACGTACTGCCATGCCCTTCGCAGTTGCACCCATAGCTCTCATGTTAGTCTGGTGACAATTTCTGCTTGTCTGGAAGAAAATTGCAAGCTAGGGCAAAGTTGCCAGAGATACCTTGGGCCGTATACTCAATCAAACAGACAACGCCAGCTCAATCAAATAGTATTTTTATGTATGATGAGAACCAGCGTCTCTATAAGTCATGAGGCTGGTGCATCAGCCTTGACGTTCACCGCCTTGCCCAGCCCAGTGTCACTGGCCCAATCCAGCAATTTTAATCCAGCACAAACTCCACCCACCCCCAACAATGCCCACCACCACCACCACCCCCCTCATAATCGACCAAACCACCATCCTCTCCCTCCTCGCAACCCTCACCCTCCTCCTAACCGCCTACCTCACCTCCCTCCGCCTCCTCCCTTACCCCACCACCCCGCCCAAGCTCCGCATCCTCTACATCTGGCACCTCTTCGACGCCCTCACCCACTTCCTCCTCGAAGGCTCCTTCCTCTACAACTGCTTCTTCACCTACACCCTCCTCGCCCCGCCCACATCCGACTACCCACACCCCGCCTCTCTCCCCCGCGGCACCAACAGCATCCCCCACACCGGCGCGGGCGCAGGCGCGGGCTATTTTCTCGGCCACCACGACCGCGCCTACGGTAGTAGCTATGGCAGCAACCCCGCCGCGCGCCTGTGGCAGGAATACGCCAAGGCGGATTCGCGCTGGGGTGGGGCGGACGCGACGGTCGTGGCGCTGGAGCTGCTGACGGTGTTCGCGGCGGGCCCGTTGGCGGCGTACGTGTGCGTGTTGATCCGGCGGGCTTGTCAGGAGCGGGGGGGTGGGAAGAAGGGTGGTGGTGGAAGAGCAGGAGGACGGAGGAGGGACGTGGGCGGGAGGTTGTGGTTTTGGGCTACGGTGCTGGCGACCGGGGAGTTGTATGGGGGGTGCATGACTTTCGCGCCGGAGTGGCTGGTTGGGAGCCCGAGTTTGGATACGGGCAATTGGATGTATTTGTGAGTGATCTCGGGGGTTTCTTTGTTGTTCATTGGGCTGGGTTGGGCTGGGGCTGATGGGGTACAGGTGGGTGTATTTGGTGTTCTTCAATACGCTGTGGGTGTGGTTTCCACTTTGGGTTCTGTATGAGGCGTTCAAGAGTATCAATCGCGCGTTTGCGGAGGCTGGTCAAAGGGTGATGTCTGGAGATAAGAAATCGATGTGATGACAGATTCAGGCGTTGCCATGGCGGAGAAAGCATAAGACTAGAAAGGAGAAAGCTCAGAGTTGACTTCGTTGAAACGAATAAAATTGGCACATGAATGTCATCCATTGACGTTAAGGCTATACCTAGAATCAGAATACTAACAATCGTTAAACAACCTCAAGAGATTCGCTGTACAAGTCGTAGATCGTTTCCCTCACATCGTAACATTATCCAAGATCCTCACATGATTCCCAGGAAATAATCCTATAGCGCCGGCATAACAGCCCCAGAACCAATCACCATTGATATCCTCAACCTCACGAATCTCCGCTCCTTTGGGAAACATCAGCTCGTCCTTGCCTCCCTCGCTTGGGTAGTAGCTCCAGAGCGCAAGCACCCGCATGCCCACCCCTCCATCTGGCGGGAATCGCACGAGTGATGGAGATGCTTCGCCGACGGTACTGCCAGAAGCGACTTGCTTGGTCACCGTCCTCAGCTGTCTCTCACGCCCTTCCTGCCAGCTCAAGTCCACCGTGGTGGCGCCCTCGGCACCCTCGTCCTTCAACGCATGGCCGCCCACGAGGTCCTTGACCACGACTCTTCTCTGTCCGACGTCTCCGTCCTCGAATCCAACCACTACCATTCTGTGACCTTTAAGGCATCTCCGCCACCCCTTGTCTCCATTCTCCTTGCTGATACGTTCGGAGACAACGAGCTTGAGATAACAGTTTGTGCAGATGTCGTAGTCACCTTCGTTACACTGTGGACAGTGAAAGCGAGTGTTGGACGGCTGAATGGGATATCTACAAATGTCGCATTTGGTGGAAAAGGTTAAAGGCCGAAAGTCGCCGGATGAGGTGAGACCAGGAATCATGGATGCTGTTCTCGGTGTGGTTGCCGGCGCAGACACCGTGCGTGGTGATGAGTCCTGAGTGTCTTTGAAGTCTCCGAAGCGAACGGTAGATTTGTGTGCAACCGGTAAGAGAGGATGAGTGCAACATTTTCCTTGGTTGACACAACGGTTGCAAAAGCCCCAGCCACCCTCGTTGCACCAATCGCACTTCCAGAAGCACTCGTTAGAATAAGTGCCGCAGATGTCGCAGAAAACCCCTGATTGTAGCCTTTCCAGAGGATTCTCGGTCGTTAGCCGGCGGGTTGCGTCGGTTGTCGCAGGTTCAATAGCCTCCTGTCTTGGCCTAACGTATCGATGTCCGATCAAAGCATGTGGTAGAGGGTAACCGGGTGGATAGCCACCGAGCGGTGCCTGTCGTTCGTACCGTGGCCATGCTGTGTAGCCGAAACCAAACCAGTGAAGGCAGCCAAGACCTTGGCGGTAGCAACGAAGGCATAAGTTGTAATTGCCATCATTACATTTGGCACACCACTCATGAAGGTCATACTCGATGTGAGTTTTACCACAACGTTCGCACGATATGGCTGGTTCCGGATATAGGGATGAACGGTTTCTAGAGTTGACGGGAGCTGGAGAAGATGGCCTGCGATGAGCCAGAGCACCGTTGTGGACATGAAACGGAGTTTCAAGCAATGGTGAGCGTTGACTGGAATTTGAAGCTGCATGCCCTGGTGGTAATGCTTCTGCGCCACTAGGTGCGGTCGAAGACGCCGAGGGCAGTGAATCTGAAGCCCTAGTCATATCGTATGCTATCGGTCGTTGCTCTGCCGTTGCAGGCTCAAAAGGCTGATTTGCCCTTGATCCAGGCTGTGCAGCGGTCGGGAAGGTCAGTGCAGCTGCTCTACACCACGTGCCAGATGGGCGCCTCCTCTCCGGCTCAGTGGGAGTTCTACCACGAGTGGACAACCTAGTAGGCGATTGCTGCGTACCTCGAGATGATCGTGGACGGTAAGATAAATCGGTTGCCGAGCGCGCTGCTTGACTCTGTAAGTCTGTGGATGCCCTACGATACTGCGCAGACCCGGGCAATGTTTCCCGCCTGCTATCACTGAACGTCCTGCGTCGACTGTTACTTGCTGCAGCATTCGTCTCCGAGGAATGCTGGTGAGCCCTTGGACGTCGTGAAGCTTCCGCGGATTCTCGAGTAGCACTATGTGACCTCGAATGGTGACGCCTAGCTGAGCTCTGCTGTTCCCGAGTTGTCCCTCGAGTCATCCTACTGCTCTGATTCGAGGCGCGCCCCTCTTGCCTCGTCGCCCTTTCCCTCTGGCGACGTCTATATGCCTCTGCGATCCTCTCACTAAGCTCATCTTCTTGCGCCACGTCCAGCCCCGACAAATCAATACCGTCTAATAACCCCTCGTCTACTATTTGACGTAAGATTTCCTCTTCAATTTCTGTAGAGTCGACGTCAGATCCACTGAGCAAAGACCGTAGACTGGATTGATGCTCGATTTGGCGAGCCTGTGCTCTAGATGGCGAAGATCCCCCGTTCCTGCTTTGGCCGTAGTTGCTTGTCGAGGGTATGGCCCCTTCATTTCTCCTTCGTCTCCCGTGCCTATTTTCTACCTCTCGGTAATCTCGGCTTCTTTCTCTCACCCCATGCCCTCGCCTGCGCTCATGACTCACCGCTCCCATCTCTCTCAAGCTCATCTCTCTGACTTCCTCCACCATCCTCCGATCTTCGTCGTCCCCAGAGTCATTGTTCCTGGAGGTAATCTTGGGTAGTACGACATTCCCTGGCTTATATGTTTTGCCCAGCTCCTCCTTTTCAGCCTGGTTTCTGCCCTTCCCTGGATTGGCCTGCAAGTACATATCCAACAACGTGGTGACTGTCGCATTTGGCCGCGTGTCTCGAACAGTAGCCCGACATGATGGGCATGTGTACGGGTGAGTGTTCGAGGGGTGGGAACTCTGGCATGCAAACCATGGTTTGAGGCAAGAGCCACAGAAAGTATGTAAGCAGTCGAGGAGGGTGAGGGGTTGATATAGGACCTCTGTACAAATCTGAGTTAACGTCAGTCTGAACTCGAATAAAGTAGGACCCAATTTGAACCGCTGAAGCGTTGGGCAGAACAGGATGTCAGGATGGACTTGTGTAGAATTATAATATTGGATTCAGCAATGCCCGAGAGCACCGTTTGGTAAGGCGTGAAGCGGTCTGCGACCTACCGAGCAGGTCAACTCTTTTTCCAAGTCCACCAAGCTGGATTGCGATGTTCCAGCCATGGCGTTAAAAGGTCGAGGATCATGCCAGTCTGTTATACAGACTCGGGCATCGTCTCTATGCGGTAGATATTACGTTTACTGCATGATGATTCTCAACTCTAGCGGGTAAGACTGGCCGAATGGCCGCATGTAAGTAAGTAAGTAAGTAGCCTGCAAAGGCGACCATCACTTGACGGTGTGACTAGTAAAGCGCGGCATTTGTAAGGCCAATCGCTGTTCGCAATTCTCAATGTAGCTACTCATCCAGGAACGAACATCATAGTTGTAATTATTGATCAAAAAGGCTTCTTTGAAAGTATCATGCAAGCTTTGTCGGTGCAGTCATAATGTACATAAGACAAACCCTTATTAACAACCATTGCCCATTTCGTAACCCCAACTAACGCAACGCCGCGTTCCGATGCATTTTTCTTTCGAGCGAGAGACACCCAAAGCGACCAATTCCACTCCGCGCTTCGAATGCACTGAAGCCCTTCGCGCCGGCAATGATAAGTCCAAATACCGGGTAAAGTATGAAAACCCAAAAGAGATATGGGCCGAAAGAAGGGTTTCTATGGGTATGGAAGCGTTGTATGTCATGGGCATGTTTGAACTGGATGAAAGTGTCGAAAGGATCTGCCTAGTTCAGCTGGAAGGGAAGGTCATCGATGGTCAGGACATCTGATCGTCGTCATCTTCCTCATCAACCTCTAGCGACTCCATGTGCTCCTTGATATACTGCGCCGCCTTCTCACGGATTAGCTTACTCAATTGCCAGAAATCAGTGGGTGAAGCATACCTTTGGATCAAGGTTCAGCGCAGTGGTGAAATGCTTAATGGCGTTTCCCTTATGGTGCAACGTCTTGTACACGCGTCCCAGCAAGAAGTGAACGTTCGCATCATCAGGCGCAATATCCTTCAACACTTTCAATTCCACGAGCGCTAGATTGGGTTCTTGCAAGGCCATGAGCACCCTGGCTTTTTTGAACCGCGAGAGCGCAGACTTCGGGGCTAACTCGCAGGCGCGTGTGTATTGCAGCAGTGCGGACTTAGGGTTCTTCATCTTTTCCAGAGCCACTCCAATGCAGCAGACCAAGACGGCGTTGGTCGGGTTAATGCCTGCTGCAGTCCTAAAGTGCTGTTCCGCGACATCGTACTTGCCCATCTTCTCATACACTTTGCCGAGACCATACCAGGCGTTGTAGTGTCTGCTCTCAGCCGCAATGGCGCTCCGATACGACACCAGCGCTTTGTCGTACTCGTCGTTCGCCACATGTTCATGGCCCTGTAGTGTGAAGGCGTAGGCGAATTTGGGATCAAGCTGCACCGCTCTCCTAAAGCATTTCAGAGCCTGATCATGGTCTCTTTGCAATGAGAAGGAGTTTCCAATCGCACACCACGCTTGCGACGACAGACGATCAATCTCAACAAGTTCGTGGGCCAGGTAAGCAAGATCGACCTCGTTCTTTAGGTGCCACAGAATAGTCGAATACACTTCCATATCCTCCAAGCGCGAAGGTTCCATGGTCCTGATTCTCACAAAATACTTTTCCGCTTCCGCATAAGCAGCTTGCTCATAGTAGGCTCTGCCGATCTGCGCCAAAACCCATGGTGTCTCTCGTTGGTCAACGGGAACCTCATCGAAGGCTTGCAAAGCCTCGACACACTGGTAATGGGTGAGTGCAAAGTATCCGCGGCCTAATCTCGTAAAGAGATCTAAGAGCCACTGAAGACCCTCGTATTCTTTCACTTTCTCATTAACGGCAGGCCTAGGATGTGTTGGTGGCGGGCCGTCCATCGCATTCCAAGGCTGTCGAGGCTCCTTCGGGTCGACGTCCATCCCATCGAATGGCTTGCGATTGCCGCTGACAACTCGTCCGACAGTCGATGCGGTTCCGCTGCGTCCCTTTGTGCTGATTGGTTTTGCTTTCTTCAACTCTCTACCCTCTCGCGTGCCAAAGCTACCTGCCGATGACGAAAATTTGCTGCTGGTAGGCCTGATCTGATTGAAAAGCCTTACACTCCTGCGTTGCTGTGGTGCAGCTGGGTCATTGAGATTTCCATTGTTTGTGGTATTCGATGCCGTTGGCTGCGCTGCCTGACCGGATATCGTTCTCTTTCTATCAAGACCATTCAGAGCGAGAGTGGAGCTTTTGCCCAGAGTAGTGCTTTCAGCTTCCTCGGAATCAGTTTTACTCCTGCTCTTCGACCGTATCGAGTTGGTCCTCATCTTTGGAGGAGCATCAATACTGAAGTCCATGCCAAGTCCCTGCATTGTCCGTGCTTTTCTTAGCGGAGCTAGTGGGGGCTCCGTGATTGATGAATGAGTCCTAGCCCCAGCTTCGCCTCCCATCATGAAGTTCGGATGGGCGCGGCCGCCAGGCTCGGTTGGGGTATCCAAGGGGACAGGAGCTACCAAACCTCCAGTTCCAGCGGGTGTAGTGTTGACAGTGCTGCAATGTAATTTCTCAAGCAGTCCATAGACATTTGAACTCAGACTACCATCAAGGTTCAGCCGATTAGTGGAGACACTGAAAGGATTGTTAGCCGGTGAGGGATTATTAGGGATGCAGTTATCGGATTGTGCTTGCAAAGGAACATCTGCTGTCTGAGGCTCGTCCATGCCTGTCATGGTTGGCAGGTCTGAATCGGACGACGTCGCCAAGACAGCCATCATCTCCGGGGTCATCTTGAAGATGTTTGGAATCCGAACGTTGGCGCCTGCTTGACGTCAGTACTAGGCCACATATCCCAGGGAAGTTATTCTCACCGGTGTCGCAAAGGCCAAGAAAGGCATCCCACATGAATGGGTTTAGCTTGAGTGCCTCAACGTAGCACTCTACAGCCTTCTTGGCGTCATTGTGAGCGTGCCATAACTTGCCCTTGAGACAGTAAACCGCTGCAGCATCTGGAAGGTGTTGTCGTCTTGTCTCAGAATGTTTGTCTATGGCAACAGATCAAATCAGCTCCTCCATCCGAAGTAGACCAAGCGAGAATCTGGCTACTGACTCCAATTATTCCTTGCGGCCCAGTGCCCTTGACTTCGCTCAATTGCACTGATGCCTTCAACATAGCGACCTAGGCCCAGACATGCCTGAGCGAAGACATATGAACAACCCAAATGTGTTCCCCTCGAGCCTGAGTTCCTGCTGCCGTCATATGCGGCTTTCAGTTGGCCGAGGCGAAGGTGGCAGAGAGCAACGAGGTAGGACGCATCGGATGATCGTGGTTCATATGCGTGTAGTCGCTCCGCGAGGAACAGAGCGTTATTGAAAAGGCCGTTGTCAAGGTGGTAGTAGATGAGTTGGCGCAGCTGAACAATGATATGTGGGTTGATCGGCGGCATGATGCGCGCAGCTCAGGAGAAGTTTAACTGTTCAGGCCAGTGTTGTGTTTGAGTGTGAAGGTTTGCGTCGAAAGATGGGGTATGTGTGAAAGGGTAGGTGGTCGCCGAGACTTGGTGCGGAAGGTCATGGAATTGCCGGAATCGTCACGTTCTCTGTTTTGGTCACCGCGATCCCGGGGCACAACGCGGCTTCCTCTTCGAACACCACAATAAGGGACCGAGTAGAACTAGATTCCACGTGGCTAGATAAATATAGTGTTAGTGCTCCTATACGGGCTGGACGTGCAACGTGAGGCCGTCAACGAAGAAAGACTGTGAACAAGTAGGAATGGCTTTCGATAAAGAAACTCATTGAAGAGTTCAGATGTCGCCCTAAGACATAATAATGTAATAAAGTCTACAATCAAACCACAACTCCGAGCTACCTTACTTGAGCGAATCTGTATCCCTTCAGACACTGTATGGGCTGACCGGGTTGTTAACGTTAGACGTGACTTTGTGATGTTTTGGAGGTTCCTTTCTGCCCGTATGCCCGTTCTGGATTGGCGCCGATCTGGCGCTTGATCTGCGGCCCGGCAACGCACAATCAGTTTCTGGACATTCATACATTGGATGCAATAACGTTATAGCAATGCGGATACATCTCTACGCCAGCAAGAAGTCAAGGTTAGCTTAAGATCCCGAGATCTGGTTGATCAGCGCGAGCAACTACTGGGTTTGGATACCGCTACAAGAGCTGGGGCAATAATGGCACAGGTATCCCTCTCCTCCATCTCAATGGTCTGGCATCCACTCAGGCCAAGCGCAAGAAAGCAGCCAAACAACTCGCCGCCCGCAATGCTGCCATACTGAACCGGGTACATCTCATCTCTCTCGGGATCAATACATTCTTCATCCTCGTACGGTTCCTACTCTGGCGCTCTTCTGCTACTCGAAGCACTTTCCTGCTCTACACCATCCTGTCGTTCCCAGCATTCCTCATCGAGTTCTGGATCGAGAGAATTGGGCGACCGACCTATGCGCAGAACGGAGAGCTGAAGAGATCCGGAGAAGACCTCGAAGCCAAAGGTCTGACGGAATACCTCTGGGACGTGCTCTACTGGACGTGGGGATGCTTAGGCCTCGCTACTGTACTGGGTAATCGGGCGTGGTGGCTGTGGATGGCAATACCCTTGTACTCTGTCTGGTTGGCATACACGACCTTCGGAGGCATTCGTCAAGGTATGGCGGGTATGGCTGGTGCAGGAGACCGGGCGCTCGCTGGTGGCTCAGAAGGGAGCAATAGACAGAAGAAGATGGAGAAGCGAGGTGGACAGAGAGTGCAGTATCGTTAGGAACGCATTTCCTGGAAATTTCGTTCTTTGCATACCTTTGAAGACTTACTACATGCCCTTATCGTGACCCTAAGAGACCAGGAGCAGCGTATCGGTAGAGGTTGGTCACGATACTTCCGGGATCGGTCATGAAGCGGCATCAGGGCAGCCACAAATGACTAAGACCTGGTATTACAGGACGAACATTATTCGGGCATATGAGACTGAGGAGTTAAGCTTGTGTCTGGCTTTGTCAATTTCAGATGTAGCCAGCAAAGTCGTATGTCAGTACATGAAGAAATAAGAGCTGAGCATGGAGCAGTCCCGAGGGTTTATTATTGGTATGACACACAACTGATTTAGCCTGCAATTTACCCATAAGCGCTCGACGGATAAAGATAGTTTGTTGAAGGCTAAATCTATCTCTCTAACCAGCAAATTGTAACTGAGACGCAACTCAGGGAATGATCCTACGGTACAGCGGATCCTACAAAGTTGGCTCCAGCACTCACGCAACTTTTTTTTTGAAACTTCTTCAAAATCAAGCTCAAACAACAGCATTTTGATGTTAAAATCACAACTAAACACTTATTTCTATAAA
>JAABUJ010002965.1_pt1 | contig 19852 bp, 26 predicted proteins | sample 5559131 | NCBI WGS metagenome assembly JAABUJ01 (sample SAMN10711875, study PRJNA513366) | rock metagenome | isolation source: Antarctica rocks | place: Antarctica: Victoria Land, Mt New Zealand nord | collected 2016-01-07 | reverse complement strand
GGTGGGGGAGAGAAGGGTGGGGATTGGGTGTTTGGGGGCTTGAGTTCGTTGTGGGCGGTGGGAGAGGAGGTGGGGCCGGTTTGTAAGCATTTGTTGGCTTGTGTGGTGGGGGAGAGGTGTGGGTTGTTGAGTGGGTTTGTGGCGGAGAGGGTTGTGGGGAGGGGGGAAGGGGCGGGGTTGGGGGCTGGGTGGGATGGGTAGGTTGGCTTGGGCGGCGTCGCTTTGCGGGTTGGAAGTGTACGAGGGAGTTTGTATGGGCTACGGTACGGGGCGCAGATTGGGTTATGCGTGTGCGTGGAAAGGTGTTTGGTTGGAAAAAAGTTGATGTTTATGTTGACTCGGGAGTGTGGGTTCTATATTGTGTTCGAGTAGATTAGTCTGTCTATTTATGTCATTGCTCGTACGGGCCGCTCGTTTCTGACTGAGCGCTGGTAAGGACATGTCGCAGTGCCCTGACCTTCCACTGCACAAACAACCTTGCGCCGGGGCAAAACGCCCTGTGAAATGCTTCAGGTTTAGAACGCATAAGCTCATCGACGGCTCCGCTATCTCTTCGACTTTTCAGTACTCTTCTCCTTACCCTCATCCTTGCCGCTGTCGCCCTCCTTCCCCTCCTTGCTCTCCCCCTCTGCCGCACCGTTCGTCTTTTTCTCGTCTTTGCCCTCCTTTGCTTCGTCCTTCTTAGCCTCCTTGTCTTCCTGTTGTTGCCGATTCTGTATCTTGTTCTCTATTAGATCGTGGAAAGCGGTAATCGCCCTGATCAGACTACTGAGATATATGGTCATGAGCTGGTCATTCGTCTTGACGCTCATCGCCCGCGCCAGCTCGCTGTTCTCGGTTTGAGGCTTGTCGGAGCCGTTGATTTGCGGCGACGCTTTCGGTGTGGACAGATTAGGTAGAAGGTTGAAAACGTCTTGAAGGTTGCCGAGGATCGCGTGGTTGACGGGCAGATCGCCGTCTAGCACTTTCTGGAGATATTGGCCAATGTCTCGTAATCGGAGGTGTAAACCTTGAAGCGATTGTAATTGGGATGTGATGCGAGTTGAAAGGGTGCCGACTGCTACGTCGCGGATGTCCCGCAAAAGATGCTCGACTCCGATCTCCTCCGCTTCTTCTGCTTCTATGATGGATGGTGTGTGTACGAAGGTCTTGGTTGTTGTTGTGCCATCCTATGAGCAAGATATATCATTAGCCAAGGCGCCCTTAGGACGAACAAGAAGTTTATCAGCGTACATCTTTGATTTCTTCCACCGCAAAGTACGCATCTGTCGGCACGCCAACCTCTTTCGGTTGTACATCGATAATTACCAGTAACGGGTTTGGTGTATATCTCTTGAAAAGCTCGTTGATCTCAAGATCTGAAGCCCTCAACTTCGGACCAGAGTGGTACCATCCTATCAGCTTTTCCCGCGCGTTGACTTTCTTGAACATGTCGTTCATCGACTCGACGTAGTTGTGATCTAAGAACCATACTGATGGATCTCTGTCGTCTTCTTCGAACGGTACTGGAGGCGCGAATGAAATCAGACTTTGATTCACGATAACAGGCTTGGATAACATACCGGCAAAGCTATTCGATACTCTAACGTTCTTGCCATCGTTCTGCCCCAATAGCACCCCCACCACGCGCTTCTTCGTACCCTTTGCTGATCGACCGTAATGATCTGCAGCTGACAGGAGGACTAAGGGCGCAACGGAGACGTTATGGGTGATGAGTGAAAGAGTCTCTGCAGTCGTGGCGGGCATAGCGAGAGGTGTACTACTGACGTATATGTGGAAGGAAGATAATAAGAGTCTTGATGGGGAATTCTGATCTGTTTCGTTACTGAATTTACCACGCCTCATGCAACGTTCCTGAGCTCTATACAAGCTAGACGAGCTCAGCCTAGCGCACCCGAGCTGTCTTTACGAGAGCACGTGATTTCAGGGCTGCTGAATACCAATAATTTCTTTGGGAAACTAGACATGAGCTTCACGAGCTTAAAGGTACAGAGACATCTTGCCATGGGCCTGTCACGTAAGGTGAAAAGTGTAAAATCTGACCCCGAATTTCCATGCATAAGGTAAGGTACAGTATGGTCAAGGTCGGGTAAAAGGGCGTTGAGAAGGTGACTCGGCTTTCCTGCCTCCGAGCCGAAGAACACGGCGGTTCAACCTTCAGAGCTACCCAAGCTACCTCTTTTCTTACTACCTTACGCTCTGGGAGGTTCTTCAATCCACAACCTCACCACCACCTGCGGACCCCTTCACATACGTCGGATACCTTGGTCAGGTCTATCTTCGCGCATTCCTGTGTAGCAATGGCACCCATCAAGGACGAGACCGTCGATGCGCTCAAGGACCTCATCCACAAGCTCGAGTCTCGGGTAGAGCAATTGGAGGCAAAGCTCGAACACAAGGAGGGAGGGCCAATCGCGCGTAAGACAAAAGCGAATACCGAGTCAGTTCGCATGATCTTGATGGGTCCACCTGGTGCTGGTATGTCCTTCAATTACCCGTCGTGTTTGGGCCTCGGCAGGTTCGTACGATCAACCGGCTGATACGCTGCTTCTAGGGAAGGGAACGCAAGCTCCTAGGATAAAGGACAAGTATTGCGTCTGTCATCTTGTAAGCCATCCCAGCGTTCCGGGCTTCCTGAGATCCCGGCTCACACAGTATGGACAGGCTACCGGGGATATGCTCCGATCACAGGTCGCAAAGAAGACTCAACTCGGTCGGGAAGCAAAGAAGATCATGGATCAAGGTGGCTTGGTCAGTGATGAGATTATGATTGGCATGATCAAGAACGAATTGGAAAACAACAAAGAGTGCAGCAATGGGTACGTCTAGACCCGGTCCCACCTCATGCCGTTGCGGAAGTATCTCTAAGTTCGGTCTCGATTAGCTTCATCCTGGATGGGTTCCCGCGAACCGTCGCTCAAGCCGAGCGGCTAGACAGCATGCTCCACGCCAACAGCCAGAAGCTTCAACACGCCGTCGAACTCCAGATTGACGACGGCCTGCTCGTATCACGGATAACAGGTCGGCTCATCCATCCCGCGTCCGGGCGTTCGTACCACAAAATCTTCAACCCGCCAAAGGAGACCATGAAGGACGACGTCACCGGAGAACCACTCATCCAACGAAGCGACGACAACGCAGATACTCTGAAAAAGCGGTTGGCTGCCTATCACGATCAGACGTCACCCGTCGTCGGCTACTACCAGAAAACCGGCATATGGAAACCGATCGATGCGAGTCAAGAGCCCGGCCAGGTCTGGAGGAGCCTACTTGGTATCCTTGGGGAGGAGCAGAGCCACACCAGTACTGGAGGTCTGCTGAGTAAGATAGGCTTGAGGCCCTAGATTTTCGTCATCATTCAACATTGAAACAGTCTGGGTGACAAATATCGCAAAAAGTCTGGTCTTAGCAGCAGACGACATGAACATGTACTGGTACAGTGGGTCTCATGTCGCATGTACTTTGTATATTACGTCGGCATCATATCTCATTATTCCACGATGCTTCCTCATGAGCATGGCAACAGGAAGCCGGCATTGCAATTGATACAAATATCAAAGCGTCACATCTACTCTGCACCACTTTTGCGCATGGCCTTTGGCGGGCTAGAGTCATCCTTTTCTATATCTAACTGACCTTGGCGCAAGGACTCTTTTTATGCACGGAATCGAACACTCCTTGAAGCTGCTCCATAAACCCAATCCAAAGCTTCGCAGCAGTCGATCAAGCTAGGATCCCAAATGACAACTCTGGGTGTTATCTGACTCTTTACGAGAAGGTATCTCCATGAATGCTGAGTCTTGACCAAGAGCCTTTGATCCCTCCACAAATCCTCACTGCTACGTCCCGCAGAAGAAAAGGCCTCATGAATCCACCGGATACCGCACCGTCTCGATCTTCTCCGGATAAACGAGCCCATTCTGCCTCCGCACCTCATCCATCGTCTCCATAATCACCACGCTCTCCTCCCAACTCAACCCCTCACTTTCCAACCGCCCATCCCTCAAACACCTCGCCGCCTCATCCGCCTCCCAGAACATGCCCTTGCCCGGAATCGGACACTCGACCTCCTTCACCTTTGGCCTCCCAGCCCCATCACCCTTCGGGATGACCCGGTAATGCGTAGGTCGAAACGCCGGCCCGTCGACTTGGATCTCGCCTTTCGTGCCTTGGATGCGGATCGCTGGTCCGGAGGAGCTGTGGCCGTCGACGTCGGTGGCGACGCGCAGGTTGGTAAGGGCGATGCCGTGGGCGGCAGGGGTGGTGGGCGTGGAGGGGAAGGTCAGGATCACGGAGGTCATTTCGTCGGCACCGGTGCGGGCGTATTTGGTCATGGAGCTGACGACGGCAGGCGGCTTGCGGGAGGAAGGGGGTTGCGTGTGGTAGAGGGTTTGGAAGACCCAGGTGAGGGAATAGATGCCCACTGGATTTTGGACGGCTGCGTTAGATGGGATTGGGGATGGATGGGGGCCGCCGGGGGAAGCTTACGGTCGAGGAGTGCTCCTCCGGCCAAGTCCATGTTCACCATGCGATGGTCGGTGCCGTATTTCTCCTCGGGGCTGTCGCCGAAACTCAGGTCGGCGATGACGCGGTGAACGCTCCCGATCGTGCCGTCCGTGATGAGTTTCCGGACTTGGATGCTCAGTGGGAAGTATCGCGTCCACACCGCCTCCATCAGGAACAAGTTCTTCGCCTTGGCCGTCTCCACCAGCTTTTTGGCTTGGGCCGCGTTGACGGTGAAGGCCTTCTCACACAAGACGTGCTTGCCAGCCTCCAGACAAAGCATGGCGTTCTGGTAGTGGTGTGAATGCGGCGTGGCTATGTAGATGATGTCGATGTTCTTGTCCTTTACGAGCTCCGCGTAGGATCCGTAGGCGACTGCGGAGGAGGGGCAATTGCATTCTTGCAGGAACTTCTGGGCTCGCTCAGCGGAGGATGAAGACGCCGCGGCGACGACCGTGTGCTTCAGGTCGGAGACGTCGCGGGTAGAGGGGTCGAGCATAAGATCCTTGGTGAATTCTGAGGGGCTCTGTCAGGGCTCCCAGCCTGAAGTAAGGTCCATTGACTTGGCGCACCTTGAGCGATGTAACCAGTTGCTGGGTGTTGTTAGCTCCATCCGGAGAAGTATAGTATGTAACGATTCCAATTGAATGAACTGTAGGTGTGTAGTGCTCATTGATTGTGAGGAGACCGACCTAAAATTCCCCATCTGACTGTATATGGTGAAGGCATGGTGGGAAGCGGTTAGGTCAAGATATCCAGTTGCCGACCTCTGCTCAGCCAGTCGAAGTATTATATTGATTTCGGTTGTCAGGGAAATGTCTCAGTGGCTTCTGGGTTGGTGCCCGGGATTGTTGACCATCAGATCTATCTGACAGAGGATATATGTTTCCCGTACAAGTTGCTCGAAGGCGTCATCATACGTCCCATGTGTGGGGCCAGCTCGGTGCATCATCGGTGCGAGGGAATCAGGTACCTTAGCTATACCAAGTGCGATGTAAGTACGAACATAACTGTTAGACGAACCGTCATCCATTATAATGTCACTCTCAAATTTGTTATAAAGAATTCAATCTAATAACATAATAAGGTGCTGTAAAGAATGCAGCATGGGAGACGCCCTACCCATGCACCTAAGCCCACATTGTAACACCGGTCGAGATGACGGAGTGTAAAGAAATCGAGGTTAGGTAGACAAAAACCAAAAAGTGCCGCAAACACATGTAGGTACGGGCGAGCGGTGTAGGAAGACCGCTGAGGGCTGGGCTTCATGGGATGGGAGACGGAGTTCAGAGTTGGCGAATTCATGAGTCAATAGGCTCCCTCTTTATTCTAGCTCGAAGTGCATCTAGATCATTCTGTTGTGCCGTGTCAGCATCTTCAGCTTGTGTTTGGCAGAACTACCTTACCTCCGCTTTCCTCTTCCCCAGTATAGAGTCAGGAGTAGCAGACCTCATCGGCGTCCCTCCCCCGTCCTTGCTGGCCTCCGCATAACAGCTAGCGTGGTAAACCCGGGCTCCTACCTTCAAAGCATCCATCCAGACAAAGTCTTGAGCATCAGGGCTCCACTGAGTCTCGAACTTCTCTTGGCATATGGGACAATGGGAGTTGGCTAGGGCAGGATCGTCTGGAACACGTATCCACTTGGTTTTGGGGTCTTGAGGCTTGCCGATAATCACATTCACAACACTAAGCCCATCCGCATTTGCACTGGGATTATCCTCCTCCATTTCTCGAGATTTGATCCACTCCTATGGAGAGTCAATGCTTGAACGCAACAAGTAGAGCTGAGTATGTCACATACCATCTCATCCACATACCAACTCCGGTTTTGGCCACGCTTGGCTGCATCTGCCATGCGCTGATTGATGCGGAAATGCCAATCCAAATGTCTGGCTTTTCTCCTTTTGCCTTCCTCGTCTGCGACGAACCGACGTCCACATGATGTACACTGATTAGACTGTGCCTCGTACAAGGTGAAAATCAGGTGCGGTCGTGGCCTAGAGTGTGGTCAGCAGAAACCTCTATGATTTAATTATTGGATGGATTAGCGTACACTTTCAGCGAAGCGGATGTCAATTCAACATCATTGCCAATGTGTGCTATCGTGGAGCGAGGCACAGCTGGTGGTGGTACAGGTGTGTGGGCGACGGCCCGAGGGGGAAATGGGAATGGAAGGCTAGCAGGAACTGCGGCCGGTAGAGTCGGTGTATTGTTTAGTGGTGGAAGCATACCCGCAGCTCGTAGAGAAGCTAACAACGAGCTTTCTCCACCTGCAGGAATAGGTGCTAAACTCGGAGTAGCCTGAGACGATGGTATTTGTACCTGTCGCACTGGCAAAGGAGGTTGAGGAGGCGGAGGCGTCGGCTGCTGCTGAGTAGCAGTAGAGGCGAGCAGTTGTGCCAATGCATTCGGTGCAAACAAGGAGGACAAGTTCGGTTCCTGCTGTGGTGGAGCTTGTTGAGAAGGTAGTGGTGCAACAGGGAGAGCAGGCGTTGGTGCGAGTACAGGTTGGGCTACTGCTGAAAGCTGTGCAACTTGATTACGGATCATTTGGAGTTGATCAGGTGGTAATTGCTGAGTCTGCAGAATACTCTGTAGATCAAGAAGTGCCTTGAGACGCTGTTGAATGCCCTGGTCATATGGATTTGTAGCAAACTCAACTCTCGCGCTCGAGATCAGGTTTGCGATGTCTCTATTGAGGGAATCTAAATAACCATACGATTGAGAATCCTGGTTAAAGATCGGGGTTTGAGAATAGAGTGGTTGAGCCGGCAGTGCGGTAGATGGGGCTTGATACCGAGAGGCAAGACCAGGGCGAGTTTGCTTAAGAGATCACAGTTAACACTTGGGACTACAGAACAAGTTCAGGGATTTGTATACCTGATGATTGCTGTAAGGTTGACTTATGCCGTTGCTTCCATAGGCTTGACCATTACTCTGGCCCGAAGCCAACGGAGCACGACGCGAGTTGTTCTGCGGTGGTGTGGGAGTGTTTCGCCAGGGTACAGGTGGTGTAGCTATCGGCCGGCTTCGAGCTAACATCTCTTGTTGGCTTTTGGCTTGTTGTTGCTGTAGCTGTACTGCGGCCGTTCTGGCTTTGATCAACGCATTCTCAATAGTCCGTGTAACCTCGACAGGGAACACAGGTCGAGTGTCTAGAGATCCGGGTACTGGTTCCTTCCACGTCTTAAGCATCTCATCTAATTTCTTGCGGATCTGATTGTCGACCAAGGTGTATGCATTCATGAAGGTTTGGTAAAGGTTTCGGCCGAGAAACAAAGTATAAGGGGTCCCAACATTCTTCACAACTGAGTCGAGCACATAGAGCGCGGGCAGTTTCCGAGTCGGGGGTGCCTATTCAAAGTAAGTTCTATTGTTCCGCCATATCAGACTACCGTGCTGGATCTAATCTACAGTGATGTCTCGACCCCTAACCAGAGGTCGCACTTTATGGGGCTATAAAGCTCAAACTTACATTGCGAATATGGTTCTCGAGAACTCGTGATATGGCCATAGCATGTTCTGTATTCTCCTTCGCGATGACTGTTAGATTGCTAATCTCATACCTCGAGTTCATGGCTAAATCCTCGAGGGAGTTCTTGTAGTCTTCCGCAACTTCATCTGAGGGAAGTCCTGAGGACATGGTGGGTTTAAGGACGGACGATTCTCTTCAGAAGCGTTAAGAAAGGTTAGAGCAGATTGGCAAGCCGGCAATGTCAGAAGCTAGGACGGAGAAGCTGATGACTGTCTTTTCCAAAGTAGTTGCGCTTCTCCCCTCCGACCGGATACTGATAGCTCAAGGACCCCTCTTACAACGGAAAGCAAGATGAAGCTGTCTTTCAGGCGTTGCTAGCTAATGTCAAGAGCGAAGCAAAGAGATTGTATGCGCAGCCGTTGATGCTTAGACAGACGGAATTTTCTCCTTAACCAGCCACCCCACAAGACAAGCTACGCCGTGCTACAGAGCCCTTGAAGTACCCAACCACACCACGCAACACAGAAACTTGAACCTTAGATTGAAACTGAAGCTACGGCGCAGTCTTCGAGGTGTATGAGTAGTAGCTGGATGTGGGTCTGAGCTGGAGAGTTGTGTTTGAACAAAATGTTGCGATCAAAGAGCCGCCTCTGACTAAGCCCAGCGCTAGCGCAGATGAATCAGCAGTAACATCAGTCCAAGTTCCGCATTCATTAAGTTACCTTATTGTTGGATGTGACTCTGTCCTCATTGTTATCAGCACAGTCCTCACTTCCAGCCAACACATCCTAGCCTGAAAATATACCTACCACCCAGTCATCTTTGTGATCGTCATGAAGCTCACTATTGTCTCTGCCGTACTGGCGATCTTTGCAAGCGCCGTTCTGGGCCTTGCGCCGCAGAAGGCCGTTGTGGTCACATACCCACAAGATACGCCCGAGGATGTCATCTCAAAAGCCAAAGATGTGGTCAGGGCAGCCGTACGTGTATAGGTTCGACACGTGTTGAGACCCTGAGCTGATTGTCAAACCTTGCAGGGAGGTGTGATCACCCATGAGTACGGTAAGTTGCCTTGGCTTCTAGAGGATCAACGAGGAGATGCTGACACGGCTTTCGACAGAACTCATCAGGTATGCGTCGAACTCGATACAGTATAGCTTTATATCGTACTGATGTACATATGGTAGAGGTTTCGCAGCCCAGGCGTCCGCCAAGGCTCTCGAAAACGTCCAAGCACTTGGATCCCAATACGTTCCTTACATCGAAGAGGACCAGATCGTCAACGCGTACGACCCAAACGGGAAACCGATCTAAGCATTACTCGAAGCAGGCCAGTGCAACGACTCATTATAAGTTTGGTGGGCGTTCGTCCTAAGGACTCATTTGCCATAGGATGGGCAATGCGCATGACGGCGTAGGCAGTACTTTGGCTTTCTGACCAGGCATTCGGGCGTATTCGGCACCATTAGGGCTTCTGTAGCTTCGGAGTAATATGGAATAGCGTGATGAGCGTGATGAACGGGATCCCGAGGCCCAGCTACTCGTAAAAGCTTGTCATGTTCAAATTCACAAAGGATGGGTATCTCTTTATCCAAGCTGATGATAATTCCCTTGTTGTCTTCGGAAAGAACAATAGCCCATCCTTCAAGCTATCAGAGGCACATGTGCCCTGTAAGTCTGTAGTCAAAGACGCCTTTGTTGCGGGCCATAGCTAGCGCCATCGCTTCGGCTTCTCAAAGGGCGGAGGACAAGGATGTGTTTGTCGAGTCAAGTCGCGACTGCCCAAGACCCTGGAAAACATACAACTATATCAAGGCTTGATGCTCCCTGCGCCATGATGCTTGATTCTAGAAACATATGCTTGCATATTTGCTTGATACATTCACAACTTCAGCATCTACCTGAATCAATCGACGACGATGAGTGACATCGCAGCTGACGTAGCAGCGTTGCTAGAATGGGTGAGCAATACCTCTGACTCGTGTCTAAGCGGTCTCAGACGTGATTCCCATGTCGGCACCTTTTTGGCTGATAAGTGCTAATAATTCTGCGTGCAGATAAACAGTTTTCCGCTGCAGGAGGAAGTCAGATCGTTGCAGGATCTCAACGATGGACAGATTATCTGGCAGGCGCTACGTAAGTCCCTGTTTCCTCATCGACCGCCTGCCATTGCTGACTTGACATCTGAACAGGCGATATCGATGCCGATTACTTCACAGGAGATTTGCCGGAACAGGGACCCTCGCTGTTGGATCACTGGCTACCCAGATGGCAAAACAGTACGTATGAGACATACCCCTGAGCACCAGCATGGAGGCTAATAGTGCACAGTCAAGCAAATCACCAAGACTCTCACGAGTTATATCCTTAACGAATGTGAACAGTTACTACCGTCCAGCATAGGGACCCCTCAAGATCTAAAGGCAATTGCAACGGACGCTTCGGCGGATGAAATAGCGAAAGTAAGCAATGAAGCTGTGATACACTTGGTCGAGGCTCAAAACTCGAAACAGCTTCTCAAGATGATCTTACTAGCAGCAATCAACTCACCCAAAGCGACCGAATATATTGGGAAGATGCCAACCTTGACAACCGCTACGCAAGCGTCGCTCATGTCAATAATCGAAGAGGTAATTTTGCTTTCCTCAAGGTGAGTCTAGGCTAATAGTTTCCAGATGGACAAAACCGGCAATGACGCCTCGGATGACAGCGCAGCTTCGAAAGGAGCAACCTGTGAACCCACCCAAATCCAGGCAACAGATCCAGAACTCCTATTCGAGCAGCGGTTTGGCAATATCATAGCAGACAATGACAAATTGAGCAGAGACAAGAAAGATCTGGAAATAGAGCTTCGCGACCTCCACAATCGGCTAGCTCGATTGCAAAAAAATAACGTAAGTTGAGCTTCTCCCATTTCATCCGTCCTTATGCTGAACTCAGTAAGGACATCCTACAAGAACGATTGACGGAAGCCGAGGATAGCTTAGAGCTCAATGGATCCGCCAAGGGTGGCAGAGGCTTCGTTAAAGATTCGCCCATCAGGCTGCTCGAGACCACGATGTGAGTTTGAACAAAGCCCGTTTCGACTTCCTGATCGTCGAGTCTAACACTGCGCACAGACAAACCCAAGAAGACCTGATTGCTACGCAAGAGGGCAAGCTCTCGGACTATGAGCAGAGCATCGAATCGATGCAGCGAACGGTCAGCATTTCTGTCTCCGGCAATCTAAAGCAAGTTTACTGACTCAAGTATAGATCGAGAAATTACGGTTATCGAGTGGAAAGTCACAGAGCCTACGCGATCAGCTTGATGAAGTCAAGCTTGAAAGGGACAATCTCGCGAAGAAGGCTAATACCCTTGACAAATATAAGCTCAAAGTGCAAGCAGCCCAGAATCTCGAGAAAGAGAACAAGCATCTTCGGCAAGAGATTGAAGAGCTCCAGCAGCGATGGAACGATGTTGAGATCGACCAGCGCAAGACAGCGGGACTTCAAAAGACCATTGACGAATACAGACGGATACTCCCAAAGATCGAACAAGATCGCGTTGAGTTACAAAGGATGAAGAAACAACTCGAAGATGACAATGCGACTCTGGCTCAACAGTGGGACACTACAAACGAGCAGCGAGCGCGTGATCACGAAACAATCAGCGAGCTAATTGACAGGATCCATGACATGGAATCTGGAGAGGTCCTGACTGCTCCGAGTGGCGAGCTCGAGCAAGAACTTTCCAAGAGCGACAAGACCGAATCCGACTTGCAAGCTGCCTTGACCCTATTGAGGTGGATTCGGTTGCTTACTGAAAGCAGGAAACTGGAAATCGCCAAACTTTCCGGACAGCTTCAAGAGCTGAAGGACACCCCACGAGGCGTGGACGCCAAAAGCGTCATGCTTCAGCAGCTCTTGGACGATGCCAAGGCAAAGCACACCGCTCTTGAGGACATGTACCTTGAGACTTACCAAGAAAAGCTCTTGCTTGAGTCTTCTCTTGCGGAAGTTCAGCAAGGTCATCCGATCCAAGGGTATGACCTCTGGAAATCGACTGGCAGAACACTTACTCACTCTCGCGACAGTACGGAGGTCTTCCAGAAGATGCGCAAACATCTATCGAACTACAAGCGGAAAACAGCCGACATCGAGATCGAATTGGCTACAACGAAAGCGCAGCTGACCGTCTCACAAGCGGACCGTATGTCCCTTCTTATGCATACCATGGAGAATGAACACGCTGACGAGCCATCAGTATCGCTGATCGGCAAGGCTGAACGGAATGCACTCGATAAGCTTAAGAACTCCAGTCTGGCCGAGTTGACGGAGCTACACGCCGACCACTCTCTTCTTCAGAAGAGGGCCAAAGGCTTCGAAGCCGACCTAGATGAACACAAGACTCTTCTACAGAAAGCCCTCCGTGACAAGAACGACACCAAGAAAATCCTGAGCCAGCATGGAGACCGGCTCCACGAGACCGAGAAACTAGGCGATGATCTCAAAGCTACCATGGAACTTCTCAAAGCAGCGGGCGCAGGCCGGACAGAAGCTCACGCGGACCTCGACGAGCAGCTCGAAAAGCACATCAAGGAGTTAGCGACCACGATCAAGCACGGCAGGGAGAGAGTGGCGAAACTGACCGAGGTAAATGATGAGATTTCCTCCAGAGAAGTGGTGGATGCCAGAACCCCTCGGTGGCTGCCGGGGACGAGACTGACGCGCTTCGTGAGCCCTGCTGACCTGATTTAATCGAACAGCACACGCGAAAGCAAAACTCCAGCATCCGGACCTTGCAGAACAGGCTGAAGATCTATGAAGCCGGGGACCGAGAAGGCGTAGCAGCAGGGACTAGCGGAGGGACGTCGGAGCAGAAGGTGGGGTTCTGTAGAATTTTGTCTTTCATAGAATGCCTGTCGCTAATAAATCAGAAATCAACTCAACAGCAAGAACTTCTCCTTCTGCAGAGAGAGAACAGACTCATAGCAACGGCGTGGTATGACCTGAGAAGTCGCTTGCAGATGAACAATGTCGTTCTGCAGAGGCCCAACGATCCGCCAAGGGGCTTTCTTAAGAAGCAGCGGTATCAGTTGAAACAGACATCGGTGAGGACATGATCTCGAGAAGCTTCCTTATGTTCGTCTTGCGGGAGTCATGCGCTAATGCCTACCTTCCTTGCGTTGTAGTTATAACATTATACTGGGCGGAATCTTGATAGACGGGTGAAGCCATGCATTGCTAGACCGGGAATATTCTAGAACTGCGGCGTTGCGTACTTGATTTCCACCTATTTTGGCTTTTTGGGATAGCTCTATATACCCCTCTTTGTAGCGTTTGAAAATAGTCTAAGCTATACTTTACAATATCCTCTCACACGTACGCCAAAGCTGATACACCCGTGCTCACGCAAATGCTTAACAAATCCAAAGCAACCCTCACTCATGGCTAAACCCAATCCACCGGCTCCCTCAGAACACTCACCATCCTCTCCTCCCTGCTCCCCTTCTCCGGCTCATGCATATACACCCACTTCGCCGTCAACGGCAAACTCATCAGGATACTCTCCACCCTCGCGCCGGGCGTGTTCAACCCGAAACTCGTGCCGCGATCATGCACGAGGTTGAACTCGACATACCTCCCCCTCCGCAACTGCTGCCACTCCTTCTCCTTCTGCGTGAAGGGCATATCCTTCCTGCGCTCGACGAGCGGCATATACGACGGCAAAAACGCCAGCAGACAGTCCTGGACGAAGGCGAAGAGGTTCTCGCGGTCCTTTTCCGTCTCGTCGAGGTCGTCGAAGAAGATCCCCCCGACGCCGCGCGACTCGCCGCGGTGCTTGACGCTGAAATACTCATCGCACCATTTCTTGAAGCGCGGGTAGTAGGCGCGGTCGTGCTTGTCGCAGGCGGCCTTGACGGCGCGGTGGAAGTGGATGGCGTCCTCGTCGAAGAGGTAGGAAGGGGTGAGGTCGGTGCCGCCGCCGAACCACCAGGCGTTGGGGGAGCCGTCGGCGTTGGCGGTTTCGAAGTAGCGGTAGTTGAGGTGCACGGTCGGGGCCATGGGGTTGTGCGGGTGCAGGACCATGCTGAGGCCGGCGGCGAAGAACTCGAGGCTCTCGACGTCCGGGTCCAGCGCCTTGTGGTTGACGCGCATCTTCTCGATCGCGGGGCGGGGCAGGCTGCCGTACACGATGGAGGTGTTGACGCCGGCTTTTTCGAAGACGTGGCCGTCTTGGAGCACGCAGCTGATGCCGCCGCCGCCGTTGGGGCGCGTCCAGGTGTCGGTGCGGAATTTGTGCCCGTCGAGTTGCTCGAGGGCGGAGACGATGGCCGTTTGTTGGGTTTGGATGAAGGATTCCATGCGTAGGCGCATGGGCGAGGTGGGGGTGATGCCGGATTCGCGCTTCGAGAGGGTGTCGCGTTCGGCGATGGTGGGGGCGTCGAGTCGCTCGGGGTCGATGGGAGTGGTGACCTGATTGAGGAACCTGAGCGAGTGATGTGTGTAGAAGGACTCGGGAGACATACCATTGAGTAGATCAAGGAGCCGATGAAGACCACGCCGACGGAGAGACGGAGATACGGCGCCCATACTGTTTGGCGCTCTCTTCCTGTTCTTCCTGATATTGGTGGTCGCTTTGGCATTTGCCGTAGGTAGATCGGTTGTGCGGGTGCTTTTCGTTGTGTTGCTTGGGAAGTATCTTGAGGTGGTCGCTTGGAGTCGGCGAATTGTCTACATGGCTGTGCCTTGATCAATGACAGTCTCCGCGAACGAGGTATCTCTCGGGGCGTAGGTGCCCCTGCCCAGCGAAGGCATGGTCGTAGGCCCGTCATGGTGGTGTATTTCCGGAGACGTGACAGTCCTTATTGAGGCATTGGTAGAATAGTCAAACTGTACTGTCAACGTCCAAGGGTATGGTTTGTGTCTATCCGCATCTAATTGTTTTGGAGAGGGATGTCCCCGAATAGCTCCACGATCAATGTCGTCAACTCGACACAATGGAGAAACGTTTTACCGAGGGCAAGGCAATGGAGCATATTCTCTTTTTCGTCCCAAGGATTATTGATTTGGGCTGATAAGAGCCTTCTCTACTTTGTATCACTCTCGTGTGTTTAGACTAGCCCTTCAACTGGAAATATCTATACCTACTCTAGGCCAACATGGAGATCACCGAGTGCATGCTGCAGGTACGGATGAATAGGACTGAAAACAGCGGCCAAGTATAAGTCCATGACTGAGGGGCGGACAAACAGAGCTATCATACCAGGTCTGTCTGTGTCTTTGAAATCGAATCATTCGGAGTAAGGTACCTTTGTGATGTCAAGGTCACTGGACGCCGACGATTGATTGATGATTGATTGATTGATTGATTCATAGGTGATCAAGGCTGCCTAGGCTGCCATACATCACATAACTATAAGCAACTAGTGCATACTGATCTCATCCTCATTATCATCTTGCTGTTGTCATCACTGTCATCTCATAAATTAACTAATACAAATTCTGACTTTATTCTCTGTAGTCTCTCATGTTTTTCTTGATTCTAATGTTTACTAATCTTCTTTTCTTATAATCTAATGCTAATGTCTTTCTTTAACTGTCATCAATAAAAAATAAATGTTGCTGTAAACAATTAATTGTCTTTTCTGCAATCTAAAGTATATAATTATTAAATTTTCTATTTCAGACTGCATTTAAGAGTGTTAAATCTTTTAATGTCTTTTTTACAGTCTAAAATTGTTTCAGAAGATTGCTTTATAACATAAATATAATAATTATTTTAATTAATACTGAGTCTCATAGAATCTTTTTTATATCATTAACTCATTTTAATAGTTTCTTTCTTAAATCTTAAATTTGTAAGCATTTCATCAGCACATAATGAACAGTCTGAATACTCAGATTGTATAAATATTGTAAAGAATTTACTTAATTTATAATATAAAGATAATAAGTTATATCAATCTTCTCTGTACATAATTAAATAATAAGAAAGCTTATAAATTAACAAAGTTCTATATATTTATTTAACATTCTTCTGTCTAACTGTTGCTTCATTTATTTTACTATTTCATTTTTTCAATCATTGATTCATTCTTTTACTATCTGTTAACAAAATCTTATTTTACAAATAACAATTAAATGTCAAATCTCTGTAATCTATTCTTTCTTAATATGTAAATCTTTAATTTAAATCACTGTCTTAATCACTCTGTCTATCTCTTTATTTTCTGATATTTTTATGTGCATCAATATTTATTAAATTCATATCTAAATCTTTTAACTTCATAGATCATTTACTCTCTTCACTATGCACTGCAGTAAGTATTGATCTGACTGTATATTCAATTTAATAGTTAATTAAATTGCTACTTAATTATCTGTGTATATGTTTACTGTTTAGAGCTTTAGTTTCATTATTTTCATTATATTTATTATGCTTATCATTATAATCAGACTCTATAGCTTCATTATATACACTGTGAATGTCTTATCTATATTTATATATATCATTTATCTTAAATCTCTTTTCAATATCACTGTTACTGCACTCATCTGATTCTCAATGTCACTATTATTTATGTAAATATTTAACATTTCTCAATCTCAACAAAGTTTATTGATATCATATCTGCAGACAGCTTCATCTACATTGTCATTTATGTGAATAGTTAAGTCATTTTATCATAATAACATAATGTAAAGTGCTTTAAATTTCAAGTTAACTTTTAATGAAAATTATATTTACATTTTATAATGAAGCTACAGACATTTCAGTGAGCTCTTTCAGCAAAGTTTTTTTATAAAGTCAGATTTAATTTTCTTCATTAAAGTATAAATTAATACAGTGACAATATAAAACATAAACTTTCTCAGTGTCTTCTTTAGCTGCTGTTTCATTAAGAAAAAAAAGAATTTTATATTCAGTACTGAGCTCACTGTTGTGTGAAAGACTCTTATTATAATGACTTTTACTTATTATTATATAACTGTCAGTTTCTAAAGAATTCATTTTTATTATATAATTATTTTGTACTTACTGTTTAAGCTGTATCAGACTGAGCAGCAGTACAGAATTTATGATAACATTATTGTTATATAAAGTTTTTGTAGATTTTTAAGTCTAAAACTTTATATAAAGTCTGTCAACATCATTAAATCTCTGAGATTTGTTATGACTCAGATCTAAATATATTATATATATATATCTCATTTTAAATATAAGTTCAAGATGACTTTCAACACTCTATACATCAATAATATCTATACTATATATATATTTAAAGTCAGCTTTGCTGTTATGTTATGTCTTATGAGATAGTTTGTAAAGTAAATGAACTCATATTTAACTAAAATAAAAATAAAGATATATCTTTAAGCTTATTGCTCTGCACAGCTATATACTGTATATAAAGTGATACAGTTCTTTTTTGCTGACTTTTTTATCATTATAATATCAACATTATTAATTTAACTTACTGCTGTGACTCAAAGCTGTGAGTCATTGACTAGATTCAGTATGTCAGCATTGTAAAATAAATATAAAATGAATGATAATAATGAGCTTTAAAATATATTTATATGAATGATAAAACTCTTTAACTTATATTTTGACAGCTTTATTGTTGATGTTCTTTTTCTTAAAAAGTCTTTTATTTAGTTCACTATCTTCAGTGATAAATAGCATTTTTGAAGATTGTGAAGTAATCTTTTATAAAAGATATTGTTAAAGATTTTTAATACATTCAGCATTAATAATGATGTGACTGATGTGCTTAACTCTCATGCTTCATAAATCTGCTTCAGCAGTGTGTAAATTGTCTGCTCTGTGAACACAATCTTTTGATCTCTCAGCAGTGTTTTAAGTAGCAGTTGATAGATCTCTGTCATGTAGCTTATTCTGTGTGCCACCATGGACTTCAGAGCCTTGCCCATGGTGTTCAGAAGTGCCACTGGTCGATAACTGGACGCCGACGACAACGATAATGGTTCCTGATCTCCAAACGGCACTAACGCTTTCCGTAATGTGCATGACTCAGCCAGGCTGGAGCCTACCACAGTCTCCCCCGTCTCTCACCGGTCCAATATCCTCATCACCCTTCAACCCCACCATCTATCTATCCATCTATCGCCCACACGCCTCCACCTCCACAGTACCTTACATACCTACAGCCCTCGACTCCATATCATAAATACTCTCAACATGCGCTCCAAGTTCAAGGACGAGCATCCGTTCGAGAAGCGCAAGCAGGAAGCTGAGCGGATCCGCCAGAAGTACGCCGACCGTATCCCAGTAAGTGTCGCATAAGAATAAGACTCATCTACCACATCACATCGCACATACCGCATACCACAACTCACTACTGTTTGACATATACTGATGGTCGTCGTTTGTCACAGGTGATTTGCGAGAAAGTGGAGAAGTCGGACATCGCGACGATAGATAAGAAGAAATACCTCGTCCCCGCCGACCTCACCGTCGGCCAGTTCGTCTATGTCATCCGCAAGCGCATCAAGCTGTCGCCGGAAAAGGCCATCTTCATCTTCGTCGACGAGGTCCTGCCTCCGACGGCGGCCCTGATGAGCTCCATCTACGAGGAGCACAAAGACGAGGATGGGTTCTTGTACATCACGTAAGTCTTTGTCCTCGGAATTATACGATAGCATACGGTGGGACTTGTATTGATTTGGCTCTTTAAAGCTACTCCGGAGAAAATACCTTTGGTGAAAGCTGCTAGATCATACTTTGACGATATTGCTGCCCACCCGCACGCTTCGATGATACTCTTCCTAGGCGTTCGGGGTTAGCTGGTCTTCTATTATACTTGATGGACTCGGGGGTTACCGGTGTAGGACGGAGAAGTGGACGGCTTGCTCTGTGACATGCGTTCCATCAAAGACTACCGAATGATGGGAGCTGTTTTACGTTCCTCTCAAGCAGCGTCGTGGTCTGATGTGGAGGGTTTCCTCATTCCTCTGTCTCTAGCTTTGGAGCAAATGGCTGTTTCTCGGATCACATAACTGCATCGTGATGGGCTTGTAATTTTCAGCAGTCATGACTCAACATGTCGCACCGTGACGATACCAATCAGCTGCCAAAACCACCAACACATGCCGCAACGCCATCTGCCCATCTCCTCCTGAAGACTCCCCACTATCCGCACCGCATTACTATCACTTGACCTTGCCTTCAAAGCCGTCATCCCCTCCCCAACATCCATCCCTTAGGTGATCGGCCGCGCACACAGCTCCACTCCTGCCAGACTCGGCAAATCCCGCCCCACCATCCACGCAACCCCCCCGCGCCCATTCCCGCTTCGAAGTCCATTCCGCCTAACGTACACCACCCTCCCAACCAACCACAGCATCCTCACCAAAACCATGTCCACAGCAACCCAAATCCCACGCTACAGCTACATCATCTCCAAGTACGTTCCGTCTCCCCGCCCATCCGCCGAGTTTCTTCCCATTATTCCATTCCCAACCCTCAGCCCCCTTTCCCCCAATCCCTCCTCCCTCCCTCCACGCACAATCCCCGCTCCCTCCCTCCTTTCCCCTTCACCCTTTCCCCCTCACAGTTCCCCTCACCCCCCCTTCGCCCGCTTCCACCCAACCAACTGACACATGCCAACGAATCGACACAGATACGCAGACCCGCTCTTCGCGCTGACGGTGGGCCTTTCGGCCGCGGCGGTGCGGATACGGCGGGAGGAGGCGGAGAAGGGGAGGAGTGGGCGGGAGGTGGTGGCTGTTGGGTTACGGTGCGTTAATTCTCTTTCCAATCATTCTTTTTGAGTGGGAGGTCCAGGAGGGGGGGAGGAAGGGGGGGGGGAGGGGCATAGGGGGGGTTGGGGCTCAAGGGAAGGGGGTGTCGTGGGGTGGGTTCAGT
>JAABUJ010002964.1_pt1 | contig 19856 bp, 15 predicted proteins | sample 5559131 | NCBI WGS metagenome assembly JAABUJ01 (sample SAMN10711875, study PRJNA513366) | rock metagenome | isolation source: Antarctica rocks | place: Antarctica: Victoria Land, Mt New Zealand nord | collected 2016-01-07 | reverse complement strand
CGACCCGGAGCTACGCCCCTCCTTCGATCACGTCGAGGAGTCCATCGACCGCTGGATTGACCGGGCTAAACTCGTCGCGTAAACTTGACTCATTCGCACCACGTTTGCCTATATTAGGAGTCTAGGGACCCCGGTGCGGGGTGAGAAGATCGCGGGGGCCAATGATCCGCGCGCCAGGTTGACGTTCAACCGCGCGGCGGTCGGCGCACACAGAGACGCGACCCCCACCCCGCCGCGGCCACACCCCGCCCCGCTCCTCATCCCCCTCGGCCGGACGGCGGAAGGAGCCGATCTCTACGTCAACCTCGCGCGGCTGGGTCCCGTCCTCATCGCCGGTGGCGCGCGGGGCGCGAACACTCTCGTGGCCACCCTGCTAACCAGCGCGTTGGCCCAGGCGGACCCCGCGCGCCTGCGGCTGCTCGTGTCGAGCAACGACGACGAACTGCGGGGCATACTGCCGGCGCTGGAGCACCTGGAGGCGCCGCCGGCCGACGCGCGCGACGTGTCCGCGGCGGCGGGGATCGTGGCACAGGCGCACACCCTCGTCCTGGAACGCTTCGCGGCCGGCGACATGGGACCGGCCGGACCGGCGTACCTGGTCGTGCTCGACACCATTGAGGAACTGCGCGCCGACCCGCGGGCGCTGGATCGCCTGGACGTCATCTGCCGCAACGGCCGCGTCTGCGGCGTTCACGTCGTGGCGACGACGAGCGACCCGCAGGCGTTGGCCGAGGCGAATCTGCTGGAGGCGTTCAAGACCCGCCTGGCGCGTCCACTGAACCCAGAGGAGAGCCGCCTCCTGTACGACGACGACAGTGCGGTGCGGCTAGCCCCCGACGAGGCTCTCCTTAGGACGGACACGACGGATTATGTCCGCCTCTCTCCCTTCACGCTTCCCTTACCCCTGGTGCGCGCGGTCGTCGCGCACATCGCGGTCGCCCTCGCTCCTGAGCAGAATGAGAATGACTCGGACGCGCCTTCCCCCGTCGACGTTATCGCATCGTCTGAGGGGAGCAAGCTCCCATCCCCTCTGCATGTCGCGCTCCCCGCCGATCAAGGAGGCGTCTCCTCACGCCAAACAGCGCCGGACCTAACCGGGCCACCCGACCCATCCGTCGCGGCATCGGACGCTGATCGAGGCGACATCGCCGCTGTCGATACAGCCGCGACGCGTGGGGGAACAGTCAATGACGGTACTGCCGCCGTCGCCGCAGAGCCAGGGCGCGACGATAATGCCTCACGCGTGTCCGTCTCGACGGATGCCGCCCAGAGCAGGCCCGTCGCGCAGCCCGCGCACGATCAGCGGATGGTCTCCTCCGACGGGGGTGAGCCGGCGACGGCGGCAGCCGAGGAACCCACGCAGTTCGTCGATGTGCGCGTGCTTGGCGGGATCACCGTGCTGGCGCGCGGCGCGCCGGTGGTCATGCAGCCCCGCGAGCAGCGCCTCCTCGCCGCGCTGGCAATCATGGGACCGGCGCCGGTGCGGCCGGACCGCCTCGTCGAGGCGCTCTTCGCGGACGACGATCCTCTAACGGGACAGGACAAGCTGCAACACTCCATCACCGATGTCCGGCTCGTGCTCAAAAAGGCGGGAGTGCCCGTCAAGCGCGCCGGCGTGGTGCGCTACACGAGCGCCGGATACGGCCTCGACGCCGCCCTCGTGCGCGCGGACGCGCACCTCTTCCAGGACCTACTGCGCCGGAGCGAGACCGCTGACGCGCGGGAGCGTGGGGCGCTGCTGGCGCGCGCTGTCGAACTCTATAAGGGGGACCTGTGCGGGGACCAGGAACTGGAATGGGTCGAAGGCTACCGCTATGCTTGGCGCAAGGAGTACCTGGAGGCCCTGTACGAACTCGCCCTCTACTATGAACAGATTGAGAAAGACCCGCGCGGCGCGCTGCGGGTGGCGCGCCGTCTGGTGACCGAGGAGCCGTTGCAAGATCACTACCACCAGATGGCGCTGGAGTTCATCGCCGCCACCGGCGATCTCGACGCGCTGGACCGCTACTATGAGGAGATGCGCGCGGCGTACGCGCGGTGCGACACGGAGATCGACGGTTACACCCAGGCGCTCGTAGAGCGCCTGCGCGCACAGGTGGAGCGTGAACGTCGGACACCGGACGATCCAACGACCAAGGCGAGCTGAGGGGTAACGACAGCGAAAGCTATGCCCCCTGACAGATATGGAATGAAGGGCAAGGATGCTGACGCCCTAGTCGGCGCCATGGACGCGCTATGGGTGCAACCCGCACAAGCCAATCTGTCACATGAGGAGAGAACGCGTCGCCTGTATCCAGGCGAGAGCGGATCGCTGGGCGGATGGATGGATATGGATGGTGAGTTTATCGCGCAGGTCGTGTGGGCAGGTGGAGGGCACTCGACCGCACGGGAAGCCGATGCGCCGGCCGCCCAATCGGCGCTCCGCCAGATGCTGACATGGGCCAGGGTGACGGGGCAGCGGGTGGAGCGCGCCCGCGTCATTCCGCTGGAGGTTTTCAGTGCCGAGGTACGCGTGTCTGTCGAGACAGCGCGTTAGCCCAGCGCGGCCTTGAGCGCCCTCGAGTCGCTTGAGCATAAAGAATGCGTTCGATGTTTGCATGGAGCGCGATCCTTCACGGCAAAGATCACATGCCACCCTTTCACAACGTTTCGTTGGGTCCTGCTGATGCGCCTGAAGGCGGTCGGGCTGATCGGCGAGCGGTGTTGGTTTCGCCGCCTTTCCCAGGATATACGTCCTCTTAAGGTGACCAATAACGGCATGATCGCGTATCGTGCCTGAAGACCGTTCGGCAATAACACGTCAAGTCAGCAGGACCCAACGGAACCGGTCGACGCGCCACACACGCACTTGTTAGTGCCGCGTTGAGTCCCCGTACACCGCCTGACTGTGGGACATGATCCTCTATCCCCAACCCCGCGTCTACCCGTGTGGTGGGCGTAGCTCCCGACACGCCATTCTGCTCGATTCGATCACTCAACCGCCAACATCCCCGACACGACGCCCGCCCTATCAACCCCGCACCCCGCGTGTTCCCCGCATTGTGATCCCGCGTTGTTCGCGTCTACCCTGCACAGCGGCGCGGGGTAGACGCGGGGAACCTGCACGTACGATGGCTTCATCAGCGGCGCGATGGCGTGCGCCGCCTGCTTTGGAAAAAGGAGCCATCGCAATGAGGGGACTTTGGTGTTGTGGTTTAGTGGTCGTGCTGATACTCGGTCCCTTCATGGGGACGGCACAGGCCGCGCGGCATGGGATACCCGGTTCCACTGCGACACCCATCCGACCGACCGCGTCACCGCGCCCGTCGGCGTCGCCGTCCATGACGCCAAGCCCGACGGTCACCCCGATCGAGCGGTGCGGCCGCGGTTACTGCGTCGTCGTCACTCCAACCGCGACCGTGAGCAGTGGGACGGGCGCAGGCACGGGGGGCGCATCCGCACAGGGTAGCTCGCGCTGCGACCTGCTTGACCCTGGGACGTGGCTGCCCTGCTTCGTCGCGGCCGGCATCGACCTCGTCACCGGCTGGGTCCGCACCATCGTCACCACGCAGATGTTCGCCGACGTCTGGGGTAGTACCAACGTCCTCCTGACCGTCGAGAACCCTGTCGTCGTCCGCTACTACACCGCGATCCGCCTGGCTTCCGACCTCCTGCTCGCCCTCTTCGCCATGGGCGTCTTCGGCGAGATCCTGGTCTGCCAGCGCGCCCACCAGACCTTCCACCACGCCGTCGAGAAGATCTGGCGCCTCGTGCTCATTGCCTTCCTGTCCAACATGAGCCTGGCGGTGATCGCCCAGGCCGTCGACCTGAGCAACATCATGACCGGCGGCGTCTGGGGCGTCCAGTCCTCCGGCCTCGACGCGGTCATGGCCCACACCGATCCGGGCAGCGCTGTCGTCGTCGCCTCTATCTTCGAGCTCGCCAATGAGGTCATGCTGCTCCTGCTCTTCGTCCAGATGGTCATGCGTCTCGCGCTACTAGATGTCCTGATCGTGCTGTCCCCGCTTGGGCTACTTTGTTACGGTTGGGGGCCCACGCAAGAGTGGGGGCAGCTGTGGCGGCAGCACTTTACGGCCACCCTCATCGTGCAGTTCGTGCAGGTCGTCGCGCTGGTCCTGGGCGAGGATCTGTGGACCTACTCTCCCTACATCTTCGCCCCCGACGGCACGACCATCACCGGCGCGACGAGTCTGCTCGACATGCGCAGCAACATGGAGTTGGCTATCGCCCTCGGCGTTTTCGCGGTCGTCCTGCTCATCCCGCGGCTGCTGCGCGCGCGTACCGGCGCCTCCTCGTTCGTCGGGGCCGCACTGGGCGTCCGGCTCCTGCTCGGAAAGGGGCGCTAGCGATGAACGCACACGCACGGTCACCACCGCTGCCCGATCCGATCATGATGACCAGCCCCTCCACACGCGCATCGATCACATTGATCACATCGAAAGGAAAGGACATGCCCAATGATCACCATTCTCTCCGTCCACATCCATACGCTTGCCATACTCGCCCCGCACGCAGGGTTCCTCGTTCACGCCATTTCCCAGGCCGTCGTCGGCGCGACCCCCACTCCCACTCCCACGTCCGGCGCCGGCGGGTCCGCCGATCTGTGGACCTTCCTGGACAATGTGACCAAGTTCATCACGAAGGTCGCCGGCTACTGGCCGGAGATCGGCCTGGCTCTGTGCGGCCTCTACGCTGGCTGGGGCGGCCTCGTCTACATCGCCTCGGGCGGCAGCCCCACGCTGCGCCGCCAGGCCCACTCCATCTGGTGGACCTCGGGCGTCGGCTTCCTCGGCGTTATTCTAGCCATCCCCTTCGCCAACACACTCAAAGGCTTCTTTTAGACGAGGAGGACGAGACCGATGTCGACGCTCACGCATAGCGAGGAGGTGCTGACGCACCTCGACGCCCCCGATCGCCCGTTCCTCAATCGCACGGCGCCGGAGTTGGTGACCCTCTTCCTCGGCTTAGTCGGCGGGCTCTCCCGCCTGCACCAGGCCGACGTTGCCGTCCCGCTGCGGCTGGCCGAGGCCATCGCCATCGTCGCCATCCTAACCGTGTTGGCACTCTATCGTCCCCATGGGCGCGCGCTCACGACATGGGCGCGGCTGGCGTGGCGGCACTGGCGCGGCGTGCGCCTCTGGGTGCACGACCCGCGCAATGCGGGTGGTCTGGCCGGAACCACTGAGGCGGACCTGAGCGATGAGGTGGCTCTCCCACCGCCGCATCTCGCCGCCCTGGGCCTGATCCCACCAACCGGCCCGGAGGGGAAACAGGCGGCGCACGGGGCGCCACCGAACCCTACACCATCGCGCGACGCGGCGAACCCTGCGCATGTCCCGACGCAAGACCTCCCCTTCGTTCCTCGGGAGATTGGCGACGACGTGGCTGTCTTCGCCGACGGACGCCGCGTCGCGCTCCTGGAATGTGACGGCCCCCCAACCGCTCTGCTCGACGCGGACGGCCAGCGCGCGGCCCACGCGGGCGCGCACGAGTTCTTGCAGGGCCTCGCGACGCCGCTACAGGTCGAGGTCGCGCTGACCCCGGTGGACCTGCGCCCCTACGCGGCGGCGCGCGCGGCCCGCCTACCAGGTCTGCCTCTGGACCTGCGCCGCCTCGAGAGCGCCGACATCGCCTTCATGCGGCGCGAGGCGCGACGCCGGGGCCTGCTCGCCCAGCGCACGCTCGTCGTCGTGGCGGACGCCCCGGACGCCGCGACGATGCAACCAACAACCCGCGTCACGCCGCTCGGCCTCGTGCGTCTCCTGGTGTGGCGGCGCCGGGCTAGAGGCAATGACGACGCGGCGGAGGAACGCCTCGACGACCGTTGCGCGCAGGTGGTCGCCGGGCTGGAGGCGCCGGGCGTACCGGCGCGGCGGCTCGACACGGGCGCCCTCACGGCCGTGTTCTACGGCGCGCTCCGCGCCGAGGGCGCCGAAGCGCAGCCGCTTGATCCCGGCCACGACGCCCTGGTCGCGGCTACGGACATCCTTTTCGCGGGCGAGCCCGCTCTCTAAGACGACGTACACATGGAGGTTACCCATCATGCCCACGATCCCGATTCCCCCCGTCCGACGCCATACCGCCACCTCATTCAGCGCGCGGCTGAACGGGCGCGCCGCCGCGGTGATAGCGCCCGCGGCCGTTGCCGCCACACGCGACCATATCCGCATCGACGGCGACTACATCGCTACTCTCGCCCTCATCGGCTACCCGCGCCAACTGGTCTGGGGCCTGATCGACCGGCTGGCGGCGCTCGGCGAGCCGTTGACGGTCTCCGTTCACCTGGCCCCGCAGGACCACGCCCACGTCGGACGCGTCTACGCCGAACGCCTGACCGCGCTGGAGTCGTCGCGCCTGCTGGCCGCCGACCACCAGCGCCTGCCCAGCCCCAACCGCGCCCAGGCCATCGCCGATATCACGGCCATGTTGGAGCGCGCCGAGCGCGGCGACGACCGCCTCTTTGCCGCCGGCGTGTACGTGCGCGTGCGCGGCGCCACGCCGGACGAGGTGGAGCGGCGCCTGCGGCGCGTCGAGGGGGCGTGCGGTCAGGCCAAGGTGCTGACCCGCCGCGCGCTCTTCGAGCAGGCGGCTGGCCTGGAGGCGACCCTACCGGTCGGACGTGACGCCCTGGGAACGACCGCCCCGTTGGAGGGGCGCGCCCTGGCCGCCCTCGACCTCTTCGGCGACGCTGGGCTCTGTATGCCCGACGGTGTCTGGTACGGGCGGCACACGCGCCGCCACACGCCCGTCGTGATCGATCCGTTCCACGCGGGTTTCACCAGCTTCGGCGGCGTGACCCTGGGCGCGATGGGCGCGGGCAAGAGCGCCACCTCCAAGGTCGAGATCCTGCGCGCGCGCGCCCTGGGCGTCCACCGCCTCGTTATCGACCCCGGCGAGTCCGGCGAGTATGTGCGACTGGCCCAGGAGATCGGCGGCCAGGTGGTGCGCCTCTCGGCCGGCTCGGCCGACCGCATCAACCCGCTCGACCTGCCGCGCCTCTCGGCCGCCGCCCGCGCCGACGACGCGGAGTACGACCTGCTGGGCGAGCACGTCGCGGGCGTGACCCAGTTGTTGGAGACCCTGCTGACGGGGCACGGCGAGCACCTGACCACACACGAACAGGGTCGCCTGGAGGCCGCCCTCTTCGCCTGCTACAAGGCGGCGGGGATCACGCGCGACCCTGCCACACACGGGCACGCGGCCCCCGCGTTCCCCGACCTCCACGCTACCCTCGCCGCCTCGGGCGACGAATATGGATTGGCCGAGCGCCTGCAACGCTACACGGAGGGCTCGCTGCGCGGCCTCTTCGCTGGGCGCACCACGATCCGGCTTGACGACCCCTTCACCGTCTTCGACCTGCGCGGCATCGACAACGACACGCTGCTCGCCGGCACGATGCACCTGCTCGCGCAAGTGGTGTGGGGTGCGGTGCTGGGCGAACGGCGGCGGCGCGTCCTGGACATCGACGAGGCGCACCGCGTTACGCGCAAGGAGCGCAGCGGCGCCTTCGTCGCCAAGGTGGGCAAGCAGGGGCGCAAGCATCTCTTCGGCGTGAACGCGCTGACGCAGGACCCCGAGGACCTGCTCAAGACGGAGTCGGGCCGCGCCCTGCTCCTCAATGGCGCGCGCACCTTCATCTTCCGCTGCGAGGAGCTCGCGCTCGACGCGCTGGGTGCGCATCTCCCGCTCTCGGAGGCCGAACGCCGGCATATCCAGGCAGCGCCGCCGGGGACGTGCCTTCTACTGTGCAAGGACCCCTATGCGCCGGGGCGGGTCAAGCGCATCCCCCTGGAGGTGATGGTCAGCCCCGAACTCGCGCCGTTGGTTTTCACCAATCCGCACGGCGGCGCGTGGCTGGAGCGGCGGCCCGCCGCACCCAGCCGGGAGGGGGCGTCATGACGTCGCGCCCTCTCCCACAATCAGCTCTCCTCGCGCTGACCCCGCCGCGCTCCAGCCCAATCGCCCTCGCCGGGCAGGTCGAGATGGTCGCGGCCCTGGCTGGGGCGCGCCGCGCGACGCGACAGGGCGTGGCCCTCGAAGTGGTCGGCGAGGGCGGGCACGCGCGCTTCCTCGCGCGGGCGGCGAACGCGGCGGCGCGCGATCAGCTCGCCATGTTCTTCGCCGGATATTTTCCCCAGGGCGCCGTTACTTCCATGGACGACCCCGCCGACGACCCGGCCCGCCTGCGCGCCGGGGAAGAGGGCCTGGCCGCCGAGTTGCGGCTGCGCTCGGCGGCCGAACTCCCTCTGCGCACGCTCGTCCTGGACGAGACGAGCGCGCAATTGCTGCGCGTCATCGGGGTCTTGCGCACTCTGCCCGCCGGCACACGGGGGGTGTGCCAGCTCATTCTGTGGCCGGCCCCGCGCCGCTGGGGAGCGGACGGGCGGCGCTGGCTGCAAGGCGAGCGGGCGCGACTGGCCCAGCGACCGCGCGAGGAGGCGGGGCCACCCCCGAGGGCCATGGTGGCGCTGGCCCTGCTCGCTCTGGTCGGCGTCGCGGGCTACCACTATATGCGCATCCATGACATCGCGCATCTGTTCGGGCTCGGCGGGGCCGCGCTCGGGCTCGGTGGCCTCGCCCTTGCTCGTGCGACCGTCCTCGCCCCGGACCCGCCGCCCGACCCCGACCTCGTCGAGCGCAAGCTGGCCGCGCCGGCCGTCACCGCGCGGCTGCGCCTCCTCGTCGCGGGTGGGGACGCGGAGGGCCGGCGGCGCGGACTCGACGCGCTCGTCGCCGCGTACGCCGCCTATGAGGAGCCGCGCGGCAACGGCTTCGTCGTCCGACCCTGCGCCCCGGCGCGCGTGGCCGCGATCACGGCGCGGGGTGGCTCACGCCTCTGGCGTCGTCCGTGGCCCATCCTCAACGCCGCCGAGGTGGCGAGCCTCTATCACCTCCCCTTGGCGGAGGTCGACGTGCCCGGCCTCGCCCGTGCCGGGCCACGCGCGCTCTTGCCGGCGGCCGAGGCGCTCAAGACAGGCACGCCGATCGGCACGGCGACCGTCGGGGCGCACAGCGAACCTGTCTGCATCCCCTACGCCGCCCACGGCGCCAACGTGGTCGTGCTCGGAGCCACGGGTACGGGCAAGAGCACCTTCCTGCAGCACTACGCCCGCGACGCCGTGGAGCACGCGGGGGTACAACTCGTCGTGGTCGACCCGGACAGCGCCCTCGTCGCCGACATGGTCGGCTGGCTGCCCGACCACCAGAAGCTGCGCGCCGTCGTCGTCGACTTCGGCCACCCGGCGTACGCCGTCGGCGTCAACCTGCTCGACGCCCATACCGGCCGGCGCACCGATCAGATCGTCGACTCGCTGGTGCAGGCGTGGGCGCGCTTCTACGAGGAGGCATGGGGACCGCGACTAGAGGACCTCATCCGCTACGCCTGCGCCACTATCCTGGCGGCCAACCACACGCGCCCGCGCGACCGGCAACTCACGCTCCTGGACATCAAGCCCCTCGTGCAGATCGGGGCCTTCCGGGACAGTGTCGTGCGGGAGGCGGGCGACGTCAGGCTCGCGGCGTACTGGCGCGACGACTATCTGGGCATGCCGCGCACCGAGCGCCTGAACGCCATCAAGCCGGTCCTGACGCGCATCAACCGCTTCCTGCTCAACGACGCCGCCCACGCCATCGTGGGGCAGCCGGCGAGCACGATCGACATCCCGCGCCTGCTAGAGTCCGGCGCGCCCCTCTTCATCGACGCCGCCGCACACCGCATTGGGGAGGAGACGGCCGCGCTGCTCGACGCGGTGCTGCTCAACGTCATCCACGACGCGGTGTGCGAGCGCCGCGACCGTGATCGGCAGGTCCTTATCGTGGTCGACGAGTTCCAGCACGCGCCGGCGCTGTGGGACGAGTACCTGCCGCGCATCCGCAAGTATCGCGGCTCCTACGTGCTAGCGGCGCAGGGCATCGCCACGGTCGACCGCGTGCAGCGGGACCTGCACAAGGTGGTCGTGGGCAACACCGGCACGCACGTCATCTTCCGCAACCCGGACCCCGATGAGGCGGCGTACCTGGCCGCACTGCTGGATAACGCGGTCGCGGCCGAAGACGTGCAGACGCTGGGGCTGCGGCAGTGCTACATCAAGACGAGCGACGCGGGCGGCCCGCTCCCTGTGGTCTCGGCCACGCTCCCGCTCCCGCCCCTGAGCAGCGGCGGCACGGCGCGGCTCATCGCCGCAGCTTGTGCCCGGCGCTATGGGCGGCCCATCGCGGGCGTGCTAGCCGCCCGCGACCACTGGATGACCGATCTCTACTACGCGGCCAACGAGGAGCGCAAGCGAGACCCCGATAATGCGGGTGGTTCCCCCGACGCGGCCACTCCCACACCCGTACGGGAGGCGACGGACGTGGGGGTAGACGAAACCACACGGGAGCGTGACGAGACGCCGATGGAGCCGGGGTCGCAGCCCACCCTGGGCCTGCCCGTCACACGGATCAACGCGAGGGACGGCGGGCGTTCCCGGCGCACGCGACGGCGCAATCGTCTGCTCCTGCCGTCGCCGGACGCGTCCGGCAACCCCCAACCGGTCGTTCCCGTGCCGGGTGCACAGCAGCTGCCCCTATGCCTCGACAGCGACACGATGTGATGGAGGTATGACGTGAAAAAGGATGGACCCATGCGCAAGATAGACGAGACACTGTGGACATTGGCGCGCTACCCCTTCCTATCCGCAGAGGACCTGGCCCTGCTCACGGGAACGCACGACCGCGCCGCGCGGGCGCATCTGCTGCGACTGACCGGCGCGGGGCTGATCGAGTGCGTCCACCTACCCGTGACACGGGCACATCTGTACTATCTTACGCCCGTTGGAATCGCGGCCGCGGCGTCCGGGGAGGAGACCAACCCTGCGGTCCTGGCCGCGCGCTACGGGTTGGGTGACCGCGCCCTACTGCGGCGTCTGCCTGGCCTGGACCGCCTCGTGGCCGGGCGACGCGTCTTGCTCGCGCTCCAGCGCGCGCTAGCGGTGCGGGGCGGGGCGCTCGAAGATTGGCGCGCCTGGCCCGTCCCCTGGCCCTACACGCGAGGTTCCCAGCGCCGTGTGCTGTACCTCGACGGGGAAGGCGCCATCCACTTGTCGGGGCCGCACGCGGACCGGCGACCGTTCGGCTTCATCTGGGACGGCGATGGCGCCGTGTCAGCGGCGGTGTTATCCGAGCGGCTGGCGCACCTGGATCTCCTGTCCGTGTCCCCGACGTACAACGGCCCGCGTGGCCCCCGCGTCCCGCCCGTGCTCCTGGTAACGACGGCCGCCGACCGCGTGCCGCCGGGCTATCGACCCGGCATGATATGGACGACGCGCGTGGAGATAGAGCAGGATGGCCTACTCGACGCCCCATGGCGCGGGACCGGACTGCACGGCGATGCGCTGCCCCTACTCGCCGCGTTAGATCAGGTGAGTGCGGGGCTGGCTCACATGAGTATCGGAGCGCCTCTATCGCGCGGCGGCGCACAAGCCGACGACGGCGCCACTCACGTCCGACCTCCACGACTTCAGCAGCGCGCTGATGCGCTGCGCCAGGTTGCTGGTGGAACGGGGAGTTTCGCCCTTCTTGCGTTGGTGATCCCGCCCAGGGGCGTCGAGATCCTCGACGTGGTCGGGGCGCATCCTTTGTTGTCGGCGGTGGACATTGCCCGTGCCTGCGCCCTGAACGCCGTCGATAGCTGGGATGTGCTGGGCCTGCTGTGCCGCCACGATCTCGTCGCGACCTGGATGCCCCCGCGCCAGCGTGGCCGGCGCGACCGCTGTCGGACCGCTTCCCCGGTCCATAATCGTCGCGTACGTCGCTATGTTTTGACGACACGCGGCCTGCGTTTCCTCGCCGCGCGGGTCGGTGTCACGCCCGAGGCCTATCGGCGCATCCATGGCGTGTTGGACGATAGGGTCGAGACCGCGAAGAAGCGACGTGGCCTGCGCTTCGCGCGGGGGAATCTGTCGCATACCGACGGGATCAATGCGGTTTACCTGGCGCTGCTGGATGCGGCCCGCGCGACGAGCGCGGAGCTAGCGTGGCGGGGCGAGTGGGCCTGCACTCAGCCGTATGAGGATGGTCCGGATCTCTGCACGCTACGCCCGGACGCCGAGGCGCGGTATGCGGGGCCGGATGGCGGGCGGCCGTTCTTCGTGGAGGTCGATCGAGGTACGAAGCGTTTAGACGCCCTGCAAGCAAAGCTGGCGCGGTACGGCGCGTACCGCGCGGGCACGGGACGGCCTCAAGTGACCGTCTTGGTCGTGACGACCGGATACGAGCGCGGGTGGGAGTTGCTCCACCTCAACGAGACACTCCCGCGAGACGTCGGGACGCGGCCCCTCGACCTACTCGTGACGACGCGCGCCGAGGTGGCCGAGCGCGTTGCACAGGCGCGCATCTGGCGCGCTACGTCCAGCCCCTGCGCCACGCTCCACGCCTATCTCAACGAGCCGATTCAGACGGGGCATGGCGAGGCCGCGACGTATGGTTGAGAACTCCGGCGCGTTTGCGCCGGTTGCAGTACTGTGCAGCAGGGACAGGGGGGATGTTGAGGATGAACACGACGATGGAGGAGAAAGCGTGCTTATCGGTGGCTGATGTCGCCAAGACGCTCAGTCTTGGCGTTACCTACACGCGACGGCTGATTAACAGAGGGGACATCAAAAGCGTGCGTGTCGGCAAGCGGGTGCTGGTCCCGCGCCAGTGTCTCGATGAGTACCTGTCCACGCTTATGGGGTCCACGCAGAGCGCGTAGCAAGAGCGCATAGGAGGTTTGATATGGCGGGCGCATACATCAGGAAGCGGGAGCGCAAGGATGGGGTCGTCTACCTGGCGTCGGTGGACCTGGGCAAGGACCCGATCACCGGCAAGCGCCGCGAACGGTCGGAGACCTTCGCGACCAGACGCGAGGCGAGGGCCGCCCTGGCCCGCTGGCAGACCGAGATCGACACGGGCGCCTACGTAGGCCGCTCCACCCAGACCGTAGGCGACCTCCTGCGCTACTGGATGGAGACCCACGTCGCGCACAACTGCCGCGAGACCACGGCCCTGCGCTACCACCAGACGGTCTATCTGCACCTCATCCCCGGCCTGGGCGCCGTCCCGTTGCAGAAGCTCACGCCCGCGCAGGTCCAGAAGTTCTACGCCGACAAGCTCGCGGCGGGGACCGGGCAGCGGTCGGTCGTCTTCTGCCACCAGCGGCTGCGCCAGGCGCTTGATATGGCCGTGCGGCTTGGCTTGGTGTCGCGCAACGTCTGTGACGCGGTCACCCCGCCAAAATACGAGCGCATGCCCAAGGCGACATGGAGCCGCGAGGAATTGGGCCGGTTCCTCGCGGTGGCCCGCGCCAGCCACTACGGCCCGATCTGGCTGCTGCTCGCGCTGACGGGGATGCGCCGCGGCGAGGCCCTGGGGCTCCGCTGGCAGGACGTCGACTTCGCCGAGGGGACGATGAACGTGGCCCAGACCTACGTCGCCATCAAGGCGACGATGCGCCCCTCGACGCCCAAGACGCGATCGGGGCGACGGATCATCACGCTGGAGCCCGCGCTGCTCGACGCCCTGCGGGAGCATCGCGCGCGCCAGAACGAGCGGCGGCTGGCCCTCGGCGAGATCTGGAGCGACTACGGCCTGGTGTTCGCCTCAGAGGTGGGGACGCCCATCCACGGCCGCAACCTCCTCCGGGAGTACGCCGTCCTGGTCCGGAAAGCGGGGGTGCCGGACATCTCTATCCACGGTATCCGGCATACGGTCGCGACCCTGGCCATCGGGGCGGGGCAGGACATCAGAACGCTGTCCAACCTGTTGGGCCACTCCAAGACATCAGTCACCACCGACATCTACGCGCACGTCCTGCCGCATCGTAAGCGCGAGTTGACGCAGGCGCTCAGCCAGATCATCCTTGGCGGAGAAGGCGACGCGGACAGATGCGGACTATTTGCGGACCGCGCCGAGCCCGGCGTCTAACTGATCGACGATCTTTCGCCGATGAGACCGAAAAACGATATACGGCCCGGTCGTGCAGGTGACCGGGCCGTATAATTGTAGCGCGCTCGGTGCGAGTCGAACGCACGACCTTCGGTTCCGCAAACCGATGCTCTATCCACTAAGCTACGAGCGCGTGTAGCCAATCGCTACCAAAGTATTTTGACATTCCACACGGCCCACACCGTGGGATTCTTGGTTCGGCGACCGTCGCACCCTTGCCCGAAGGCTCTGGTGTCTGACACAATCTCCCCAAGCGTGACTTCCCGCGTGCCCCGCGGTAGAGACGCCGTTAGGCGTCATGGTGGCCCCGAAGGAGCGATCACCTCTAAGAGTATATCACACGCGGGCGACCGTTGACGCGCCGCTTGTCGCGGCCATCATGGTTGCCACCAGCGATGCGCGCCCTCAAACGTGTGCCGGCTGGACGGTCAGCGGACCGACGCCGGCGCTCCCAGCAGATACGCGTCGTCAGTCGCCTATCGCACGTAGCCCTCCCGGCGCAGTTCGTCGTCGCCCAGGGGGGCGAGGGTGACCGCCTGGCCGGGCGCCCAGCGTAGCACGGTGTTGCTGAAGTATTGTACGGTTAGCGCGCCCTGCTGTAGCTCCTCGGTCAACGGGTAGCCGAAGGTTCCGGCGCCGCCCCATTTCTTATATGCCTGCAAGATAGCGCCGCGCATGGTGTGTCCCGTGACGGGCGCGTAGGTGTCGGCGGGCGTGAGGTGGGCGGGCGCGACCGGGCGGGCCAACGCCGGGGTGGGCAGACTCTGCTGACCGAGCGGCGCGGCCACGGCGACGTTCGCGGCGTCGTCCCACCACAGGCGCATGTGCGCGAACACCTGCACTGTGTGGCCGTCCTGCACGTATTCGTCGGTGCGCGGCAGCCCCAGCACGGCGGCCCCGCCGTGGCGCGTGAAGTAGTCGAGGAAGCCAGCGCGCACCCGGTGGCCGGTGGCCGGGAAGTAGAGAGCCGGAGCGGCGGGCGCGCCGTCAGGCACGGCCGCATCCGGCGCGTCGCCGTCCTGGCCCGACGGCGCCCACGAGAAGTCGCCGAAGCCGTAGTTCATCAGGTCGCGCGCGTCGGTGTACAGATCGGGCGTGTTCATGAGCGCGCCGATGAGCCAGTGGCCGTGGCGGCGGGCCGATAGGACCTGGCAGAGGCCGGCGTCGCCCGTCTGGCCCGGCTTGACGCCGTCGGCGCCGCGGTACCAGCGCAGGAACCAGTTGATGTTGGTGAGGGTGTAGGCGCCGTGCGTGGCCGTGGGTGGTATCACATAGGCGGGCGTGTCCACGATCTGGCGGAACACCGGGTTGTCCATGGCCGCGCGGGTTAGCGTCACGAGGTCGCGCGCCGAGGTATAGTGGCCGGGCGCGTCGAGGCCGTGCGGGTCGGCGAAGCGCGTGCTGGTCAGCCCCAGGCGCGCCGCCTCTGCGTTCATCAGGTCGACGAAGTGGGGCACGGAGCCGCCGACGCCGGCGGCGATGGCGAGGGCAGCGTCGTTGCCCGAGGGTAGGAGCAGCCCGTAGAGGAGGTCGCGTAGGGGCACGCGCTCGCCGGGGACGAGACCCATGCGCGAGCCCGTGGCAAGGCCGACGGCGGCGGCGTTGGCGTCGACCGTCATGAGGCTGTCGAGTCGGCCGTAGGTCAGGGCGGCCAGCGCGGTCATGATCTTGGTCGTGCTGGCCTGCGCGCGCGGGGCTTCAGCATTGTCGAGTAGCAGCCAGCGGCCGGTCGTGGCGTCGAACAGCGCGGCGCTCGTCGCGCGCAGTGGCGGCGGCGCGTAGCGCATGACGGGGTTAGCGGTTGGCGCGCTGGCGGCGCCGGCGGCAGGGACACGAGCAGAACTGTACGTGTGAACCGGCGCGCGCCCCGGCGCCAGCGCCAGGGTCATGGCCGCGAGGAGAGCGAGCGGGCCGCGGGCGATTGGGGTGGTCATGGCCGTCCTCCAAGCTAACATTGCACTGCACTGAATAGGGTTATGATAGTACGCGTGTTCTAGAAATGCAAGGGGGTTATGCGGCATATAACCTGCACTTGCCTAAATATAGTGTGGGATGCGACAATAGCAGGGCGGGAGGAAATATGCCATCCATGAGGCTGTACAACACGGCGACGCGCGCGGTCGAGCCGTTCACCGTGCGCGACAATACCGTGAGCATGTATGTCTGCGGCGTCACGCCCTACGACACGACGCACGTTGGCCACGGCTTTACCTATGTCGCGTTCGATACATTGGCGCGGCATCTGGCCCACAAGGGCTATGACGTGCGCTACGTCCAGAACGTCACCGACATCGACGACGATATTCTCAAGCGCGCCGCGCGCGACGGCGTGGCCTGGGATGCGCTCGGTCGCGAGCAGACCACCATCTATCTGCGCGACATGGCCGCGCTCAACGTGACGACCCCTGAGCTCTACGTACGCGCCACCAATGAGATCCCTGCGATGGTAAAGATCGCCCACGCCCTGCTCGATCGTGGCCTGGCCTACGAGCGCGGCGGCTCCGTCTATTACCGCGTCGCCTCCGATCCCGCTTTCGGCCACACTCTGACGACCCTCTCTTACGACGAGATGCTCGCCACGGCCAACGCCAACGGCAACTACCCCGACGACCCCAACAAAGAAGACCCGCTCGACTTCGTGTTGTGGCAAGCGGCCAAGCCCGGCGAGCCGTCGTGGGAGAGCCCCTGGAGCCTCGGCCGGCCGGGCTGGCACATCGAGTGTAGCGCCCTCTCGTTGAGCTACCTGGGCCAGCAGATCGACATCCATGGCGGCGGCTCTGACCTTATCTTCCCCCACCACTCGTGCGAGATCGCGCAGTCCGTGCCCTACACCGGGGTCGCGCCTTTCGCGCGCTACTGGGTGCATACGGCGATAGTGCGGCAAGACGGTGAGAAGATGAGCAAGTCGCTCGGCAACATGACCTTCGTGCGCGATGTCCTGCACACGCATCACCCCGACGCGCTGCGCCTTTATCTGCTTGACCACCACTATCGCGGTGTGTGGGAGTACCAGCCGAACGGGCCGGAGACGATGGACGCGCCGGCGGCTCAGATGCGCGAGGCGGCCGGCGTGGAGGGCGGTACGGGTCCCGCGCTCGACGTATCGCGGCAGCGTGAGCGTTTCTTCAATGCCATGGACGACGACCTACAGACGCCCTCCGCCATTGCTTCTTGTCGTGAGGCCGCCGTGGCTATACTACAGGCGGCCGCGGAGGGCTGGGACGTGCGGGCGGCGCAAGAGACGCTGCGCGAGTTGGCCGGTGTGCTAGGGCTATGGCTGGACACGAGCCCGGCCCGCCTCTAGTCATCTTTCCGTACGGAATGTCCACAGTAGTAAACGTTGTAAACGTGATACAATAGTGGGTGGCGAGAGTCCCACGAATGTATGTCGCTCGTCACATACGCGTAGCCGGCTGCTAGCTGCTACTACCTACCTACTATAAAAGGGTCTATGACGAGGCAACGCAGCCTTTCTCTCCCGTGCTATGGGAAGGAAAGGCTGTCTGTTTTTGCCTTGATGTCTCACGGATTGTGTCCCCCTGTGCAACCAACCCATCGAGGGGGAGGGACGCATGGTGTGTGGCGATTGCGCGTAAAGAAAACCAGTCTAAAAGAAAACCTGTTTAGAGGAGCGTAAAGGGAGTAGAGGGAAAGTTATGGCAGGCGATGGATTACGGGAAATTGTCGTGCAAGCGGCGGACGGGGAGCGGCCCGAGGAGGTCGCGCGGCGCTGGGCGCGGCAACTGGAGTTATTCGATGGGGTACGCGTCGCCGTGCAGTGGGGCGCGACGACGACGCGCCCGCGCCGGTTCGTCGTGCATGATGGCGACGTGGTGTCGCCGCAGCGCTACGCCGCCCTCAGCATCGGCGACGCGCTAGAGGAGTTGTTGCGCGCGGAGGGACACCCGCTGGACGCGTGGGAGATCCTGGTGGCGGCGCGCCGCCGTGGGTCGCCTGTCGCCGCCATGCCCATGGCGACCATCGCCGGCTCCGCGCGCCTGCTGGCTCGCGAAGGCCGCTTGCGCCGTGGTCCCACACCCGACACCTGGGTGGCGGCGCAACAGAAAGAGGAAGCGGCGTAAGGTCTAGCCGTTGACGTTCAACTCGCCGAGCGTGACCTTATAGGTTTTTTTGCCGCCTTGCGGCGTGTATGCGGTGACGCTTATGGCGCCGCCGGGCTTCTTCTGTCCAAGAATAGTGAGCAGGCTTTCGAACGACGCGACATCCGTGCCGTCGATCTGGGTGATGATGTCGCCCTGGCGCAGACCGGCCTTCGCGGCCGCGCCGTTTGACGAAACGACCTCGATCAAGACACCCTGGCTGGCTGGCAGGTTATTCTGCTGGGCGGCCTGTGGAGTGACGGTGACGGCCGAGGCGCCGAGAGCCGCAATGCCGCTGTGCTTGACCGTACCATACTGGATGATCTGCGACGCGATGTTCTTGACTGTGTTCGAAGGGATGGCGAACCCGACTCCGCTGGCCGGGGCATTGAACTCAGGGTCGACGGCGGTCAGTGTGGGGGTACCGATGAGCTGGCCGCTCAGGTCAATTAGCGTGCCGCCGCTGTTGCCGGGGTTGATCGCCGCGCTGGTCTGGACCGCGTTGTAGATATGCCCAGGGCTGTTCTGGCCTTCCTTGACGACGCGATGCACCGCGCTGACGATCCCGTCGGTGACCGTGCTGACGATACCCAGGGGGTTACCGATGGCCAGCGCCGACTGCTCGACCGTGAGTTGGGACGAGTCGGCGTAGGACACGGTGGGCAGATTAGAGCTGTCGTTGATCTTGATGACGGCGAGATCAAGCACGGATGTCGTTCCCTTGACGGTCGCGTTGACCGTCTTGCCGTTGTTGAGGGCCACCTGCACCTGCCGGGCGCCCGCCACGATGTGGTTGTTGGTGACGGTATAGCCGTCCTTGGTGATCTCGACACCGGAGCCGAGCCCACTGTTGGTGCGCACCTCGACGATGGCCGCGGTCACCTTCTTGATCGCGGCCTCACGCGTCTGCTCGATAGAGGTTGGCGCGTAAGCGGCCGCCCGTTCGTCGCCACGGCGGCTCCGCTCCCCTGCGCTTCGGCGTTGTGGGCGACGGCAACCCCGCCGCCAATCAGCCCGCCGGCCACCACCAACGCGGCGCCCCGCGTCAGTGAGCGCGCCCTATACCACCTGTTCCTACCCTGTCGTGTCTCCATTAGTCGTGCACACCTACATCAAAACCAGCGGCCATGAGCGCGTTGGCTTGGCTCACTTAGAGCAAGCATCATGCCCCGATATATTGAGGAGGGGGAGTAAGTAGGAGGGCGCGGTATGACGTCTGCCTTTAGGTCACATCGCGTTGCCGCAGCAGGATCGCGGCGAGGAGCACGAACACCACGACGTAGACGCCCAGCGTGATGGCGGCCTGCCCCACGCCCACCGGCGGGTTCGTGCTGGCGCGGAAGCCGCCCGACGAGGAGCGCAAAGGGTCGACGAGCGCGCCGGCGTTCGTGCCCAATAACCCGTTGCTGATGGTCTTGACGACATCGTTCCTGGCGGCGAAGACGTTGATCAGGCCCTCGACGACGAGCGCGTAGACGAGCCCGATGCCGATGGCCAGCGCCGTCCCCTGGAAGAGCACCGCGAGGCCCAACCCCACGGCCGCCCAGGCGGCGAAGACGAGCAGCATCGCGCCCGCGCCCTTCAAGATGTCGCCTAGCGGCGGCCATACGATCGTAGCGTGCTCACTGAACGCGACGATGAGGCTGCCGACGCCCGCGGCGATGAAGGCTAGTGGGTCACGCTGCATTTAACTGGAATTGGGCGGCGACAGCGGCAGACCCGCCACGGCGGCGTGCCCGCGCGCGGCGGCGGCGCTCCCGCCGTTTACCATCCCACACGAACGGGGTGGGCTCC
>JAABUJ010002963.1_pt1 | contig 19860 bp, 20 predicted proteins | sample 5559131 | NCBI WGS metagenome assembly JAABUJ01 (sample SAMN10711875, study PRJNA513366) | rock metagenome | isolation source: Antarctica rocks | place: Antarctica: Victoria Land, Mt New Zealand nord | collected 2016-01-07 | reverse complement strand
GCCGTCGCAGCGCCGCGTAACGGCGCAGCTCTTACCTAACGCACTCGCGCGGCGCTCGTAAGGGCGCCGCGCTTCTCTTTTGGAGGCTTCGATGCGAAGCTCTGTTTCGTCGCGCCAGAGCGACGTCGTGTCCGCGCTGCTCGTCGACGCGAGCGATTGCCATCGCGCGACGATCGCGCCACATCTCCACGCATATCCAACGCCGCTGCTCGAGCGACTCGTTGCGGCCGGCTGCCGTGTGCGGCCGCTTCACGACGGCGAGCGCTACCGCGTCGTATCGCCGGCGTTGCGGCGCCTCGGCGTTGACGTCGACGCGTGGCCGGTCCCGCCCGCGGGTCTCTTCGTCGTAGAGGAGCGCATGGTGTACCTGCGCGCGCTCACGCCAATGACGATCGGCCACGAGGTAGCGCACGCGATCGATTGCGCGCTCGGCGACGGCGTGTACCGCAGCGGCTATGATCGGCACATTCGCGCCGCGTTTGCTGGGGCGCGCGGCTTCGTGACGCCGTACGCGGCATCTGGCTTGGACGAATACTTCGCCGAGTGCGTGCGCGCGTACGCCGACGTGCTTAATGACGTCGATTCGCCTTGGCCGCGCGCGACGCGCGAACGTCTACGTGAATGCGATCCGGCAATGCACGTGATCGTCGCCGAGATCTTCGGCGACTAGCCCGAAACGCCGATTTGCATCGGCGTCGCGCAGTGCAACTGCGCCTGATGATGGGCTTCACCGTCACTAACTGATGGAAACTTACTCATGTCTCGCAAAGCAAAGACCAATGACAGCACAGCGCTCGCGATGGTCGGCACCGCGCCGTCGGCGCTGCAAATCACGCGTAGCGACGCGAACGTATGCATCAAGGCACACGCGCGCTGGAACTGTACCATGAGGCGCGCACGCAACGTGACGAAGCACGAGCTTCGTGCGGGACGCCTCACCAATCATCAATGGTCTCATGTTGCTTGCAGCCGTCGTCGAACACGGCAGCTTCACGCGCGCGGCCCGGGCCCGCGGCGTTTCGCAGGCCGCCGTTTCGCAACAGGTCCGCGATCTCGAGCGTGGCTGCGGTCTGCCGTTGATCGTCCAACACGGCAGGCTGCTGACCACGACCTCTCTTGGAAAAGAGCTCGCTTCGATCGGACGTAAAGATCTCGCTCGAATCGCGCCGTGCAGCAAAAAGCATTGCCGAACACGCCTAGGGTGACAAAGGCCACATCACCATCGGTGCGAGCATGACGATTGGCGTGTATCTCGTTCCCGCCATTCTCGCCAGGCTGCAAAAAATACGGCCCGGCGTCCACGTCCAGCTCGAGAAAGCGAATACCGAAATGATCGCACAAGCCGCGATCGACGGCATCGCCGATATAGGCGTGGTCGAGGGGACCGTGAAGCGGCCAAAATTGCATGCCGAAGCGTTTGCGACAGCTTGCCGCCGAGACGCTGCTGCTCCGCGAGCCGGGCTCAGATTCACGCGAAACTCTCCTCGACGGTCTGGCCGCTCGGGAGTTCGTGTTCGCACGCGTCATCGAAATCGGCAATGCGGAGGCAATATTGAGCGCAGTTTGGGCGGGGCTCGGGATCACGTGGGCGTCGGAGCTCGTTGTGCGGCCCACGACGTAGCAACTATCGAACAACTGCACGTTAAAGATCTCCACCTCTCGCGCACGTTGCGTTACATAAGGCGCCGCGATTTGGCGCCTTCGCCGGCCATGGTGGCATTTATCGAACTTCTCGAAGCCGGTGAGAACGATCACCGCCGGCTCGCGTTCGCGATGCCCAAGTAGCATGGTTCAGGCGCGCATACCGGTTTAGAAATCGTACTCCAGCTGAGTACGTATATATTTGAATTCGTCGGGTAACGTCGGTTGCACGCGGTTTACGAACCGCTGACGTAACGAAAGCCCCTTATACGGTCCCTTGCGAACGCTGTTAAAAAAATACTGCAGATCGAACACGTCTATGAAAGTGCGATTTCGCGCCAAAGCATTATCGTACTGATGATACGCCTCGCTCGCTATCGCGCGAAAACGCCTATCCGGCGTGACGTACAGAACCGCAAGCTTGTAAGCGTTACCGGTGCTCCTGCGGAAACTCATGCCGTCGGTAACGGTCGACGTATAGAGCGGGTCGGACGACGAGTACGTGTATGGCGAGGCGATACCGCCATAGGCGACCCGGTAGATGCTTTTCGAAACGAGTACGGTAGTAGTCGTGCCCCCCGTGGGAACGAAATAACCCGCCGTCGCCGCCGCGGCCGACGCCGCTCGTACTATCGCATAGTGGGCGGGCGCCGTATCGAATCCGAACGTTAGCGACACGTTCTTAGACGCGTTAGCACTAATTTGAAATCCGATGGTATTGTTTGCAATGCGACCCAAGTACGCGCGGCCGCTCTCATGCTCGTCGACGTATTGCAACGAAACGTAAGGCGCTACGGCCGAGCGGGGAGCTATCGCGTATGTGACGGCCGCGTACGATAGATTCGCGAGATCGTAAAACTGATCGTTCTCGAGGTTGGCGGTGAACCGCGCAGATTTGAGAACGAGCGCCGTTCGTAGCGCGCCCGCCGTATCGCGAACGACGAGTGGCGGGAGAAAACCGGCGGAGCGGCTCGTCCGTAAAGTATTGGCCGTAAATCGAGAAGAAGCGCGTTGCTCGAATCGAGTTACGCGCGTTACTCCAAGGCGAACATTTGGCGAGATAGCGGCATCTACGTCGAGACCCTCGTAGGATTCCGGCTTCATTCGACTATCCGACGACGGGTACCACGGATAATTGAGCACTCGATCGCCCAGCATGATCCTAAGGCCGCGCGACCGGTACGAAAAATATGCTTCGTTGAGCGTACTGAGCGCAAAGCCGGGAAGCGTGTTATCGACTTTTGAATTTAGTTGCGGGCGAGGACCATTCGTTCCGAGGGGGTCCGCGCCGGTGTACGAAGCGCCGACGCGAAATGGTGTATCGTGAAACCGGTATTCTGCGTGGAGCGTTCCGCCTGGAAGGAACGCTGTGCGATTTGGGTTTGATGGATCTTGCTGAGCGTTCTGCCGCACGAAATAGTATGAACGCAAACGCCCCCCCAAAATTAGATTCGGCGCTAACGGCGGCGGCTTGACGGCCGCTATCGGAGTCGGCGGGATCGTCGGAGCGGCCACCATCGCAGCGGGCTGGTCTGCCTGCGCCGCGGCGCCGTCCAAAGCGGTGATGGAAAAGAGCCCTACGTAAAATAATAACTGCGGCTTAAACATCGATAACCCCTCGCTGAAAACCGAAGATTATAAAATCGCAGTCGGCGCGTCGTTGCTCAAATGCGAAAGCTATTCTCGGAAGTGACGTTGCGATGTCTGAATGTAAAGCTAGTACGTGCAGTTGTATCTCGTTTTTGTAACTTCGACAATACGTTTACGAGTTTCGCTGCGATATATGCTAGCGCGCAACGGTTTGCAAGTTGAGCTTCGCCAAATAAACTCGCCTCGACTGACGTGGTTGTTCAGCGAAGGGCAGTAGCGGCGCTTGGTTTGGGCGGGTCCCGCCTGCGCACGGAGGCGTGATGAAGCGCTGTCGTCCAGCCGACAGACGTGTGATGCCTCGCACGTTATAGTCCGAATACCAGACGCGAACTGTGGTTGCGCGCGCTTCTGGCGCGTACTCGGATGGTGGTGAACTTAACGTGATCGATCCATCAAAGCTACTGTTATTTGTGATGATCGGCGGTTTCATATTCGCCGCAATTTTTATATTGGTCGCTCGTATGTTCGAACGTGAGATGTCCGATGGGCGCTGATGCGAACCGTATCGATACGCCACTTTTACAGCACGAAGGTCTTTTAAGCGTTCTTGCTTCGAATGCGGTGTCGGCCGGGGGGTCGCTTCGCAAAAGCTGGATCGGCTTCGCAGCCGCCTGGATTGCGTTCTTTTTTATTTTGAACGTGATGCCGTTGCCGGCGGGCATGCTGCATAGCGGTAAGGCGACGCTTGCAGTTGTCGTATGGGCGTCGATAATGTGGGTGACGCAGGCGATTCCAACCGGGGTCGCGGGGCTCTCGGTCCCGCCGCTACTCCTCCTCACCGGAGCGATCCACAAGCCGGCGCAGGCGTTCAGCGGATTTACGAACGACGTCGTTTTCCTTTGTCTCGGCGCCTTCGTCTTCGCAGCGGTGCTGCAGCTCGCCGGGCTCGACCGGCGTCTGGCGCTCGCCGCGCTGTCGCTGTTTCGCACGACGACGACCAACGGCGTCGTATGGGCGCTGACGGCGACGAATATGGTTCTCGCAATGATCGTCCCGGCGGCGCCGGCCCGCGCCGCGGCGCTGTTGCCGATGATCAACGGGATCACGCAGTTTTTCGGCGACACGCCGGGCGAACGCAACGCGAAGAAGGCGATCGTCATCACGGCGCTCGTCTACACACCGATGATTGGTGGGATGTGCATTCTCACTGCTCATCTACCGAACTTCATCATTACGGAGCTGTTTTCGAAGACGCTCAACGTGCACATCAATTACGTGCAGTGGTTCGTCCTACACGTGCCGTATTTGCTGCTCCTGGTGATCACCCAGTTCTGGGTTCTCTACTATTTTCGTTCTGCTAAAGTCACGATTCCGGGCGGTCACGAACGTATCGAGGCACTCCATCGCGATCAACCGAAGATGAACATCGTAAACTATGCTCCCGTGGCGATCTTCGTCGTCGTTGCGATCTTTTGGGCACTTTCCGACGTGCTCAAAATTCATGCCGGGATCGTCGCTTTGATCGGGGCGCTGTTCCTCTTCACACCCGGTTTGCTGCCGTTTAAATGGGCTCAGATTCAGGGCAACACCACATGGGGCACGTGGCTCCTCCTCGCCGGTGCGATCTCACTCACTGCGGCGATGGCGGACACGAAGCTCGGCGATTACATCGGGAATTTGATCGGGCCGGCACTCGTCGGCATGCCGTGGTGGCTGGTCGTGCTGAGCATGATGGCGATGACGCACACCGTCCGCTTAGGGATGCTTTCAAACGTCGCTGCAGTCGCATTGCTCGCGCCCATCTTGCCGCCGATCGCGACGCACCTCCATCTCAATCCCGTCTCGTTCACGCTTCTGATCGCGGATACCGATACGTTCGCCTATGTGTTTCCCACGCAAATCACGTCGGCGGTAATCGCGTACAGCACCGGCGTGTTTAGCGTCAAAGACTACGCGAAAGTCGGCATCGTGTCGCTCGTCCTCGCCTGGTTTTTCGGCATCTTCGTCATCGCGCCTTGGTACGCGCTACTCGGATACCCGGTCTGGGCCCCGGCGGCTCACTAATCGCTCGAAGCGGAGAATATTCGGTATGAGACTCGAAGAGAAATCATCGTTGTCGGCCGCGCACGGGGACAGAATGTACCTTTTGACGCCCTTGCCGGAGATTCGCACGAACGTGCTAACCTCGGCGGAGCGTCGCAAGGAAATTACGGACGAGATTCGTGCGCTGCCGTTCTTGGGCTCCGTGCGATGTTCGCACAAAGAACTCGTCGCGGGAGAGGTCACGGAGTTGATCGTCGACTACGAGGTGGGTGCCTCGGGCATTGCCGACAGCGGCTGGCTCAAACTTTGCCTGAAATATTACTCGGACTGGGATTTTCAAACCGTAGATCCGACGGCACGGGACTACGTCTGCGCCGAGTATCGAACCGGTTCGCTAATCGGCGGCGCCTTTCCAGAAAGCGCGGCGACGCTCAATTCGCTCAAGATACGTTACGATGTCAAAGGCGGCGAACGTCCTTTCCAAAAGGCGTTGTTGGTCGACCTCGAGGATGGCTATCTCCGCCCCGGCGATCACATCATATTCCATCTCGGCGATCGCCGCGGCGGCGGCCCTGGTACCCGCGTGCAGACGTTCGTCGAAGACAAGTTCCAATTTCGGATTTGGGTCGATCCGCTCGGCACGTCCCGCATGGCGTACGCGGCGAACTTCACGCTGGATGTCGTTCCCGGCGAGCCGGAGAAATTGTTCGTTTTCGGGCCGCGACTTGTGCGTGCGGGCGAACCGTTCGCATTGAAAATTCATGCCGAAGATCAATGGGGTAATACTCCCGTCGATCTCGGCGGCGAAATCAAGGTGGCGGTGGGGACAGCGGACGAGCGCAGCTTCGTCTTGCCGGAAAAAGGTTGGGCTGCGATCGAGGTTCCCGTGACGTTAGATCGAGGCGGCGAAGCGACGATTAGCGCGACGATGGATCTACTTAAACTGGGCCGCACGCTTCGTGGCACGAGTTACGTGAACGCCGACGTGGATCTCGCATTCGGGAAAGCGCTTTACGGCGACCTTCACGTGCACTCGAACGACTCCGTGGGAACGAACGATAACGATTACAATTTCTCGTACGGCCGTCGCGTCGGTGCACTCGATTTTCTCGGCTACACCGCCAACGACTTCCAAATTACCGACGCCCGTTGGGAGGCGGTCGTGAAGCTCTCACGCGAGATGACGGTCGACGGTAAGTTTATTATCTTTCCGGGCGTTGAATGGTGCGGCACTCCCGGCGTCGGCGGCGACCACAACGTCGTGTTCCTGGGGGACGATACGACGCTCGCGCGGTGCGCCGAATGGCATGCCGACATGCCGAGTAACGCGCCTCCCAACCCACAGCATTGGCCGATCACCATGCTGTACGACGCTTATGAAGCGCACCCTGAAAACTACCTGCTCATACCGCACGTCGGTGGCCGGCGGGCCGTGCTGGACTGGCACCATCCCCACCTGGAACGATTGATCGAGGTCCACTCCGCGTGGGGCCCAAACGACTGGTTTTTCGAAGACGCGATGCGACGAGGCTTGCGTTTGGGGGCGACGGGCGCGAGTGACGAGCACCGGGCACGGCCCGGCGGGGGGCATCCGGGGGCGAATATTTTCGGTTCGCACGGAGGTTTGTGCGGTTTGATCGCGCCGGCATTGTCACGTGAAGCCGTAGGGACCGCGTTACGCGCGCGCCATACCTGGGCGACGACCGGAGCCCGCATGGTCGCCATCTTGAGGTCCGGAGATCACCTGATGGGAGACGATTGGATTACCGAGGAGCCCGTCGATATCGAGTACGATTTGCTTTGCGACGCCGGCTGGGAGCAAATGACGATCCACGATGGATTAGGGATCCTCGAAACGCGTAACCTGCATCGAGAAATGGGCTTTGCGGATCAAACGGTTCGCCTACGCTGGGGTGGTGCTCGCATCAAAGATCGCTATCGGTGGGCTACTTGGGAAGGACGGATCAGCGTCCGCAACACGTTTATCGACCATTACGAGCCATGGGCGCTCGAGCATCCGGAGAAGTACGTTCGCCGCGACGGGCCTCGTGCGCTCGCTTGGAAAACGGATACGTATGGCGGTTCGAACGGCACCACGATGACCATTCGCAATCTCGCAGCTGCGAAGTTCGTCGTCGAGTTCCGAATTCCGAATTATGTCCACGACAATACCGTGCAGCGCTGGGAAGTCAGCGGCGCAGATCTATTACAGGCCGGTGATTTGCGGTTCGATGTCGGTGGCATCGAAATGTTCGTCGCACTCGAGCGGATGACTGACGCGCCCCTGCCGCGCCGCCTCACCGGGACGTTCAAAGCCAAGCCCGGGGACGGGGCGAGCTGCGTCTACGTCCGGGCGCGCCAATTCGACGGGCACGAGGCTTGGACGAGTCCGCTCTTTTTTAACTTTCCACAGCATCGGTTGGACGGTGTCTACGGTGCACCGGGCGCACACGGGCACGATCACGAAGAGGGGGAGCATGGCCACGAGCACGGTGGCGACGGCCACCGACATTAAGCCGCGCGCAGCTCAGATGCCGTGCTCCGCAATGTCGGTTAGCGCTTCGGCCGCGAGCAAAACGATACGGCCGTCGCGCGTCGTTATCGAGCGATCACGCCGAAAATCGTTGAGGAGCTCCGAAGTTGTCTGGCGCGAGAGCCCGGCCAAATTTGCAAGCTCCTGTTGCGTGTAATGTGTGCCAAGCCGGATGTCCCCGCTACGTTCGGCACGTGGAAGCGTGGTGAGAAGACGGGCGAGACGAGCTCGTGCGGAAAATGCGACGATCGCCAACATGGATTCGCGGGCCGCGCGCAATCTGGTGCTCAATTGCGCGAGCATGGCCGAACCGACCGTCGGGTGGGAAGCGAAAAGACCGTCCAGTTCGTGACTTGCGAGATAGACGACGGCCGACGGCTCGCGCGCGCTCGCGAAGCAACGCCGCGATGTTCCGCTCCAAATCTCGGCCATACCGACGAAGTCGCCACGATGGCAGTACCAGTACATCAACTCGCGGCCTTCGAACGAGACGGCGTACACCCGTATCGCGCCGGAGAGGACGAGAAACACGCCCTCCGCCCGCTGGCCCGGCGAGAATAACAAACTGCCCGTGTCATAGGTTCGCCGGGTGCCGAACGCGGGCTCGTGTTCGAGCAGCAACGCGGTGTCATACGTCCCGGGAAGCCTCTGTGGCGCGTCACCGCTGTCGCCTTCGCTGCGCGGCAACGGGAGAGTATACGAAATCGCCGTTGCACTGCCTCCGCGGTATCCTGGTTGCGGTGGCTTAGGTTTGGTTACTGCGGCGCCCTGCTACTTTTATCGGGGGAGGCGGTACCGTGCCATCGCTCGGAATCGTGCAGTTTTGACGTCGGTCGGTAACCATCGCGAACGCGTGCTTGTCGGCACCGTCCTCGCGCTCGGCGGTTTAGCGACCACGTTAGGCAGGCTTTCACCGCTGGCGTTCGGTCCAGGGGCGATGCGACGCGTCGAGCCGATTCCCACGTCGTACGTCCCTCGCGTGCTTACGGTGATTCTCGCAGGTGCGTCTTTAGCCGCGGCGATAGCGCTTGCAATGCGACGATGACGGGAACGACTGCGCCCGTCGGCGCGCAGCGCTAGCGGACTGCTCTCGCCTGGCGCCGCACGGCGCTGACGGTTGCTGGTAACGGTATTCTGCTTGTGCGTTCGTCGGACATCCGGATCGCAATCGCGGCCTTTGCGCTTCTGGCTGTGGCGGCGGGAGTAGCCGCAACGTCCGCAATGACGTTTCGCAATCGCGAACTCACGGGTGGATCGTCATGGAAGCGGAGTATCACTGCGATCCTTTTTCAAACGAGATCACCGTCGGTGAGTTGCGGGACTGAGAGTACGTCGTCGAACGCCGTGCCGTCGACCGTGAGCAGAGCGATGGCTTGGTCGGCGCCAAGAGCGCGAAACGTTTGTGCGGTGAGAAGTCGCTGGCGCTGTGTCGAGGCCGAGTGTCCCTCGGAGGCTGCGGCAGTGCGCGAGAACAGGATCGTCGGCTGTTTGGAGCGACCGGTGTTGTACGTTTCTTTCCAGACGTCGACGTCGCCGAGTTTGCCGGCGACATAGTCCATGGTGCGTTCGGTGGATCGGAAGGCGACGACGTTCGTGAAGTTGCCGAAAAGGGCCGTGGCCGCGTGTTCGTTGCCGATCGCGGCGATGTACGCTTCGATCGACTGCGAGGCGACGATGCCGATGACCCCGAGTGCACGCGAGGTGTCGAAGAACTGCGCATCGCCGGCGCTACAGATCTGCTGGTACTCATCGCAGAGAAAGAGGAGCGGCCGACTCTTGCGTGGCCCCGCTGGGAGCTGGGCGCGAGCGTTGACGGCTTGGAAGAAGCGCTCCTTGACGAAGAGGTAGACGACGCTTGCGGCGGCCTTGAACCGCTCGCGCGGGACGTTGACGACGAACACGCTGCCGCCCAGGACGTCGGCGAGATTGGCTTGAACGCCGGCGTCCGTGCAGAACGCGTCTTCGAGCTCGGGATCGGCGAAGCGCGCGAGGGCGGTCTCGATCGTGCGGTTGACGCCGCTGCGTTCTTTATCGGTGTACTGCGCGGCGATGGTCGCTTCGTAATCGATCGCGCTCTTGAGCCGCCGCGCATCGAGGCTCGCGTCGTGATCGCCGTCGGCGGCGCGCACCTGGAGCTCGAGGAGCGCCTCGCCGGCGGTCGCGATCGCGGCCTTGCGGACGCGTTCGTCGAAAACGTAGTCGTAGAGCCCCTTGAGCGAGTACGCGCCCGGGACGTGGAAGAGGACGGCCAGTGCGGCTTGCGAGCGTGCGACGGCGAGCGAGAGCCAGAAGGCCGAGTCGCCCTCGCCCTGGCCGAGCAGTTTGAAGGCCGCTTCGAGGAACCCGGCGGCGGTGTTGGGGGTGAGGCCGTCGAGCAGGTTGAGCCCGAGCTGCCCGACGCCGATGCGTTGGATCGTCTTGCCGGTCAGCTGCGCCGCATGAGCGGCCGTGGTGTGGAAGTCGCCGCGCACGTCGAAGATAAGTCCGCCGCAATCGAAGTCGAGCGCTTGGACGAGCAGATGGTTAATGACGCGGGTGGTCTTGCCCGTGCCGGTCTCGCCGAAAATCGCGATGTTCTTGGCCGCGTCGCGGAGGTTGAGGGTAACGTTCGAGCCGCGTTGGAGCCCCGCCGTGTGTCCGAGTGCTAAGAGCGTGCCGGTTGCCTCGCCGATCCAGAGTCCGAAGTCGCCCGGCTCGTTGAGGTCTGGGCCAACCGATGGTGTCGTATCGACTTTTTTACTGAGCGGTAACGTTGGGAGCGGCTTGCCGTCGAGCGCACGAACTAGCGGTCGAAAACCGAAGCCGCCGAGCACTGCGGCTCCAGCGAGCATTGGGAGCCCGTGCGAGAGCGGATAGACGAGCGCGGTGGTCGGCACGGCGCCGAGGGCGAACATGCCAGCCGACGGTGTCTCCGCGAAGGCATTGCCGTTAAAGACACCACCGCGTAGAGCTGGCAGGGCGAAATGGGAGAATGGCCGCACGACGAGGAGCGCCGCGAGCGCGGCGACGACGTAGAGCGCCACCTGGATCGCGAGCGCAACCAGCATGACGACGTAGATGACGACGATCACGAGCACCACGCCGAGGCAGCCCGGTGCGAGTCCGTATTTGATGCGCGGGCGCGACGGCGTCACGCCACGGACGAGTTGCTGCCGTCCGAGCCAACGCCGGTAGCGCAACCCGCGAACGAGATCGTTCGGTGGGGTAGTCGTCGTCATCGAGTGATCGTTAGCTCTTAGATCTTCCGAGCGGGACTTTGCGTGAGGAGCGCTTGAATTTGGCTTGGCCGTTCGTGTCGGCGTTGTTCTTTGTGATGCGTTGGACGTAACGCCGGATCGTCTCGGGCGAGGCTTTGAGGCCGGCGCTGCGTAGCGCCTCGGTGATCGAGCGGTAATTGTGGCCTTTAGCGTGGGCCTGGGTGATGAGCTCCCGATGCGGCTCGAGGGTCGCTTCGAGGACTGAGCGCCGCGGGACGGGCGCCGCGTCGATGAGCGCGGTGAGCCGAGAGCGAATTTCGGCGTGCAGTGGTTCGTCGGCGTGCATAGGTGGTGCTCCGCTGGCGGGTGGTTGTGGGTATCGTAGCACGCATGCTATGTTGGTTGCAACGCGAATAATTATAGGGGGGGGGGGGGGGAACCAAGAGGGTGGATATCCGCCTCGGCTCCCACCCTGAGGCGACGGCCGGGGTCGCATCGCTTCCGCGAAGCTCACACTAGAATGAGGAGACGCAATGTCAGCTGGGTCGGATGAAAACTATACGGCAGAACAGGCAGCGCTTGCGCAACGAGCGCTAACGGATGAACTAGGGCAGCCGCCCGCGCGCTTTGCGCAGCAACAGTTCCTCGGCATGCTCGGTGACGAGCTTCTCGCCTTGCGTCGGCAAGGAGCCGCGGACGAGCGGATCGCGGACTTGCTTTCGTCAAATACGGGCACTCGGATAACGCCGTCGGCTATTGCTAGTGCGATCACGGAAGCAGAGCAATTTCGGCAAGGGCGAGACGGCTCTTAGCGCTGATGCCGGCAAAGAATCCGGAGCAACAAGCCGCGTATGACGCGCGCCGCAAACGCTCGGAGCAGCTCCTCGTGCGGCTCGCGCCCGACGAAGCGCAGCGCGTGCGCGAGGCAGCGGCGTCGTCGGGGCTTTCGCTTTCCGAGTTTGTGCTCGCACTCGCCGAGTGGCGTCCGCAGCCGATCGTCGACCTCGCGCAGGTGGCGCAGATAACGTCGGCCGTCGCGGTGCTCGCGGGCGCACCGAAAGCGCTCCGCGATTTGGAAGCGGATCTCGGGCGACTCTCGGGTCGTCTGTCGCATCTCTTCACGGAAAATTACGACCGTGCGAGTCTGCACCGCGACGAGATCCACGAGACGCTTTGGGCGCTGCAAGACCTCATGCGCCACGTGCTTCCGGAGATCGCGAAGATGGGCGCGACGGTCGCCGAACCGCGGGCTGAAATCGCGCGAGTCATGCGCGCGATCGCGCGCGAGCTGAGCGCCGACGGATAACTATGGAGGAACTGTGACGAAAATCGAAGTGAGCGGCGATGAGGTCGTCGTTCATGTCCAGGGGTTGGATAAGCTCTTAGCTTTTAAGAGCGAGTTACGCATCCCGCTCTCGCACATCGAGGGGGTCGCACGTGCCGACGATGAGCTGCGTGAGTGGAAGGGTTGGCGCGCGCCGGGAACGTCGATGCCAGGCTTGGGCCGGCACGTTTCAAGCAAACGACGGCCGGGCATTTTGGGACGTCTCCGGCGGCGACAAGGCGATCGCGATCTATTTGCGCAGTGATAACTTCAGTAAATTGGTGATCGACGTCGAGGACCCCGATACGGCGGTCGCTATGATTATTCGCGCCGTCGCCACACCGCGTTGAAGGCGTCTAAGCCGACGATCATTGCGCGGGCTTGAGGCGGCCAAGAACGGTGATGGAGGAGTGATCGCGAACCGCGGTCGCGGGCGCATGGTCGGCGCATCGAGTTTTGGCGCTGCGATCGACTATATCGTGCGCGAAGGACCCGAACACGAACGCGACCATGCGCCGCCGCTTGCGGTCTGGAGCACGAACCTCGCGAGCCTAGAAACGGCCGCGCTCGAGATGGAAGCGACGGCCTCACAGAGCCGCGCGAAAGAGCCGCTCTACCACCTCATCGTGTCGTGGGCCGAAGGCGAGCGGCCGACGTACGAGCAGGCGCGCGCCGCGGTCGATACGCAGATCGAACACCTGGGCTTCGAAGGGCTTCAGTACGTCGCGGCGTTGCAAAACGACGGCGTGGGTGGGCTCTCCCACGTGCATGCGGTGTTCAACCGCGTCGACCCGATCACGCACGTCGCGCGCGATGTGTGGCAAGACCGCGATAAGATGCGCGCAGCGAGCCGGGAAGCGGAGCTTGAACAGGGTTGGCGCGTCGTCGACGTTGCCAAACGCAGCGAGCTGTCGCACGGAGCGCGCGACGTCGAGTACTATCAAAATCGGCGCTCGTTCGAACGCCAGGTGCGCGAAGACGTGGGCCCGGCGCTGCGCGAAGCGGTTGCGCGCGACGGGGCTTCATGGGCCGACGTCCATCGCGTTTGCCGCGAGCACGGCGTGCGCTACGAGGAGGTCCGTCGCGGCCGTGACGGCACCAGCCGTGACGGCACCAGCCGTGACGGCACCGGCCGTGACGGCACCGGCCGTGACGGCGCCAACCGCGACGGCCGCGAAAGCGAGCACGTCATGGGTGGCCGTATTTGCGGCTTGCAGCCCGGCAATTATGCGCGAGCGCGCGACCTCGGACCTGACCTCACCCACCGAAAACTCGTCGAGCGAATCGGCGACTTCGAACACGATCGCGAGCCGAGGACGCAGCGCCAAGACCGTTCCTTCGCAGAACGCTGCACGGCGGCGGCGTCCGACGTCGTCGCCTTGCGCGGCCGTGACGGCAGCAACCGTGACGGCAACAGCCGTGCGGGCGAAGCCGGATGGCGGGAGGCACACGCCGCCTTCGAACGCCACGGCGTGATTTACGAGCCGTATCGCACGGGCGCGCGTCTCAGCGACCTCGATAGTCCGCAGACCGCCAAGCCCTCGGAAGTGGACCCGCACCTTTCATTTGCGTCGATGAAAGCGCAGTTCGGTCCCTACGAAAACACGCAGACCATTCGCGATCGTGAGACGGTGCGCGAAGCCGTTCGCCGGGCCGAAAACCTCGCACTCGGCGCGCAGCTGATCGCCGATCCGTCGCCGCTGACCGAGCGGCTTACGGCGAACAATGCGACCTTCACGCTACGCGCCGCGGAGCGGCTCGTGGCGGAGCGGGTCGTCGATCGCGAACAACGCCAAGAACTTCTGGAAAAGATCGTCGCGCAGAGCGTTCCGCTTGTCGACGAGCGCGGGAAGACGCGCCTTACGACCCCGGACGTGCTCAAGGCCGAGGTGACCCTCGCAGACGCGACGCGCGGGCTTGCGAGCGAGCGTCGTGGCCGTGACGGCCTCGCGATCACGCGGCCGGCGTCGGAGCGGCTCGACGAACAGCAGCGGCGCGCGTACGACTACGCAATCGCCGACGATTCGCGGCTTAAGGTCATTACAGGCGTGCCCGGCGCCGGTAAAACGGCGCTGATCACGGAGGTGGCCGCCGCGTACCGGGAGGCGGGCTACAACGTGCGGTCCGTCTCGATCGCCAACTCCGCCGTCGACGTGCTGCGTCGCGAAACGGACGTGCCCGCGCGTTCCGTCGCAAAAGAACTCTACGAGTGGTCGCAGGAGCGCGAGCAACTCGGCCGCCGCGACCTCCTCGTCGTCGACGAGGTTTCGACCCTGGGCACGAAGCAAGGCGCGGAGCTTTTGGCCGAGGCGCACGAGCGCGGCGCGACGGTGCTTGCGCTCGGCGACGATAAGCAATTTCAAGCGGTCGCCCACGGTAACGCGCTCGAACTGATGCAGCGGGCCGTCGGCGAGAACACGGTCGACCTCGAGAAAACGCGTCGGCAGCGCGAGGGGTGGCAACGGGAAGCGACCGAGGCCGTACGCCGGGGCGATATCGGCGAGGCGCTGGGCGCGTATCGCGAGCGGGGCTTCGTACACGAGACGGGATCGCAAGACGAGGCGCGGACGGCGCTCGTCGACCGTTGGCGCGCGATCGAGAGCTCGGGCGTCGAGTGCGGAATCGAGGCGTTCACGAACAAGGAGCGGATCGCGGTCAACGCCCTCGCCCGCGACGAGTGGCGCGCGATGGGCCGGTTGCGCGGCGAGGACACGGTACTCGAAACGATCGACGGCAAGACGAATTACGCCCTCGGCGACCGTGTGATCGTTCGCGAAACGATTCGGGAAGCCGGGCTCTTCAACGGCTCAGTCGGGATCGTGCGCGCGATCGACGACGCGACGCTGCACATCGAGCGCCGGGACGGCGCGATCGTGCCGGTTGACACCCGCGAGCACGCAGGCGTGCAGCACGGCTATTGTTCGACGGAGTATCGCGAGCAGGGCGCGACGCGCTACGCCGAGCTTCAGCTCGTGACCGCGCACGTCAACCAGCGGTCGCCCACGGTCGGCATGACGCGGCACACCCACGAGTACGGGATGTTTTACTCACGCGAAACGGTCGGCTCGTACGATAACCTCGTGAGCCGCGGCCTGCGCACGAAATCCAAAGAGCTTGCAAGCGATTATCGCGTACTCGAACGGGGCATCCCTGAACGCGCCGCCGGCCGTAATCGTGGAACGAGTGAGTTGAGCGTGACGGCGCTGCGTTGGAAACTCGAGCCCATCGCGCACGGAACCGAGACCGGCTACACGCGCGACGAGCGCAAAGGGGCGTTCGCCATCCTCAACGAGCTCGAACGGCTCGAACGCGATACGCCGAACGAACGTTTGAGCGTTTCGAAGGATCTGCACCAGATGCTGCGGAGCCCGGGCGAGCTCAAGGCGCAGATCGCCGAGAAGACACGCGAGCACAGCGTCGAGCGCGAAGTTGAAGTCGCGCAAACGCTCGAACACGAGCACAAACGCAGTCGTGGACGTGGCCGGTAGCGATTCGATGCCGACCGTTCGATGTCCCGAGCACGGCGTGTTCGCGTATAAAACGGCGGCGTGCCCCGGCTGCGCCGCGAAGGCGGCGGCCGCGCGGCGCAAGCTTGCACAAGACGCACGATCGCATTGGGAAACGGAAATCGCGCGCGTCCGGCGCACGATCGAGAAGAAACAGCAAGAGTTTGCCGAGCAGGTGCGTGACGCGGAATCGCGGCTCGCTACCCACGACCGCGACGTTCCCGAAGCGCCGACCGAAATCGGCGCGCTCTTCAAACAGGCCGCCTACGACCGCGAATACAGCGACTTCCTCGATCGACGAAATAAACTCGCCGCACGCATCACCGACGCCAAAACTCAATCCGCGCAGTACGACGAGTGGATCATGGCGGTTAACATCGGCGCGGACGTGATGACGGCGATGATACGAGACATGCCGGAAGCGACGGATCTTTTCATTGCCGACGAGGAGCGACTACAAAGCGAACGCGATGAAGCCGAGCGCAAGAAGGCAGCCGTCGCCTCGGCGCTGACCGCACTCGACGAACACTATGGGGTTACGCACGCAATGGGCTCCGTGGACACGGACTATTCGCGTTCGCTGTTGCTTGGGGCGGTCGATATGAACGGCAAGCGTTACGCCCGACTTGGACTCTCGCTCGGGCGCGTCGTTTGCGTGCCGTGGATTGATGCGTTCGCCGAGCTCGTCGGCCGGAAGGTTTCAGTGTATTGGGGCAACCGTGCGAAAGATGACCGCGTTTTTCACGTGACCGATGCCGACGGCAACGTCGACGAAGACGAATGACGCGCTTCGAATCGACGTTTGCCGTTTTGAGATCACATGCCGTCCATCACTCGGACACGCGCGCCGTTCACACTTGCGCAATGGCGCAGCGCGACGATTTCGACCGCCAAGCGTGGCTCGACGCGTTGAGTGCACTCGTGCAATTGGGCTCTTTGAGGTCGTCTCGATCGCGGAGGATGGCGAACTATCGTACCGCCTTACGTCGCAGATTCACGACGTGCGAATCATCTCAAGGAGTTGCCGATGAACCTGGATCCCGAAAGTTGTCCGCACTGCGGAATCGCGTGGGCGAACGTGACCATCGTCTCTCCTGCGCGAAGAGGGCAGACGTACTATCTCTGCGAGGCGTGTTTGGAACGTGGACGCCGTTCGGCATCTGGAATTATGGCTACAAGCCAGAGTTTTTCGCCGAGGTTTTCCTGAGCGGATTCGAGCGTCGGGGCAACGACAATGAACGGTGACGTTCCCGCCGACGAGGATTGGCTCGATTGCGAATTTTGCTTGGAATTTAGTACGGGACCAATTCAGACGCGGATGCGCGCGTACGAGGCCGGAGAGGGACACGTGATCGAGCCTCGCGATGGGCCGTTCGCCCTTGACATGCAGCTCGACGATGGCTGGGTCGCGGCATGGGATCACAAAGCAGACGGCGGACCGCCGTACTTGATTTGTCCGTATCACGCGCGCGGTGAGCGCGTCCCGCGGCCGTCCGAAGTCGCGATGGTCGGCGACGTCGTCGTGGATCCTCGCAACGCGTTCTCCGGAAAACGAGAAGTCGACCTCAAGTGCAACGCACTCACGGGAGAAATCGTCGACAACGGTTAGGACGCGAAAAGCACGGCCCGTGCTCAGACGATCGTGAACGAAGTCGATCGACCAACGCTCGTTCGGAGTGGTGACGACGGGCACGTCATTGCCGCGGACATAGCGGACTCCACGCTTGCGGCGCGGCCGCAATTGCAGCGCAAGGTCGCGATACATGCCATAGATGCGCTTGTGATTCGCAACGATCCCTTCGCGGCGTAGCATCAGCCCCAAACGACGATAGCCGAAACGACGGCGCTCGAGCGCGATCGCCTTAAGACGCTCCCCGTTGCCGGCGCATGATCGGGCGTCGAGATCACCCCGTATCTTCGGATCCTTATTTCAGCCGACACGTCATGACCGATACTATCTTCTAGGAATTTCGTTGGACCTTACGCGTCGCACGATCCGCTGAAGCGACCCGATAGCCTGAACCGCTATTCCGATCAACAAATCGTAACGACTGCCGGGCCTTGAGAACGTCGCGCAGCCATACACCACTAGAGCGAATCCCATGCCGCTTACAATTAGAGAAGCATACGGTTGGTGCCACTTTCGAACGTTGTAAATGCCAAGGCTCATCGCGCCTACTGATAATCCTAAAGCAAGGCTGATAATCGCCACCGAGCTCAATAGACCACCGTCAAATGTTCTCTAACCGTTGTTAAAACAAGCGAAGACAAGATAAATCGTAAACGCGGCAAGCCCGGCGAGCACGGCGAGCTCAAGGAGTCCAGAAAGTCCGAGAACTGTTATTAGGACACCGAGAAAGTCTTCAGCGAGTATTGATCCTGCACCATAAGCAGACCACGCCGCAATAAGCGTTTCATTATCTGCAAACTTTGCAATGTTATTTTGAATCCCGGCGTAGAGTGCGGCTGCAGCACCTCCGGCTGCTCCTATGTCACCGCCGCATTTTGGATACGGCAGGGGGTGGCGAACAATTCGTGTCGGACCTTCAAGTTCGACGCCACCGTCACTCCCGCCGAAGCCTGCAGTACCCGTATATGATGCTTGTCCCGTACTTGTAGGCAAGGTTGTAGGCAAGGTTGTCGACACTGTAACCCATCCTATCGTCCTTAAAGCGCCACTGCTGTCGGTCGGATCAACCCACGAACCGCCATCGCCCCAGCCTCCACTGCCGCCAGCGCCTACAGAGCTTGTCGGAGCATTGCTCCCACCCGCAGCACTCGAATCGCTTCCGCCGCCGTCGCTCGAGTTCGTAAGATCTAACGTCACGAGTGCGTGCTTTGCCTTGAGATTGCGAGCTAGATCGTAATGAGCTTTCGATATATTAAAATGGAATGTTTTCGTGCCACCCCGAAAGTTTTTCGCGCCAATAAGCGATCCAACAGGGGTCCCACCGCTACCTTGACATCCTGCCAGAAAAAGGGTCGCTCCTGTAGCCGTTAAGAACCCAGAACGACTCAACATCATTGTCAGTGTAAGCCTCACTTAAGAAGGTGGTATGAGCTCGTGACGACTTTCGGGGAAATTCAAAAAGAAGCGGCGTAGCCTACGGTTGCTAACACCAAAGGAGCTACGCCTTGAAAAGAGTCTACCCTAAAGCTAATCCCGATGCCAAGCCCGATCGCGACTTTGCGGGCGAAATGGACGAGCTATGCCGTGCGAAGGTCGCCCAACTTGTCCAGTGTTACCTCGAAGCCGAGGTCGATGAGTTGCTTGCCCGCCGGCTGCGTTACGAACGTCGTGACCAGAGCGTGGCGCTCATGCACTGGGCCCGTCAAGTACGGAACGGCGAGGCGCACCCGGGGGAGGATGAAATCGCAGCCGATGAGCGGACGAGCGCGAAGGTGACGGCTGAAGTTTCGGCGCGCGTTTGGGGCTTGCCAAAAGCGCAACTCGGATCGCGAGCTCGAATCGAGGGAAGTAACCAAGAACTGGTAAGGCGCAAACTCGAGGCAGCGCTCGCCCGGTCTACGCAAATTGCACTTCGCGCGATGCAGCGCTCCGAGCATGCCGTACCGTGGGAGCATACTTCTCCCCCCGACATTCGTCATGCGACCCCATTGGCGTGAGGCTGACCCCTCCGATCAACGAGCAGCTCACGCGCCACTTATCTGGGGACACTTCAACCTGTACGGACTTTATCAGCAATAGGCTCAGTTGGGTCGACTCGCTTCAGCTGCAATGAATTTAAGTCCCGGATGGGGTCGCTTTCGAGACGGCTCTTGGTACCAGGGATGCTCTGTCCGGCTCGCGCCTGCGGCTAGTGTGACAGGGCAAGCGCCAAGAGTTCGCTGACGACCGTTTCCAGTTTCGGCTGCGCTGTCGCGGACGAGAGGACGAAGCGGGTCTGAGCCCAAATGTTAGGCCACCGATAACTGTGGAGTAGGTTCGCTTGGGAGGGCGTTGACGAACTGCTGCGGCGTCAGGTAGCCGAGAGAGCTGTGCGGTCGTTCTTCGTTGTAATCGCC
>JAABUJ010002962.1_pt1 | contig 19863 bp, 21 predicted proteins | sample 5559131 | NCBI WGS metagenome assembly JAABUJ01 (sample SAMN10711875, study PRJNA513366) | rock metagenome | isolation source: Antarctica rocks | place: Antarctica: Victoria Land, Mt New Zealand nord | collected 2016-01-07 | reverse complement strand
GGGCTGCTCATCCGCTGGGAGAAGAAGCCGGAGAATTACCTGGCGCACATGAAGATGGCCTGTGCTTTGCTCTGGTTCCGGAGGGCCTATCAAGCAGGCTCAATACTTTTGGGATAGACTGTAAGTGGACGCTAATCAACACGTTCCACAACTATTAGTCACTCCGACGGCACTAGAAGAACGCTGTCGCCGAATACATCGGAAAGAGGAAGTGAGAGACACCATGAAAATACGCACAGTCTATGCGGCTCTGGCTTTCTGCCTAAGCGTCGCACCCGCTGCCCTGGCCCAGCTACCTATCAATCCCATTCCCATCACGCCCGAAGATCAAGCGATTGCAAATAAGACAGCACAGTTGGTCCATGATGCCGCTGCCTCATTGCACGCGGGTTTTTACGCCCAGGCGGAGAAGGAGGCACGGCAGGCATTAGCTTTGGATAAAGACAGCGCCGTGGGCGAAGAAGTGCTGGCGGCGGCGCTGGATGCTGAGGGGAAAAACCAGGAAGCGTACCAGATGTACCATGTGATGGTAGTGGATGAGCAGGCTCAATACACGCGCGTTCTTCTACCCTACGCCCTGCTGTTGCTGAAATCGGGCCAATGGGCGCAGGCCGTCACCGTCTATAACCAGGCGATAGCCCAATTCTCCGAGAAAGACCTGTTGCGGGCCAACAGCCACTTCTCAGCCGACGTGCCGGAGCCGGCGGCTCTGGCGGTAGCCATCCACATCGCTCGGGGTGTGACATACAACGCGGGGAGCGATTGGGCGGGGGAGGGCCAGCACAAGGAGATGATGGCCGAGTTCGGGAAGGCGCTGCAACTGGCGCCGGATGCGGACCTAGCGAACTACTACTACGGCTTTGGCTGGCGGAACCTGGACCCGAAGGAGCGGGCGAAGATGGGCAGTATGCAGGAAGCCAAAGCGGCGTTGCAAAAGGCGATCCTGCTGGGCAAGGCGAATGTCAAGGAAGCCGCTCGGAAGGTGCTGAAGGACCTCAACAAGCCTGCGAACAAGCCCGCCTGACGTGCCACGAGCGAGACAGTCCGGCCTCCCCGCGAGACGCCGGGCTTTCTTCTTGCCAGCTCCCAAGGTCCATATCTCAATCTCAGGATGACCCAGCAAGATGACCCCAGCCACTGCACTCCATACCGCCGAACCGAAAATGGAAGGGATGGGCGGGCCGAGAAGCGCGTTCGCCGCCAAAGTCCACGCCCCCGTCGCGCTCCTCCTTCTGGGCATCGCTGTCCACCTGCTGTTCCTGCTGTCCCTCCGGTTCGGCTGGCTCAACCCCCTCTTCAACGACACCTGCCACCGCTTCGGGCCGGGCGGAGATTTCTTCTCCATCTATGCCGCAGGCGTCAAGGCCCGCGCGGGCGAGTCCGTCTACACCATCGGCGGGCATGTGGAGACCGTCCCCTACGCCTACGCCTTCCGCTACGCCCCCCTCGTCGCCTACACCGTCGGCGCGGCCCTCTCTTGCCTGCCCGCCATCGCCGCCTACGCCCTCTGGCTCATCGGCTGCGAGCTGGCCCTGCTCCGCAACATCCGCCTCACCCTGGCGATGGCCCCGGACAAGCGCACGGGCTGCGTCGCGGCGTCGTTGTGGCTGCTGTTCACGCCCTACTACCTGGAACTGTTCGTCGGCCAGTTCACCTTCATCACGGCCAGCCTGGTCTTCTGGGCCTACCTCGGCTGGCGGGAGCCATCGGGCGGGGCGGCGCGCAAGGCGGACGGGCTGTGGGCGGCGGCGGTCTGGCTGAAGATGATGCCGCTGCTGTACCTGCCGGTCGCGCTCCTGCGCGGGCGGTGGAAGAGCGCGCTGGCCGTTCTGCTGGTCCTCCTCGCCAGCAGCGCGCTCTACTTCGCCCAGTTTCCGCAGGACTGGACGGTCTTTGCGGCCACCAATGCCGAGGAAGCCCCGGCGGGACACGCGGGCAACCTGGGGCTGATGGCGCTTCTGTATCATGCCGTCGGGGAGCGGCACGGAGCATACTCCGTAGCCCGCGCCGTCGCGCTGGCCCTGGTGGGGGCGAGCCTGGCGTGGCTGGCGTTTCGGGCATGGAAGGCCCTGCGGGGTAAGAGCGGGGACGCGGAGGGGCGGATGCTCGCGCTGTACGCGGCCTGCTCGGCGGCCTACCTGCTGACCTACAAGGACGTCTGGGAGCACCATTATGTGCTGCTCCTGCCGCCCCTGGTCCTGCTGGCGCTCCGCAAGGAGAGCAAATGGCTCTGGCTGCCGCCGTTCTTGATCAGCGCGCTGCCGGGCCTGTTCGCCCTCTACGACCTGCCGGGCCTGGGCTACAATGAGGACCCGCAGGTCTACTGGCGGCCCGCCACGTCGCTGCTGCACCACGGCGGCAAGCCCGTCGCCGCCCTGTGGCTGCTGGCGGGGCTGGTGGCATCAGGCCGCCCCCCGGCCCCCAATCCTGGGGGAGCAGGAGGGGAAATACTCCGACGCTCTCGCTTGGTTTCCCTGGCGGCGCTCTTTGCCTGCGCTCTGGCGCTATTGGGCGGGCTGGGCTGGGCGCGGGGCGTCATCGCGGCCCAGCAGCGGGTGACGCGCGCCCTGGTCTGGCCGCCGTCGGTCTTTCAGAAGCAGGAGACGGTTCAGACCTGCGGCCCCGCCGCGCTGGCCTCTGTGTGCCGCCACTTCGGGATGGCGGCGACGGAGGGCGAGATCGCGCGCCTGGCGGGGACGGACGCGCGGGGGACTTCTATGCGGGGCTTGCAGAAGGCGGCGCGGGCGAAGGGTCTGGCCGCCGAGGGGGTGCGGGTGACGCCGGAGGGTCTATCGCGGACGCCGCTGCCGTGCATCCTGTTTTTCCACCCCGGCCACTTCGCCGTCCTAACGGGGATACAGGACGGCAGACAAGGCGGGAGAGAGGGCCAGCAGTATTTGCTGGCGGACCCGTCGCTGGGGCAGCGGACCGTGACGCGCGAGCAGCTCGTCTCACTGTGGCATGGGGAGGCGCTGCTGGTCGGCCCCTTGTCCGGCGGCCACGCCTCGGCCGGCGCGCCGTAACTTGATGGCGGAGGGGACGAAACGGCGCGATGTTTTGCGCCGGATTCGCGTAGGACTACGCATGACTCCGATTTCGCGCTTCCCGCGCTCTTTTTGCCTTCTGCTGGCCCTGTGCGGCGGGATTCTGACGACCGCTCTTTCCGCGCAGGCCCACGCCTCGGCAGTCGCCTCGGACCCCTTCGCCCCCAACTACGCCCACGCGCCGACTCTGGACCGCCTGCTGCACTGGCCGCGCCTGCCCGTGCGCGTTTTTGTCGCCACCCACGGCCCGGACGAGGAGCAGGACGGGCGGGACGCGCTGGCGGGGCTTGATTTGTGGGTCCGCGCGACGGGCAGCGTCATCCGCTACACCATCGTTAGCTCGCCGGGCGAGGCCGACATCACGGTGCGTTTCACCTCGGCGGCGACGGTGCCCGGCGCGGCCGGCGCGGTGGGCGCGACCGATGTCCATTATGCGGGCGCGACGCTGCGGCGGGCCGACATGCGGCTGGCGACAGGGAACACGCTGCCCGAGGAGCTGCGCTCGGTGGCGGCGCATGAATTCGGCCACGCCCTGGGCATCCAGGGCCACAGCGATGACCCATCGGACCTGATGTTCCCCGCCATGACTCGCTATTATTCCGCCCTGAATGAGCATTTGCCGTCCCCGGTCCGCCCCGTGACCCGGCGGGACCTGAACACCCTGAAGCTCTGCTACCCACGCCTGTTCGGGACCGCTGGGTGAACCGGCACGTTGGATGCAATTGCCCCGGCGCTTTCATCATCCGCCCCGTACTGTTCGTCGAATTCCTGGAGGCGGCGCTTGAGCATGAAGGGGATAGGGGCGCGGAAGGCGAACGGGCTGGAATAGTTGTATTTGAGGATCAGGTCGTTGGTCTGCTTGAGGTGGCGCGCATACGCCTCCCGCGCCGCCGCGCGCAGGCGAGGGTAGTCGGGCGTCTCACGCAGGTCGGGTTCCGCCGCCTCCCAGCGGGCCAGGGTCGCCAGGGCCAGGGCGCGGGAAGCTTCGATCTCCTGTTCCAGCAGCAGCCAGAGCGGCAGGACTTTGTTGTGCTTGAGCAGGCGGTTGACCGCGCCCATGCCGGGCGGCTCGAACGGGTTGACCGACAGGTCGAGCGGACAGCCCCGGCCCGGCAGGTTGTCGAACAGGCCCTCGTCAATGGCGTCCTGAATCTTGCGCTCCGCGATCCCTGCCGTCCAGTCCGGGTTATCCCCCATGTCGTCTATCGAAACCATCGCTTCCCCCTCCCCTTCCGGCATGATTGTACCCTGTGACATATTTCACAATCAAGCGGCTTGACTTGACAAGGGGCGGACGCCGTGCTATCATAGCGCACTTATGGATGCTCCCTTCCTCGAAGTCTCCAGGCTGGGCAAAACGTATGGGGGCGTCCACGCGCTCGCTCAAGTGGACCTGAGCCTTGCGCCCGGCGAAATCCACGCGCTGCTGGGCGAGAACGGCGCGGGCAAGTCCACCTTCATCAAGTGCCTTTCGGGGGCGGTGCGCCCCGATGGGGGCGCGGTGCGGGTGGACGGCGTTCCGCTGCCACCCGGCGACCTGCGCGCGGCGGAGGCGGCGGGCATCGTCGCCTTGCATCAGGAGTCCACCGCCTTTTCCCACCTCAACGCCGTGGACAACATCTTCGTGGGCCGCGAGCCGCGCCGGGCGCTTGGGCTGCTGGACAGGCCGCGCATGGCGCGCGAGGCGCGGGCGCTGCTGGAGCGCCTGGGCGAGACGCTGGACCTGCACCGCCCGCTGGAAGAACTGCCGCTGGCGCAGCGGCAGATGGTGGGCCTCGCCCGCGCCCTTTCCCATCAAAGCCGCCTGCTGATCCTGGATGAGCCGACGGCCTCGCTGTCGGCCCGCGAGACGCAGACCCTGTTTCGCATCCTCCGGCAGCTTCAGGCGGAGGGCGTCGCCGTCCTCTACATCAGCCACCGGCTGGAAGAAGTGTACGCCCTGGCGAGCCGAGTGACGATCCTGCGGGATGGGCGATGGGTGGGGACGTATCCCTTGGCGGAAGTCGGTCGGGACGAGTTGATCCGGCGAATGGTCGGTCGCGAACTGCTCGAAGAGGAGCGGCAGGAGACGGCGGGGACGGAGGGCGCGACCCTGCTGGACGTGCGCGGCTTGACCCGGACGGGCCAATTTGAGGATGTGTCCCTTTCGGTGCGGGCCGGCGAGATCGTCGGGCTGGCCGGACTGGTCGGGGCGGGCCGCTCCGAAGTCGCCGGGGCGATTTTCGGGATAGAAGCCCCGACAGCGGGCACGGTGACGGTCGCGGGCGAGGCGCTGCCGCCCGGCTCGGTTCCGGCGGCTCTGGCGCGCGGCGTCGCCCTGGTCCCCGAAGACCGGCAGCATCAAGGGCTGGTGCTGCCCCTTTCCGTCGGCCAAAACCTGCTGCTTGCGGTGCAGGGGTCTCTCACGGCGGCAGGATTTCGCGCGCCCCGCCGGGAACAAGCCCTCGTAACGGACTTGATGCGGCGCCTCGCGGTCAAGTCGGCCGGGCTGGACGTTCCGGCAAACACGCTTTCGGGCGGCAACCAGCAGAAGCTGTCGCTGGGCAAGTGGCTGGCGACGCAGCCGCGCGTGCTGCTGCTCGACGAGCCGACGCGCGGGGTGGATGTCGGCGCGAAGGCGGAAGTCTACCGCCTGATCCGCAGGCTGGCGCGGGACGGCATGGCGACCCTGGTGATCTCATCGGACCTGCCGGAGATTTTGGCCCTGAGCGACCGCATTTTAGTCATGCGCGAGGGGCGGATCGCGGGCGAAATGCCGCGCGCCGGAGCGACGGAGGAGAAGATATTGGCGCTGGCCTTGCCGGGCGACCCGGCGGGAGCGGAATGATGACGTCCTCCCAGCCGACAACCCGGCGGCTGCCGCCGGTTCGGCTGGCACGGCAGCGCGAATGGAGCGTCCTGGGCCTGTTGCTGCTCACACTGCTGGCCGTGGGCCTGGTCAACCCGGCGTTTGTCGCGCCGGGCAACCTGCGGGACATGCTGGTGTCGGCGGCCCCCACCGTCATCGTCGCCTGCGGGCTGACGTTCGTGATCGTCCTGGGCGAGATAGACATCTCGGTCGGCGCGCAGCTTGGCTTATTGGCAACCGTGATGGGGCAGCTCACGTCCCCCACCCACGCGCACTGGCCGGTCGGCGGGGCCGTCGGCCTGACGCTGCTGCTTGGCCTGGGGCTGGGGCTAATCAATGGCCTGCTGGTGACGTATGGCCGGATGCCATCCATCATCGTCACGCTGGGGATGCTGACGGTCCTGCACGGAGTCCAACTGACGCTGCTGAACGGCCAGGAGATCACGGACATGCCGCCGGGCCTGCGCGCTCTAGGGCTGGGCACGGTTGGCGCGGTTCCCATCAGCGTGTGGACGGCCCTGGTCGTAACTTTGCTGGCGGTTGGGCTGGCGCGCGAGACGCCGACGGGCCGGCGGATTTACGCGGCGGGCAGCAACCCGGAGGCGGCGCGTCTGACGGGCCTCTCCCTCATCCGCTTGACGCTGTTTGTTTTCACCCTGACGGGCTTTCTGACCGCCGTGGCGGCGGTCGTCAGCGTCCCCCGCCTGTCGGTGATCGAGTCGGGCGTGGGGCAAGGGTTTGAACTACTCGTCGTCACCTGCGTCGTGGTCGGCGGCACGTCCATCAGCGGCGGGCGCGGGACCGTGATCGGCTCGGTCCTCGCCGCGCTGCTGCTCGGCCTGGTGCGGCCCATGCTGATCTTCCTGCGGCTGGGCGAGTCGGCGGCGTACTGGGAGCGGGCGATTCAGGGCGCGTTCATCCTGGCCGCCGTGCTGGCGGACCACCTGGGCCGGCGGCCCGCGCGCCCCTTTGGGGGAGGCAGACCGTGATTGCTCCCCGTCTTCAGCCGTTCCCGGCGGGCCGCCTTCTCCTTTCGGTGCGGCAGGAGGCCGTGCTGCTGCTTCTTTTAGCCGGCTTGCTGGGGCTGGCGCGGCGTCTCAGCCCCGCGTTTCTGGCTGCGCCCGCCCAGGTCGAGTTGTCCACGCACGTCTGGGAACTGGCCCTGCTGGCCCTGCCGATGACGCTGATCATCCTGACAGCGGGCATTGACCTGTCGGTCGGCTCGACCATGGCCTTGTCCGCCATCGTCTTCGGGCTAGGCTCCGCGCACGGGCTTCCCGTGTGGCCGGCGGCCCTTCTCGCCCTGCTGACCGGCGCGGCGGCCGGGCTGCTGAATGGGGTGTTCGTCGCGTCGGTCCGCGTCCACCCGCTGATTGTGACGCTGGCGACGCTGGCCGCGTACCGGGGCGTCGCCGAGGGCATCAGCCTGGGCCAGCCGTTTTCGGGCTTCCCCCCAAGCTTCGCGCGGCTGGGGCAAGGCTATCTGCTGGGCCTGCCCATCCCCGGCGTCCTGTTCCTGGCTGCCCTGGCGGTGACGGCCGTTGGGCTGGCGCGGACGCCCCTGGGCCTGCGGCTGTCCGCCATCGGCTACAACGAGACGGCGGCGCGCTACTCCGGGCTGGCCGTCACGCGGATCAAGCTGTGGCTTTATACGGCGTCCGGGCTGACCGCCGCCGTCGCGGCCCTGCTGTTCGTCGCCCGGCGCAACACGGCCAAGGCGGACATCGGCACGGGCATGGAACTGGACGTGATCACCGCCGTCGTGCTGGGCGGGACCAGCATCTTCGGCGGGCGGGGGCGGCTGCTCGGAACGGTGCTGGGCGTCCTGCTGATCCACGAGACGCGCGAGTTCGTGAGCTGGCAGTACGCGCGGGACGAGCTGAACTTGATCGTCATCGGCGCCCTGCTGCTCCTGTCCGTGCTGGCCGACAGCCTGCTTTCGCCGCGAAAGCGGTAGTGCTCGCCGGGACATAACCCCGTAAGCATAACCCCGTAAGAACGGGCATTGGAAATGCCCGTCTGGGGGGCTTCGCCGAGTGTCCTGCGGACACGAGCCTTTTTGCACGAGCCTTTCTGTTATCCCGTCCGCAGGACGGTCACCCCAATAAAGCCTTAGCCATAGGCTTCCTAGACGGGCATTTCCAATGCCCGGCAACAGCCCACGCTCATCGAGGAGACCCTTCATGCCAACCATCACCCGCTCGTTTCCCCTGCTCCTGCTCGCCGGGGCCACCCTTGCCGCCGGGTGTGGTCCCAAAGACACGTCGCCCGGCGGCGCGTCTTCCAGCGGCACGACGCCCGCTGCTTCCGGCGGCAAGAGGGTCAGCGTCTACCTGCTGCCGAAGAAGAAGGGCATCGCCTACTTCACCTCCTGCGCCGATGGGGCGCAGCAGGCGGCCAAAGAACTCGGCGATGTGGACCTCACCTACGACGGGCCGACCGACGGGGCGCCCGAAAAGGCCGCGTCGCTGATCGAGACCTGGACGCTGAAAGGGGCCGATGTCATCGCCGTCTCGCCCAATGACCCCGGCGTCCTCGCCCCGGCCATGACGGCGGCGAAGGCGAAAGGGGTCCACCTGCTGACCTGGGACGCCGACGGGCAGCCGGGCGCGCGCGAGTTTTTCGTCAACCAGGCCACGTCCGAGCAGATCGGCGACGCCCTGGTGGACACGATGGTCAGGGACTTGGGCGGGCAGCCGTCCGGCAAGGTCGCCATTGTCACGGCGACGCTGACGGCGGCCAATCAGAACGAGTGGATCAAGTACATCAAAGCGCGGCTGCAAAAGTACCCCAAACTGGAGTTGGTCGCCGTGAAGCCCTGCAACGAGGACCAAAACGTGGCTTTCCAGGTAACGCAGGACCTGATCAAGACGTACCCTGATTTGAAGGGCGTCTTCGGCATCAGCTCGGTCGCCTTTCCCGGCGCGGCGGAGGCCGTCAAGCAGGCCGGCCAGGGCGGGCAGGTGCTGGTGACGGGTCTGTCCACGCCCAACGCCATGAAGGCGTATGTGCAGGACGGCACGGTGAAGTCGGTCATCCTGTGGAACACGCAGGACCTGGGGTATCTGACCGTCTACGCCGCCGAGGCCGTGGCGACGGGCAAGCTGAAGCCGGGCGCGACCGCGTTCAAGGCCGGGCGGCTGGGCGAGAAGAAGATCGCGGGCGACAATATCCTGCTGGGCGACATCCTGATTTTCACCAAAGATAACATCGGCAAGTATGATTTTTGAGCCATGCGCGTCCTGATCGTCGAAGACGAAGAAAAAGTCGCTTCCTTCTTGAAGCAGGCGCTGGAAGAGTCGGGCTATGCCGCCGATGTCGCCCACACCGGGCCAGCGGGGCTGGACCGGGCGCGGGCGGCGGAGTACGACGTCCTCGTGCTGGACCACCTGCTGCCGGGCCTGACCGGGCGGGAGGTGTGCCGCGCGCTGCGGGCGGAGGGCAGCGCGGCGGCGATCCTGATGGTGACGGCCCGCGACGGCCTGGGCGACAAGGTGGCCGGGCTGGACGCGGGCGCGGACGACTATCTGACCAAGCCGTTCTCCATTGATGAGCTGCTGGCCCGCCTCCGCGCCCTGCTGCGGCGGGGCGAGGGCCGGGGGATGCCCTTGCTGATCGTAGAGGACCTCACCCTGGACCCGCGCACGCGGCTGGCCGGGCGCGGGGGCCGGACTTTCGACCTGAGCGCCCGCGAGTACGCCCTGCTGGACTACCTGATGCGCAACGCCCGCCGCCCCGTCACGCGGGCAATGATCGCCGAGCACGTCTGGGGCTTCGACTTCGACAGCGGCTCAAACGTCATTGACGTCTACATCAGCTACCTGCGCGCCAAGATAGACCGCGACGCTGACCGCAAGCTGATCCGCACCCTGCGCTACGTCGGGTATCAGTTGGGATGACGCACTTTTCCCTCGCCTCCAGGATGCCTGCCTGGACAAAATCGCTGCGGTTCCAGCTCACGGCTTGGTCCCTGCTGACCGTCGCGCTCATCCTCCTACCCACCGCCGCCCTGCGCTACGGGCTGGTCCGCGACGCCGGCGGCATAAATGGAGAAGAAATCACCGCCCGGCCCAAAGCGGTGGCAGGTGTCGTTGAAGAGGGGGTTGAGCCAGCCCAAGCGCAGGGAGAGCAGGAACAGCAGGTGGACAGCGATGCCCAGAAGGAGGAGCGCGACGGGGGCGCTGGCTCTGAGGGCGGCGAACGCGCCTTTCGGTTCGCTCGTCTCGGTCGCCTCCGTCTCGGCGGTGTCAAGGGCAGTGGATGGGGTCATCTTGCTGGGTCATTTTAAGATTCGAATAAGATGTGGTAGTGGTCTTATGACGGTTGTTGTCTAGCAAGACGACTCTCTGTAATTCTGTCTTTGGCAGTGAGGGCTGAATAACCAGGTCCAAAATCTACTCACCGAGGCCAACAACCGTCATAAGACCACTACCTAAGATGTGGACATGGGGCGGCAAGAAGAAAGCCCGGCTTCTTATTGAGAGGCCGGGCATTTTCCGCTTCAAGAGGTTACGTGGCTACTTGAAGCCTTTCAATGCCTCCTCGGCGGCCTTCTTGACATCGCCTTCACCGAACGCCGCCGCCTGCTGGAACGCCGCTTTCGCCTGCGCCGCATATGCCTGTCTTGCCACGCCCTTTAGGTCGAGCTGCTTCCAGCCGTAGCCGAAGTAGTAGTTCGTCAGCGGCAAGTCCGGGCGCAACCGTCGTGCCACGTCGAATTCGCTCATCGCCTGGTCGTGACCGGCGCCGGAGAAGGTCACGCACAAGCCCAGGGCGATATGCGCCGCCGCCTGAAACGTTTCCGGCGAAGGAGTGTCCGAGTCCAGGGAAAGGCCCATCCCTGGATGGTTTGCGTCAGGCACCTGCGGCAATGCCTTCTTGTAAATGGCGATGGCTTCCGCTCCCTGGTCGGTCTGACTGAGCAGCAGAGCATACTTCATCCAGGATGCCTCTGCTCCCCCGCCGGGACAGGTGCGCGCGTTTGGGTTGAACTGTCCATGCACGGCGATGTCGTTCTGGATGGCGACGGTGTAGGGAGGTCCGTAGATGCCGCCCCGGTAGGCCGCGATTGCCTCCGCGACCCGCCCCTGGCCCGTCAGGGCTTCGGCGAGTTCGTAATAGGTGTTGGGCGCGGGGGTGATGCTGACGCTCTCCCGGAAGTCGGCCTCGGCGGCGGCGAAGTCCCCCTCATGGAGCGCCTTCGCCCCGGCACGCTCCAGATCGTTGACCCGTGCGTGTACCGCCTCTACATGCGCCCTCTGCTGCGGCGTGAGGTCGGCGTGGTGCATGGTGCGGGCCTCTCGAAAAAGGGAGTTGAGTATCACCTGCATCGCTTGAGGAGAGATGTTCCCTGGCGTCGGGCTTGTCTGAGCCGCGCTTGTCTGCGCCGCGCACAGTAGGGCCGGGGTTATAGTGAGCAGGGCGATAGAAAGGATCATCGGTTTCATGGGTTCTAGCTCCTAGACGAGTTTGTTGGTTGACACGGGTTTATCAGTGTGGCGGTGCCGACACATGGTCCCAAGAGGGATGTGTCGGCTGAGGCGTAAAGTCAGAGTCGATGTACACTCCGCCGACAGACTGGTTTGGAGGGAAGTCGCTCCAATGCCTTGTGAGTGGTCTATATGTGCCCATGTTGAGATGCCAGTCGCTCTCGGCCAGAGGAACCCATTGTGTGTCGCCAGTACCCGGCCTGAACATCAGGTAAGTTTTAAAGGTGTCAGTCAGCCTGACATAGCCCATAAGGTCCGGTGACGACTGGAGTGTATTTAATGGTATCCGTGGAGAGTCACCTTCGTCGTGGGCCATACCATCAGCACTGTATATCTGATATGGGAACATCGTGTCAAGTTCTGTCTGCCCGGTCTCCGGCGAAGCTTGTTCCGTGCCGCCGTATGGCGTCGGATACTCCCCAGGCGTGATGATCTGTGCGTAACTGAACTGGCCGGTGCTGAAAAGCGGCGGTGTTGACACCGTAGTATGCCAAGTAGAGCCTTCAGAGAAGCCCTGATTTAGCATGAGTGGAGAGGGAAGGGCCTCAAGTTTATAAATCGATGACACATCAACTATGTATCCGAGGCCGCCGTGGTTGCTAGCTGTCCAGGTAGGCGTTTGCAGGTTGACCTGTTGTGTGATAGTCAGAGTGAACGGTGAGCCTTGACCGCTTGGCGGTGTCACCGTCGCGGTACAGGTGACGGTTTTGAGACCCGCTGTGTCGTTCCAGTACCAATGAGCCGTCCGCTGGTTGGTCAGACCGGGTCCGGTGTCAGCAGTCACGGGAACGGTGCCGGAGTCGCCGTTCCAACTCTGGAACGTGATGCCGGGGATAGTCCAAGTCCAGCCGGACTGCTGTTGCACACTGAAGGGCGGCGTGTTCAAGCTGGCGGTGCAGCCCTGCCCGACCAGGATGTTCAGCTTACCGTTGCTGTCCAGGGTCGTGCCATCAAGGGTGATCGTGGCGGAGTCCCCGGCGACGCTGAGGCTGGCGGCGACGAAGGCGCCGATCCGGTCGAAGCCGCCGTGTCCATTAGGCGTGGTGTTGGGAGGAGTGCTCGCGCTCAGGCTCTTGGTGATCGTGATCGTCCCCGAAGAGCCGTCCTTGACCTCGTAGTGGACCCCCGACGAAGCAGCGTACTGCACCGGGTCGCCCCAGCCGTCGTCGGCGTTCCCCGTGCCCAGTCCCCCGCCCCATCTCGCCGAGCCGCTCTCGGTGACGATGACCGAGGAGGAGGGCGGGTCGGTGGTGTTGTCCTGCCCGGTGGAAGGCACCCACGTCAGGGTCGCCGTGACCGTGCCGCTGGTGGTGCCGTCCAGGCGGGTGCTGTCTTGGAACCCGTCCCCCGATCCGGTGGCGGGCCATTGGCGGCTGCCCTGCTGGGCGGTGCCGTCGGATCCGATGGTGTGCCAGGTGGTGGTGCCGGTGCTGCTGTAGGAGACTTGCCAGAGATGGCCCCCGGAGGTGTAGCTGCCGATGAGTCCGTTGAGCTGTGATGCTCCGAGCTTGATCTGGGCGCTGGGCAGGACGAGGAGCACGAGCAGGGCCAGCGCAAGCCCGGTCAGCGCCCACTGCTTTTCGGCTAAACGGGCGAGGAGCGGGTGCTTGGCAGAGCGGGTGCTTGGCAGAGCGGGTGCGGGGCAGAGCGGGTGCGGGGCAGAGCGGGCGCGGGGCAGAGCGGGCGCGGCGGGAACTTGAGGTTCTTGCATCTTTGACTTCTCTTTCGCGGGCGACGAAGAAAAACTAAAAAGACGGTGTCGTATGGGCGGGTAACAGCCAGCCGACGAGTTCAACCGAAAGCTTTCCCGGTCAGGGCCACGCGGCGGGGTGGCAGTAAGACGGCAAGTGTATCTATGATAACACTTTGCCTGAGACTTGTCAATGGGTTGGATGAGATATTTTTATGACAATTTTTGCGGCGTTCGCGGACTGAACAAAAAAAGGGCGAACACAAGGCTCGCCCCTAATCATGGCCCTGTTTTCCCTGTGCTGCCGGAGCGTTTATCGCTCCTGATCCGTCGGCCTGATGAGTAACACGCCGCCGCGATTTGTTCGCCCCGCGCGGGCCGTATTCAGGTATAATACCGTTATCATCGGCAGAAACGGACGGTGAGGACACCAACGGAATGGCACAGGTTCTCGATACGGATGTCGTAGTGCGCGGCGGGCAGTCGCCGCTGCCGGAGCCAGGAACGCCGTTCTCCGGCAGCTATGGCCGGACGCTGGAAGAAGCGGGGGCCGCCGTGCCCTACGGTACGATCCGGGCGACCACGGCGGGAGCGATCCGCGCGGGCGGTGGTTCCGTTGAATGGGAGCCGGACCTGACCCGAAGCGGCGTCCTGAACGAGAACCACGTCAACATTGTGGAAGGCGAAGGGCCTTCCGTCTTCTCGGAACTGTTTCCGAACCCGGTCCCAAAGTCGGAGCGCATCCAGTAGCTGGGAGAAAAACCATGTCAAGCGCCGCGCCTTTCGTTTATCGCGAATTTTATGATGTCCCTCGCTTTTTGGTAGTGACCTACCGCCGACAGCAGTTCTTGTTTGAGAGCGCCTTTGATGACGACCTCGATGACTACCCCGATGTCTACCAAGTCTTCCTGCTGCGAGATGTTTCCGAGAACGAGTTAAAAGGCTCCTGGGTGCATCTATCGGAGAAGGCCCAGGCTTACCTCGGCAAAGCGCCGGTGAAAGATGTCCGCTTCGACCCCACCTTACGACGGGAAATCGAGACGGACGTGCTGGAAGGTCTGCTCGCCAACAACGCCCCGCGCGAGCCTGTGGGGGCCGCCCGATGAAAGCGCTTCTTGCCAGCCCGCGCGGCTTCTGCGCCGGCGTGGACCGGGCCATTGACGTCGTCGAGGAAGCGCTGGAGATCTTCGGCGCACCGGTCTATGTCCGCCATGAGATCGTCCACAATGAGCATGTCGTGGACCGGCTGCGCCGACGGGGAGCCGTCTTCACGGACGACCTGGCGGACGTCCCCGACGGCAGCGTGCTGATCTTCTCGGCCCACGGCGTTGCGCCCGCCGTCCGCACCGAGGCGGCGGCGCGGGCCTTGCACGTCATTGACGCCACCTGCCCACTCGTGACCAAGATTCACCTGGAAGTGCATAAGTTCCTGCGTCGCGGCTACGGCATCTTCTACATCGGGCACAAGGGCCATGTGGAAACCGAGGGGACGCTGGGCGAAGCGCCGGGCCGTCTTCATCTGGTCACACACGTCTCCGAGGTGGCCGGGCTGCCCGACCCGCCCGAAGACAAGCTGATCTACCTGACGCAGACGACGCTTTCGATTGACGAGACGCGGGACATCGTGGACGCCCTGCGCGCCCGGTTCCCGCGCCTGGAAGACCCGCCGACGGGGGACATCTGCTACGCCACCCAGAACCGGCAGGACGCCATCAAGGTCATCGCGCCGCGCTCCGACGTCGTGCTGGTCATCGGGTCGCAGACCTCCTCCAACACCAAGTCCTTGCGCCAGGTGGCCGAAATGCTGGGCGCGCGGGCCTACCTCATCGGCGGGCGCGAGGACATCACCGGCGACATGCTGGCGGGCGCCCAAACCGTCGGCGTCACCAGCGGCGCCAGCGCCCCCGAAGACAAGGTGCAGGGCGTCCTGGACGAACTGAAAGCGCGCGGCGTCTCCGCCGTGGAGGAGATCAAGGTGCGCGATGAGGACGTCGCCTTCACCCCGCCCCGCGAGATGAAGCTGCTGCGGATGGCGGCAGTCGGGCGCTGAAAGCCCCGCCCGGCTATGTGGTAAAATGGCGCAAAGGAGTAACCAAGATGCTCAGTCCGGTTGTTGAACAAGAACTACACCAACACCTTGAAGTTCTGCCCGTAACTCAGCAGCGCCAGGTCCTCGATTTCGCGCGTGCCTTGTCTCTGGCTCAACCCCACGGAGTTCCAGGCTCTGCTTTATTGCCATTCTCTGGGGCGATAGAAAAGGACGACCTTTTGATCATGTCACAAGCCGCAGACGAGGACTGTGAACAGATCGCTCCGCAAGATTGGTAGGCTGTATGCTCACCCCTTTGCTCCGCCGCTTTCTGCTTGACACGAACATTGTCGTTGCGCTGTTCGCGCAAGAGGCGGGCGTTCTCCAACAACTTCAGCAAGCGGTCGGGATATTTCTGCCGTCCATTGTCTTGGGTGAGCTTTACTATGGCGCACGAAAATCGGGGCGCGCTGCGGCCAATGTTCAGCGCGTAGATGAGTTCGCGTCTCAGAACGTCGTTTTGCCGTGTGACATGGAAACCGCCCAGCAGTACGGGCTAATCCGGGAGGCGCTTCGCGCCAAAGGCAGGCCGCTGCCAGAGAATGACATCTGGATCGCGGCCCTGGCGTTGCAGCATAACCTGGTTTTGGTTTCACGCGACGCCCATTTCAACGAGATCGCCGGTCTAACAGTTATCGCATGGTAAGCCTTTGCGCCGTGTGATGCCGCAGAAGTGCAGTAGTTGTCCGCTTGCATTCTTGGCAAGCCTTTCTTCCACTTGTTCGCGGAGTTGTTGAGGAGAGATCATCATGGAAGACCAACGTATTCTGCACATCATTCAAGAGTTAGAGCGAGTGCGGGGTCGAAGAATGATGTTCATGGGGAGTAACTCGGCCTCTGCGGCCAGCACGTTTTTGTTAGGCTTTCAGAGTGCGTGTTTTGTTTTTGGCCTAACACTGTCGTACAAGCATCGCCAACTGGCTACAGAAGAGCGTGGTTGGTCGCCATCGGCAGAGGCATGGTCGCTTTCGGAAATGCGTGAGCGAGGGCTAACGGATGAGGCCATCGCTGACGAAATGCTTGCCATAGATATTGCGGCATGGCGACGAATGGCCGAAGCGAGTGCGGCCTAGCACTGCGTTGCAGCCGACGCCGACCGTCACATTTCGCTCTACAAACCTGGGTGGCTGTGTGAGCGGTGGACGCGGCTGATGAACCTGGCTGTAAGGCCGATGGGGGTGAGCCGCTTCCTCGCGGCATAGTACAAGTTATACCGGGCGGCGAGCGCGTGTCTGAAACGGAGGAACGTATGGCTTATCTGCGAGGCGACTACTACATATGGGGCGATGGCGAGAATATCCATATCGGGGTCAATGAGGAAGCCGTCGGTGGGACGGAGGGCGGCCCCGAATACGGATACAGCGGCGTGTATCTGCCTTATGAGGTGCTGGATGAGTATGTCGTGATGCGCTTTGCTGAACTGCTGCATGAGGCCAGCATTGAGCCTACCATAGACCGGGCAATGCGTCATGGCAACTTCGGCGGTGTCATCTTAGAAGAAAATGTCGAGGAAATAAGACAAGCCGTAGGCCGCATCAAGATCAAACCACCGCAGAAGCCGCGATCCTTTTAATCAAGCCTGTCCTCGGATGTTTTTGGACCAATGTCTTATGCTTTTGGAAAACAAAGTCGCCCTCGTCACCGGGGCGGGGCGGGGGATCGGGGCGGTCGTCGCCCGGCGGTTCGCCGAGGAAGGGGCGCAGGTGATTGTCCACTACCGGGGCAGCCGCGAACCCGCGGAGGCGCTGGCGTTGGAGATCGGCGGGGTGGCGCTTCAGGCGGACCTGACGGACGGGTTGGCGACGGAGGCGCTGGTGGCGGATGCGCTTTCGCATTTCGGGCGGATTGACGTTCTGGTGAACAACGCGGCGTCGTTCGCGGCGGATTTGGACTTTGACCGGGCGACCTGGGACGACTTCCGGGCGGAGTTTGAGGGCGTGGTGGGGGCGACGGTCAACCCGACGAAGGCCGTCGTGCCGGTGATGAAGGACCAAGGCGAGGGGCGCATCGTGAACTTTGTCGCGACGCTGGTGCAGCGGCCCGCGCCGGAGTATATCGTCCACACGACGGCCAAGAGCGCGCTGGTCGGCCTGACGCGGACCCTGGCGCGGGATTTGGGGCCGCACGGGATCACGGTCAACATGGTGTCGCCGGGGATGACGCTGACGGACTACTCGCAGGGCCTGCCGGACGACTTGAAAGCGCGCGTGGCGGGACAGACGCCGCTGCGGCGGCTGGCGACGCCGGAGGACGTGGCGAACGTCGTCCTATTTTATGCCTCGTCACTGGCAGGCTTTGTGACCGGGGCCAACATCGCGCCCGACGGCGGGCTGGCGGTTCTTTAACGCGCCTCTCAGGAGGACGCGATGAATCGCGCCCCTACATCAGACCTTTGCCTAACGCTGACCGGGACCACGAGAGCGATGAGGGAGACTCTCTGCTGCATCGGACACAGGGGCGCTGGCGCGTCGTGGCCCTTGCTCTGTGTCCCTCCGATGTGGAGTGGGGGACTGGCGCAGGAAGTACCACGCGCCCGCCGCCATCTTCCCCCCGACCCACTAGGCAGGAGGCACAGGGCAGACATCACAGGGTGGGAGCGCCCCGCCCCCCACGGCCGGTCGGAATGCGGCTGACGCCCCAGCCGATCACGGTCCCCAAGACTGCCCCGCACAGCACCTGATAGGGGAAATGCGCCTGCCCTTCCACGCGGGACCAGCCGATGGCGAGCGCCACGCCGTACCAGAGCGGCGCCTGCCGGGGATGGGTCTGGGTCAGCAGCCAGGCGAGGGCATAGGCGAAGGTGGTGTGGCCGCTGGGGAAGCCGGTCGGGTCCCCGTCGGGGCGCGGCAGGCGCGTCGCTCGCTTCAGCCCTTCCACGCACAGGCCGGACCCCAGGGCGACGGCGGGCGGCCACCACCCGAGGCGCTTGGGGCCGACCCGGAACGCCCGCCACAGCAGCAAGATCGCTGTCAGCCCGATAAACGATTGGTAGAGCGTGTGGCTGAAAAAGTCGCCGAGGCGGTGGACCGCGTGGAGGGACGAGAAAAGATGGGTGCAGGCGAGGAGGAGAAGGCCGCTGCCGACCGGCCAAAGGAAGACGGGGCGGCGCGTCGGCGGAAGGCTTGGAAGGGTCACAGATGCCTAACGGCGCGGCCCGCCAGATAGTTCCGCCCCGGCGGTTCCCGCAGTTGTGCGGGTGGGTAAATAGGGGCAAAATCCAAGACGGCTGATGGGGAAACGATGAAGGCTGCCTATTTCGACTGCTTTTCCGGGGTGAGCGGGGACATGACGCTGGGGGCGCTGCTGGCCTGCGGCGCGGACGAGGCCCTTTTCCGTCAGCGGCTGGGGGCGCTGAACGTGTCCGGCTATGAGCTGGTAGTCAGGCGCGTCGCGCGCGAAGGCATCACGGCGACTGATGTGGACGTGCGGCTTCTGGAAGCGGATCAGGGGCACGGGCGGCATTTGTCGGACATCACAGCCATTTTGGACAGGAGTTCTCTGCCGCCGCGCGTCACGCGGGACGCCCTGGCCGTGTTCACGCGGCTGGCGGACGCCGAGGCGAAGATTCACGGCACGAGCCGCGAGGAGGTCCATTTTCACGAGGTCGGGGCGGTGGACGCCATCGTGGACATCGTCGGGTCGTGCCTGCTGCTGGACATGCTGGGCGTCGAGCGGGTCGTGACTTCCCCCATCCCTTGCGGCTACGGGACGATTACCTGCCAACATGGCATCATGCCGGTCCCGGCCCCGGCCACGATGGAGCTGTTGCAGGGTTTCCCCGTCCACGCCGTGGACATTAAGGGGGAACTGGTGACGCCGACGGGGGCCGCCCTGCTGACCACGCTGTCCGACCCGTCTGCGGCGGGCTGGATGCCCGCCATGCGCGTCCTCGCCAGTGGCTTTGGGGCGGGCAAAAAGCAGTTCAAGGCGGACATGCCCAACCTCCTGCGCGTCATCCTCGGCGAAACGGATGAAGGCGCTGGTGAAGTCACTGACGGGACGCCGCAGACAGTCGCCGTGCTGGAAACCAACCTCGACGACCAGAGCCCGGAAGGCTTTGATCTGCTGATGGAGCGCGCCTTCGCCGCCGGCGCCCTCGACGTCTTCTTCACGCCGATCGGGATGAAAAAGAACCGCCCCGCGACCCTGCTGACCGTCCTCTGCCCGCCGGACAAAGCCGACGCGCTGGCCGCCCTGCTGTTCCGCGAGACCGGCACGTTCGGCATCCGCGTCCGCGAGCAGCGCCGCTACACCCTGATCCGGTCGTGGCGGACGGTCCCGACCGAGTTCGGCGACATCCGGCTCAAGGCCGGGGCCTGGCAGGGGGAAGAAGTCACGGTCGCCCCCGAATACGAGGACTGCAAGCGCGCCGCCGAGGCGCACGGCGTCCCGCTGCGCCGGGTCTACGAGGCCGCCCTGCGGCAAGCATGAGCATTGTGGGCAGGGCAATCCCATAGAGGGGACACGGGCATGGGTCAGGCACGGGGGCCTGCCCCTACGTTCCCCGTGAGTGGTAGGGGCAACCCGCTGTGGTTGCCCTTTCTGGCATTTATAGGCGATGGCAGCGCCTGCCCGGTTTACCCTCTCTTGGCGAATTGAAGGCCCCTTGATTCAGGATTTAATCTTTATCTATGGGGATGAAAATTCGCCGTGTCTTTCCGAAGTGAAGAATGAACGAAGACACGATATTCGCGCCTTTCGTG
>JAABUJ010002958.1_pt1 | contig 19908 bp, 15 predicted proteins | sample 5559131 | NCBI WGS metagenome assembly JAABUJ01 (sample SAMN10711875, study PRJNA513366) | rock metagenome | isolation source: Antarctica rocks | place: Antarctica: Victoria Land, Mt New Zealand nord | collected 2016-01-07 | reverse complement strand
TGCAAAGCCGTTCAGCCGCTCATCACACGTCAGGCAAGTTGGCCTGAGCCTTGGCGTCAACTCCAAGCCGTCCACGCAATCCTTTTGCCTCTATGTAACTGAAGCGGAATGAGGGGATGCATGAGCTCCTGCAGCCGAGCTTGCTCCATTCGCTCTCGTTTGGGCGAGGCAAATTCGACCAAAGCGGTCGAAAATCGACCACGCCAACGCTGCTGGACCGGCAGCAATCTCATATGCAATCGCCCTGGCGCCACGGTTTCATGCGGCAAAAGCCTCGAACTTGGGTGTGCAATTCCCAGTATTGGGCCTTTTCCTTAATAAAACCTAAAAGGCGGCTAAAGCAGGTCGTCCACAAGCATCGGCAATTTCCGCAGCCGGCGTCCGGTCGCATGGTACACCGCGTTGCCGATCGCCGCCGCCATGCCGACGATGCCCAACTCGCCAACCGCCTTGGCGCCGAGCGCGTTCACTTCCGTATCCGTCTCGTCGAGCATCTCCACCGTCACGTCGCGCACATCCGCGCAACTCGCCACGTGGTAGGTCGCGAGGTCGGTGTTGGCGAAGCTCGCGCGCTTGCGGTCAATCTCGGTTGCCTCCATCAGCGCGTGGCCAACGCCCCACACCATGCCGCCAGCCAGGTTGCTGCGGGCCGTGCGCGGGTTGAGGATGGTGCCGGCCGCGAACACGCCCACCATGCGCGGCACGCGGACGGTGGGGGTGAGCGGATCGATTCGCACTTCGGTGAACAGCGCGCCGAAGCTGAACATGGCGTGGGTTTCGGTCACCGGGCCGGCCATGGCCATGCCGCCCTTGAGGCTGTCGCGCACCTGCTCGGATGCAAAATCCTTTGGCGCCCACTCCGCTGTCGCCTCCACGATGCCGGTTGCCGACGCGTCCATCACTTCGGCGATCGACTTGCTGCTGCCGTCCGGTCCCAGCACGCGGCCGCCCGCTACCTTCAACTGGCCGGCGCCGAACCCCATGAACGGACCCGCCGCCGCCAATGCCAGCAGCTTCTCGCGGACGGCATGGCACGCCATCTGCACCGCCGACCCGGCGTTGCCCGCAGTCACCGACCCACCTGCCACCGTGCTGGACGGCAGGTCGCTGTCGCCCAACTGCACCTGCACCTGGCCTACCTCGGTGCCGAGGGCGTCCGCTGCGATCTGCGCCAGGATCGTATAGGTCCCCGTGCCCAGGTCGTGCGCCGCCGCGCCTACCGTCAGCCGCCCGTCCATGGCGATCGTCGCGCGCGCCAGGGCCGGAACCTTGCTGCACGGATACGTCGCCGTGGCGCAGCCCCAGCCGAGCAGCGCGCCGTTCACGTCCTTCATCGAACCCGGCGCCGGGGTGCGCCGGTCCCAGCCGAACAGCTCCATCCCCCGCTCGTAGCACTGCACCAGCGAACGGCTGCTGTAGGGCACGCCCTTCACCGGGTCGCGCGTGGGCTCGTTTTTCAAGCGCAACGCGACCGGGTCCATGTCCAGCGCCACCGCGAGCTCATCGACGGCGCTCTCGAACGCAAAGAACGACGGCGTCTCGTTTGGCGCGCGCATGAAGCCGGGCGTGTTCACGTCCGTCACCAGCATCGTTTCGCGAACGCGGATGTTCGGGCACGCGTACATGTGCGGCGTCACGGTCACGCCGGGGAACACCACGTCGTCGGTGCGCCCGGTCTGGCCCCATTCCTCGTGGATCAGCGCCTGCAGGGTGCCGTCGCGCTCGGCCGCGAGCGCGATGTGCTGGCGGGTGGCGGGACGGAACGACCCCACCGTGAACATATGGCTGCGCGGGACCACCAGCTTCACCGGGCGGCCCAGCCGCCGCGCGGCGATGGCGACCAGCACAGTATGCCACAGGATGCTCGCCTTGGAGCCGAAGCCGCCGCCGATATACGGGTTGATGATATGCACGTCCTCGGGCGCCATCCCGAACACCTTGGCGATGCCGGCGCGCTTGCCGATGACCCACTGGCTCGGCACGTACAAGGTCAGCTTGCCGTCGTTCCACGACGCGGTCGTGGCGTATAGCTCGATCGGGTTATGGTGCTGCGGCGCCGTCATGTAGGTCTGGTCGACCTTGACCGGCGCGCGGGCGAAGGCGGCGGGGGCGTCGCCCACGTCGAGCGAATGCTTCTCCGACGGCTTCTCCTCCAGCCCCTCGTCCTCGATGGAGGCGTGGGCCTCCACTGCCTCGTAGTCGACCGACAGCTTGCGCGCGGCTTCCTCCGCCGCCTCCTGCGTGTCGGCGACCGTCAGGCCGACGATCTGGCCGGCATACATGATCTCGGCCGACGACAGCGGGTTGAACGAGGACTGGAAGTGCCCGCCAGTCATGATGAAGCCGTCTTCCGCCAGGGTCGCCGCATCCAGCGGCTCATTCAGCCCCTGATGGGTCAGCACCATCTGCACGCCCGGCACCGCTTCCGCGGCGGCGCTGTCGATGCGGGTGATGCGCCCCCGCGCGACGGTGCTGGTGGTCAGGGCGGCGTAGGCGGTGCCGGCCTGGTGGAAGTCGGCGGCGTAGCGGGCCGCCCCCGTTGCCTTCGCCGCCGCATCGCGACGAACGACCGGCGTGCCAATGCTGCCATCCATGCTCAGGTCCTCCGGCCGGCGACAACCACGGCTTGCGCCACGGTGCGTCGTCCCAGCTCGATCTTGAATGCGTTGTCGGAAAGGGGCTTAGCGGCCGCAAAGGCCGCTTCCCCGGCGCGCAGTCCCGCGGCCTCGGTGGCCGGCTGCCCAACCAGCGCCGCCTCGGCTTCGGGAGAGCGCCACGGCTTGCTGGCGACGCCGCCCAGCGCCACGCGGGCGGACCGGATGATGTCGCCGTCCATCTCGAGGGCAACCGCCGCGGAGGCGAGCGCGTAGGCGTAGCTCTCGCGGTAGCGCACCTTCTGGTAAGTCGAATGCCGGCCCATCGGGGTCGCCTGCACGGTGATGCCGGTGATGATCTCGCCCGCCCGCAGAGTCGTCTCGACCTCGGGCCGGTCGGCGTAGCTGCGGTGGAACTCGGCAAACGGAATGGTCCGCTTGCCCTTGACGGAGCGAACGTGGACCGCCGTGTCGAAGGCCGCCAAGGCGGCTCCCCAGTCGCCGGGATAGGTTGCGACGCACTGGTCGGAGGTGCCAAGCACGGCCAAGTTACGATTGGCACCATCGATCGCCGCGCATCCGGTGCCGGACGCGCGCTTGTTGCAGGCCGACACGCCGTCGCGGAAATACGTGCAGCGAGTCCGCTGCAGCAAGTTGCCGCCGACCGTGGCCACGTTACGAATTTGCGCGGAAGCGGCGAGTTGCAGGCTTTGCGCCAGCGCCGGGTAGTCGCGCAGCAGCACCGGGTCCTCGGCCACGTCGGCCATCCGCGCCAGCGCGCCGAACCGCAGCACCGGGCCGCTGGTGTCGAACAGCCGCATCTCGTCGATGTCGCCGAGATCGATCAGCGTCGCCGGCGCCATCACGTCCTGGCGCATCAGATCGACCATCGTGGTGCCGCCAGCCAGGATCATCGCGCCCGGCAGCGCCGCAGCGCGCACGGCGTCGTCCAGCGAGGCGGCCCGCGTGTAGGTATAGGGTTGCATCGCCTAGGCTCCCGCGCTCTGGGCCACGTCGCGCACGGCTGCCACGATGTTCGGATAGGCGCCGCAACGGCACAGGTTGCCGCTCATGTACTCACGAATTTCCTGGTCCGACCCGGTGTGGCCCTCCGCCACGCAGCCGATCGCCGACATGATCTGGCCCGGCGTGCAATACCCGCACTGCATGGCGTCATGGGCCACGAACGCCGCCTGCATCGGATGCAGCGAGCCGTCCGCCGCGGCCAGGCCCTCGATCGTCTGGATGGCGTGGCCGCTGGCTGCGACTGCCAGCACCAGGCAAGACAGCTGCCGCCGACCATCCAGCAGCACCGTGCAGGCGCCGCAGGTCCCCTGGTTGCAACCCGGCTTGGTCCCGGTCAACCCGAGATGCTCGCGCAGGGCGTCCAGCAGCGTCGTCCGTGGGTCGAGCGTCAACGCGCGCTCGTGCTCGTTCACCCGTAAAGCTACGGGCATGGTGGAAGAATGCATTCTAATGTCCTCATGACGCCTGGATTAAAACGGAGGAAGCGGCGGAAGGCTGCCTCCAGCACCCTCACGAGTCTGCGAGCAGGCGCGCCAAACGGTCGAATTCGGCCACGTCGAGCGTTTCCGCCCGGCGTTCCGGCGCGATCCCTGCCCGGTGCAGCAGCGCCTCGCCGCCCAGCGGCTTGAGCGCGCCACGCAGCATCTTGCGGCGTTGGCCGAACGCCGCCGCGGTCAGCCGCTCCATCTGCGCGAACAGGGCCGGCGCTGGTTGCGCCGCGTGCGGCACCAGCCCGACCACGGCCGAATACACCTTCGGCGGCGGGTGGAACGCGCCGGGCGGGATGCGCAGCAGCATCGACGCCGTGCACGTCCACTGCGTCAGCACGGCCAGCCGTCCGTAGGCGTCGCTGCCGGGCGCGGCGCAGATGCGCTCGGCGACTTCGAACTGGAACATGAGCGTCAGCCGCTCCCACAGCCCGGCCTGCCGCAGCCAACCGATCAGCAACGGGGTTGCGACGTTGTAGGGCAGGTTGGCCACGACCTGCCGCGGCGCCGGGACGAGGGCGGCGAGATCCAGCCCGGTCGCATCCGCCTCCAGCAGTCGAAGCCGGTCCAGGTGCGAGAGGCGCAAGGCTTCGATAGCCTGCACGGCCCGGGGATCCACCTCCACCGCCAGCACGTCGGCGGCCGAGGTATCCAGCAGCGCCCGGGTCAAGCCGCCTGGGCCGGGCCCAACCTCAACGACGTGACGCCCGCCCAGGTCGCCCGCCATCGAGGCGATGCGCGCGATCAGGTTTGTGTCGAGCAGGAAATGCTGCCCTAACGATCGCCGCGCATCCAACTGATACTGCGAGATAACGTCTCGCAGCAGCGGGAGGCTCAACTCCGCAGGTCGATCAATGCCCGGCGGCGGACATCGCGCAGCAGTTGACGGGACACCAGCTCCACCCGCTCCGACACCAGCCGGTTGGCCACCTGCTCGCGGGTCTCGACGCCGATGTTCTTTTGCTCGCGGGAGCAGACCATGATGACCGCGATCCCGTCGGTGGCGATCAGCGGCTTGCTGGCGACACCGGGCTGCAATCCCGTAAGCACGCCCCGCATCGCCGGAGAAACGCCTTCCAGCCGCACCTCGCCGGGATCGCTGGGCCGCGACTCCCCAGCAGTTTTGTTCGCGGCCTCGACCGCATCGCAGCTATGGGCCGTCTTGGACAGCGTTTGTGCGGCCAGCAACTGCCGCTTCTGCTGCTCAGTGGGGGCGTTCGGGTCGAGCGGCGTGCTGAACGGCAGGAACGCCTGCCGAACGGACAGCATCGTCGCAAGATCGCGCCCAATCTCGCGCTTGCCATGCAACGACACGATATCGAGCCCGCCCGCAACCTTGATCGGGTTGCTGACGGCGCCTTCGGGCATTGCCGTGATGATGGCGGCAACCTCCGGGTCGACTTGGTTGGTCCGGACCCAGCCCAAGTCGCCTCCCTGCAGCGCCGTTTGGCTCTGGCTGAATTGCGCCGCGACGACCGAAAACGGCGCCCCGGCGTGGAGCTGCTGGATCACGGTATCGGCGAAACGCTGCGCCTCCCCCGCCTTGGATGGGTCGTCCACCGGGATGAAGATCTCGGAAACTCGGTACTCCGGCTGGCCGGTCTGCGCCTTCAGCAGCTCCAACTGCTCGTTCACATCGGCGTCGCTGATTTCGGCCCGGACGCCCAGTTCCTCGCGGAGCACCCGGGTCCAGCCCAGTTGCACCCGCACCTGGTCGTACAGCGTGCGGAGCGCCACGCCCTGCGCGCCGAGCTTCTGCCGCAACATCCCCTCGCCCATGCCGTTGCGCTGCTCGATCGTGTTGACGGAGCTTGCGATGTCCTTGTCGGACACCGTGATCTTGCGCTTCTGGATTTCCTGCAGGCGGAGACGCTCGTCCACGAGCTGCTTCGAGATCTGTGGACGCAGCCGGGCCAGCACCTCGGGATCGAGCGGCAGTCCGGTCGAAAGGGCGAACAGCCGCGCGCGCGCGTCCACGTCGGCCTGGCTCACGACATCCCCGTTCACCACGGCGACGATGTGCTCGCCGGGTGCGGGTTGTGCCGGGACAGGCACGACAGCTTGGGCGGTGACCTGCGTCGGACGCTGCGCCGCTGCGGATGTCGCGGCAACGGACAGCAGCAGCGTAAGCCGGAAGCGGTGGGTGATGGTCATAGGTTGCCTATTGCAGCGGGATCAGGAGCCATGGAAGCCAAACTGCCCGACCGTTTTCAAGGTGATCTGGAACAGCACGGTCGTCGACCCGGTGTCGTTGTTGATGGTGGTATATTGCTTGAACAGATTCACGTCGAAGATGAAGCATTCATCCTCGTAGGTGCCATGGGCGCCGATGTTGACCAGCTTGCCAAGGGTAAGGTCGTCGCGCACGTAGCCCGACAGCTTGTAGGGCCCGTGCTGCGTCGAGGCGGTGAGGGTGACCTCATTGCGTGGGATGAAGTAGCCCGGCGGCAATCCGTGGCCGCTGTTGTAGTTCACCGTCGTGGCAACTGGGGCGTAGAAGTTCGCCGCATTGCCGGGCAGGGTGGCGAAGAACGGGTCGTACAGCGTGTACGGGTTGGTTGACGAGTAAAGGTAGCCGGCCCCGACCCGGAACACCGGCGCCCCAGCCGAGGCCAACGCGTCCGCGAAACGGATTGCGCTGCTGAACGGGTCGTAGCGCGCCCGTCCAGTGAAATCGAAGTAGCTGTTTGGCGAGATGGTGGCACGGGCGACCACGTCGGAGACACGGCGGTTCAGGCCCGAGAGCGGAAAGAACGTGTCGTCGCGGTGTTCCCGGTAGCTTTGCCCCACCAGGCCATCGAATAGCGCGCTGCCCGCCGTCCACATCCCGTGCACCCCGACATTAGCGCGCAACCCGCCCTCCTGCCGGTCGATGCCGGGAAAGCGGTTCAGGCTGAACAGGTTCGCGTCGGTGAACTCGAAATCTAGGCTGTCCTCGTTGGGGACGTTGGAGTGGCTGCCGCGTCCGGCGTTCGGGCTGCCGACCAATTGAACGATCGGCTCCAGGATTTGCGTGCCGAGCGGGCCGGCGTCGCGCTGGAGGGGCCAGCGGACTTCAGCCGCCACCGTTGGTTGCGCCCGCGCCGTCGAAGTGGCGCCGACCGAGCCGTATGTCGGCTGCTGGTCGAGGCTAGTCGCATTGTAGACCGCGGCGTCGGTGCGGAAGGTGATCTTGTACAACTCGCCCAATTGTCCGGCGAACGGGCGTTGCCAGTTGGCGCTGATCGACGCCCGCTGCGTGTTGGTGCCCTTCTGACGGAAGACGTTGAAGTCCTCGGTGGTGAAGGTGAGCCGGCCGCCGAGCGCGTCGGGCTCACCGAAGAAGCTGTATTGATACCGTGGCAGCACGTAAGGCAGGAAACTCTGGTTGATGCTGGTGGCCAAGCCCTGGTAGGCCAGCGCATCGAGCTTCGAGTATGACCCAACGCCGAAGCCTTCGATGAAAGCCGAGCTGGACAGCACGTCCGCGAAATACTGCACCCGGAAATCGCGGAGGTAGTTGGTCGAACTGGCGCGGTTGATGTCGAACCCGTAGCGCCAGGTTTCGTCGTAGTTGAAGTTGCCCTTGGCAAACATGAAGGCTTGCGGCGCGCCTTCATCGATCGCTGTGCCGGCGTCGATCCGTAAGTTGCCGTTGTTGAACCGTCGCCGGTAGTCGACCGTCAACTGCGGCCCCTGCGCCGTCGTGACGAACGGCGTGATGGTGACGTCCTGCTTTTCATCGATCGCCCAGAAGTACGGCGTGCCCAGGAACGCGCCGATATGGGTGCTGCTTCCGAACGTCGGCACCAGGAAGCCGCTGGCGCGTCGCACCGAAGGGTCGGCGTGCGAGAAGTAAGGGAAGTACGCGACCGGGACGCCGAACATGTCGAGCGTCGCATCCTGGTACTCGATGCGGTGATTCTCGGTGTCCTGGATGGCTGAGAGCGCGCGCAACTGCCATAGCGGCGGCTTGGTGGGATCGGTTTTGCAAAGATTACACGTGGTATAAACGGCATGCGACAACTCATTGACCTTGCCTTCGACCCGGCGTGCGCCGTTGGCCGCCAGCTTGCCGTTTTCCGCCAGGATCGCGCGCATTCCGCGCAGCACGCCCTCGCGCATCCCCTGGGTCAGTTCGGCGTAGCCGGCAAACAGCACCTGGCCATCCGGCTCCACCAGCACGACGTTGCCACTGGCCGCGGCGACATCGGTGTTGCGGTCGAACGTTACCTTGTCGGCGCGCAGGACATGGTTGCCCTGCCAGGCCTCGACATGGCCGCTGGCCGAGACGATGGCGTTGTCGCGGTCGTACTGGACTTGGTCGGCGGTGAAGGTCACCGGCTGGTCGCGCGACAGCGGCTCCTGCGCACTGCTCCGCAAGCCGGCGAACTGGGCGGCAGCGGGGGCAATGGCCGCCACCAGGATGGCCGCACTCGCCAGGAGGGCACGCCACGTGCGATGTGTCGGCATCAACCGTCCTCGAGATGCAGTAGAAGGGAGGTCGCGAGCAACAGCCCCGCCACGGCAGGCGCCCAGGCCGCCAGGGCGGCGGGCAACGCGCCGGATTGCCCGAACTCCTCCGCGACCTTCGAGACGACGAACAGCGCGAATCCGGCGGCGACTCCGCTGCCGATCATCTGGGCGACGCCGCCCCGCCGGGTCGGACGCATGGAGAAGCCGGCGGACACCAGCGCCATCGTGCCCGTCAGCAACGGCAGCGCCAGCAGCGCCTGGAAGTGCAGCCGGTGGCGGATCGCCGAAAAGCCGCTTCGCTCCAGCAAGGCGATGAAGTCGGGAAGGGCCCAAACCGACAGCGTGTCGGGCGACGCGAAGCTTTCCTGCACGCGGCCGACCGTGAGATCGGTGGGCAACTGGAGGCTGGCGACCGGGTCGGGAAAGTGGTCGGGCGTCATCGTGCGCGCGCCATCCAATCGCCAGGCCCCTGGGACCAGCACGGCCTGCGTCGCCTCGATACGGGACAACAGCCGATCGTTCGCATCCAACCGGAACACGCTGACGTCCTCGGCCACCAGTTGATTCTTGCGCAGCGACACCGAACGCCCATGCAGGATGGCAACGCCGTTCGCCAGCATCCCGCGGTCGGACTGCCGCAGCCAGAGTTGGCCGCCGGACAGGGCCAATGGACCGCCCGAGCTGCGGATGTATGTGTTGTCCAGCGTTTCCGCGCGGGCGAGCATGACGGAGGAGAGCGGACTGACGACCCCCGTGGCCACGGCGCCGAGCAGCAGGGCACAGGCGACGGGCGCAGCGAGGAACTGCCAAGCCGACACCCCGGCCGCGCGCGCCACGACGAGTTCCGACGACCGGGTCAGCCGCCAAAAGGCGAGGATGCCGCCGATCAGCACGGCAAACGGCAGGATCTGTATCGCGATATACGGCAGCCGCAAGGCCGCGATCTGCGCGACCAGGCCGACGGTGGCGTCCGGCCTGGTCGCCGACCGGCGCAGCAATTCGATGAAATCGAACAGCGCCACCAACCCGGCCAGGGCCGCCAGCATGGCCACCACGGCTAGGGTGAACTGCCGGGCGATATACAGCGATAGGGTCGCCGCGATGATCAAGCCGAACGCATCCCCGCAAACGGCGCAGGGGAGATCGCAGCCCTGGCCGGCCCCCGGCTGCCGGTGAACAGCACCCAGCCGCAGGCCAGGCCCGGGAGAATCGCCTGCAACCAGATAAGCGGGATCAGCGCTGGCGTGCGCGCCGCCATGTTCGCCACCGCAAGCCCCAGCGCCAGCATCGCCACCACGATCAGCACCGCCGCCAGCGGGCGCAGGACGTTGCCATGCCGCCGAAACGCCCCGGTCAGCACTGAGACCAGCGCCACCATGACGAAGCTCGCCGTGGTGAAAGGCGCCGACAGCCGCCGATTCGCCTCGACCAGGAACTTGCCTGCGTCGCGTGCATTGATCGCGCTCGACTCCGGATGCCATAGCTCGTTCATCGACATCTCGTTGACGTCGCGGTAGCGCGTCTCCTCGCCCTTGCTGCCTTGGGTGAGGTCGATCGAGTTCTGCGAGAAGGTCAGCACGTTCAGCCGCCCGGTCTGCTTGTCGATTTCCTGACGGCTGCCCGCCTCCAGCAGCACCCGTGGGCCCGCTGGCCCTTCGAGCAGGCGCCCGTGTTCGGCCAGGATGGTGGCGCGGCTATTCTTCTGCCGCTCGTCTTCGACCAGGATGCCCCGCAATGCGCCGTCGGGGTCGCGTGAGCGGACATAGACGGTCAGGTCGTCGGAAATAGGCGTGAACACGCCCTCCTGCAGCAGGAAGGCCGCGAGCCGGTTGCGGATCTCAAACTGGTACTCGCGGAAGGCTGTGTAGCTGGCCGGAACGATCCAGACGTTGAGGGCAAAGCAGGCCGCCATGGCGAGGGCGGTCAGCGCCAAGGCGGGGCGGGTCAGCGCGAACGGCGACAACCCCGCGGCGCGCATGACCGTGAGCTCCCGGTCGCCGGCTAGCCGCTGGTAGACGAACTGGACGACGACGAAGGTCGTGATCGGCAGGATGACAGCGACGAAGTTGGGAATCAGCAGACCGGTCAGCTCGATGAAGACGCGGAACGACAGCCCGCGGTTGACGACGAGTTCGACGAACCGCAGCGACTGGGTGAGCCAGATCAGGGCCACGAGCGCACTGGTCACGGCGACAAGGGCCACGAGCAATTGCCGCAGGACGTAACGGTCCAGGCGAGTGACGAGCGGGCCGTGCATGAGGATTTATGGAGTCCTTGACCGAAGAATGACACCTTAGCCGCCGGCGTGCGTCGGTAAAACCCTACTCGACGATGGCCGCGTGCGCCGAAGCCGATGCCGGCGACATGCCGCGCAATGCGAATGCCAGGATGCACGTCACCGCCTGCAGCCCGGCATTGCACGCCAAGGTCGCCGCCAGCGCCGCGTTGTAGGTCGCGCCGTCGGTCGCCGCGCCAAGCCGCGAAAAGTACACGCCGCCGATGATCGTGACCCCCAGCGCGAACGCGACCTGCTGGATCATCGAGAACACGCCCGAAGCTGACCCGGCGTCCTGCGGCGTGATCCCGCGGCTGCCGAGCACGAATGCCACCAGCGTCGGCAGCGCCAAGCCCTGCCCGGTCCCATACATAGTCATGACCGGCACCAGGAATCGTCGGTCGAGCGGCCCCGCGCCCGCCCACCAAGCCAGCAGGACGATAGCAACCAGCCCCGTTCCCATCAGCCCCGTTCCCAGGCTGATGGTGCGTGTTCCGAGCCGTCTCGCGACCCCGGCCGACACCATCGAGCCGAACACGAACCCTGCGCCGAACGCCGCGAACACCAGCCCGGTCGCGAGCGGGGAAAAGCCGAAGCCGTCCTGCAGGTAAATCGTGATGCTCAGGAAGAAGGCCGCCAGCCCGCTGAAGAAGATCATGGTCATAACCAGGCCCATTGCGAACATGCGGTCGCGGAACAGCCGCAGGTTGACCAGCGGCACCCGGCCACGGGCCTGCAACGCCCATTCGTAAGAAATGAACCCGGCGAAAGCGGGGACGGCGCAGGCCAATGCGATCCATGCCCAAACGGGCCACCCCGCCTCGCGCCCCTCGACCAGCGGATACACCAGCAGGAGCAGCGCCACCGAGCCGATCGCGATGCCGCCAGGGTCGAGCGAGGGGCGGCCGGTTGCGCGCGACTCCTGTAACATGCGGGCGGCGGCAAGCAGCGCCAACGCCCCGATCGGCACGTTGACCAGGAAGATCGGCCGCCAGCTAAGCCCGGCGACGTCGGCCTGCACCAGCGCGCCGCCGATCAACTGGGCCGCGATGGAGGCGACGCCCAGGGTCGTGCCGAAATATCCGATCGCCCGGCTGCGCTCATGGGCGGGGAAGGTGACGCGGATGATGGCGAGCACCTGCGGGTTCATGATGGCGGCGGTCAGCCCTTGCAGGACACGGGCGCCGATCAGCTGCGTCGGCGTGGTGGCCAGGCCGCACAGGGCGGAGGCCAAGGTGAAGCCCGCCATGCCGGCCATGAACATCCGCTTGCGCCCGAACAGGTCGCCGAGTCGGCCGCCGGTGACGAGCAGGAGGGCGAAGGCGAGGCCGTAACCCGCCACCACGAACTGCAATTCCGCCGGGCGGGCGCCGAGGTTGGACTGCATCGCCGGAAGGGCGACGTTGACGACGAAGAAGTCGAACGCGGGAAGGAAGGTGCCCGTCAGCAGCACGACCAGCGCGAGCCAGCGTTTCGGGTCGGCGTCAGCGAGGGACGCAGGGGCAGTGGTGGCTGACATGGAGAGATCCGGGTTGCTGCAGCCGACAATGGGGCGAGCGGCGGGATCGGAGGAGGTGGAAAGGCGGGTATCAGGGATGCGGCATGATATATTTCAGGCTCTCGTTTTGCGCCGTTCTCACGGCAGCAGCTTGCCCGGGTTCATCAGCCCCGCCGGATCCAACGCGCGCTTGATACGCCGCATCGCATCCAATTCCGCCCCACCGCGCCATTCCTCCATCATGTACGGTTTCAGCCGCCCCACGCCGTGCTCGGCCGAGAAGCTGCCGTCGAGGTCGCGGACGATCGCGCCCACCGTGTCCATGATCGCGTGGTCCTGCGCCAGGAACGCCGCCGGGTCCATGGTGACCGGCTGCTCGAAGTTCAGGTGGATGTTGCCGTCGCCCATGTGGCCGAACGCCACCATGCGGATGCCCGGCATCAGCGCGGCACAGGCCGCCTCCGCCCGGCGCAGCAACTCCGGCACGCGCGAGACGGGCACTGACACGTCGTTCTTAACCGAGGCGCCCTCGCGCTTTTGCGCCTCCGCGTGCTCCTCGCGCAGCCGCCACAGCGCCAGGCGCTGCGCCTCGCTCTCGGCCAGCGCGGCGTCGATCACCAGGTCGTCCTGCATGGCCTCGGCCAGGATGGTTTCCATTCCCTCCCGCAAGCCGCCGCCAGGACGGGGGGTGGCGAGTTCCACCAGGGCATAGTGCGCGGCAGGACCGATCGGCAGGGTCGCGCCCGGGATGTGCCGGACCACCAGTTCCATGCCCGGCGCGCTCATGTACTCGAACGCCTGCACCGACGCCGGGTCGTGTTGCTGGAAGCGGGTGAACAGCGCCAGCGCGGCCTCGGGCGAGGGCAGGGCGCACAGGGCGACCACGACCTCGCGCGGGCGGGGCGCCAGCTTCAGCACGGCCGCGGTGATGATGCCGAGCGTGCCCTCGCTGCCGACAAATAGCTGGCGCAGGCAGTAGCCGGTGTTGTCCTTGCGCAGCCGCCGCAGCCCGGACCAGACCTGCCCGTCCGGCAGCACGACCTCCAGCCCCAGCACCAGGTCGCGGGCGTTGCCGTAGCGGACGGTGTTGTTGCCCCCGGCGTTGGTGGCCAGGATGCCGCCGATCTGGGCCGTACCCTCCGACGAGATCGACAGCGGCAGCAGGCACCCGGCGGCGGTCGCGGCGTCTTGGGCGGCCTTCAAGGTCACGCCGGCCTCGACCGTCATGGTCATGTCGATGGCGTCGATGGCGCGGACCTCCCGCATGCGGGCCAGGCTGATGACGACCTGGCTGCCGTCCTCGGCTGGCACGGCGCCGCCGACCATGCTGGTATTGCCGCCTTGCGGGACCATCGCTACCCCCCGTGCCGCGCAAATTCGGACGGCGGCGGCGAGTTCGGCCGTGGTCGCGGGGCGCAGCACGGCCGGCGTGCGCCCTCGGAACAGCCGCCGCCAGTCTTCGCAATACGACGCCGTGTCGGCCGGGTCGCGCAGCAGGCCGCGTTCGCCCAGGATGACGTGCAGTTCGTCGAGCAGCCCCGTCGCATCCAGCATGGCGATCCTCATGTATGTCATTCGCAGCAGGTTGCAGGATCGGCGAAACTGTCAACGGGATCGGAAGGAGTTGCTGCCATGCCGCGCCGTCCGTTGTTCGCCTGCCGCCTTGGGCCGCTGCTTATCACCCAGGCCTTGGGCGCGCTGAACGACAATCTATTCAAGAACGCGCTGGTCGTCATGGTGCTGTTCGAGGCCGCGGCAGCGGGTCCGGCGCTGGTGGCGGCGGCAGGCGGAGTGTTCATCCTTCCCTATGTGCTGCTCTCCGCCACGGCCGGGCAGCTGGCGGACCGGTTCGAGAAGGCGGCTACGATCCGCTGGGTGAAGTTGGCGGAAATCGTGCTGATGGGTTTTGCCGCAGTCGGGTTCCTGCTGCCGAGCTTCACGCTCCTGTTTGCCGTGCTGTTCGGCCTTGGCGTGCAGGCGACGTTCTTCGGGCCACTGAAATACGGCATCCTGCCCAGCCATCTCGCCGATGACGAGCTGGTGGCGGGCAACGGCCTGGTCGAGGCCGGAACCTTTCTCGGCATCCTCGCCGGCACGATCGCGGGCGGGGCGTTGTTCCTCCTGCCGCACGGCCCGGTCGTGGTCTCGGTGGCAGGCCTGCTGGTCGCGGCGGCCGGGCTGGCCAGCGCGTTCGCGATCCCTCCCGCGCCGAGCCAGGCGCCCGGATTGCGGATCGGCTGGAACCCGCTGCGCGAGACGGCGGCGCTGCTCGGCGCCGCCCGCGAAAACCGCCCGGTATGGCTGTGCATCCTCGGGCTGAGTTGGTTTTAGACGATCGGCGCCACCATCCTGGCCGAATTGCTGATCCTGGTGCGCGACCACCTGCACGCCGACGGCCATGTCGTGACGTTGCTGCTCGCGTCCTTCTCGATTGGCGTGGCACCGGGTCCCTGCTGTGCCCACGCCTGCTGCGCGGCGGCATCACGGCTTGGCCTGTTCCATTAGCAGGGGTCGGCATCTCGTTGTTCCTGTGGGATTTCTCGAAAGCAATCATCGTAGGTGGGCTAACCGGCACCGCAGCCATCCTGCACGGCGGCGCGGGGTGGTGAATGCTGGTCGACCTGCTGTTGCTCGCGGCATGCGGCGGGATCTATTCGGTGCCGCTCTACGTCATCATCCAGGAGCGGTCCGCGCCGGGCCGCCGCGCCCGCATGGTCGCCGCCAACAACGTGGTGAACGCTCTCGCGATGGCGGCGGCGGCGGGGCTGACGGCTGCCCTAGCATTGGCCGGCATCGCGCCGGCTCGCGTCCTGCTCGGCGCGGCGTTCACCAACCTTGCCGTTGCCGCCTGGATCGTGCGCCTTATGCCGGATAATACCGGAGGTGGCCTGCTTCGCCGGCTGCACCATCGTGCGTAACCTTCGAGCCGAGAGTCATCCCATGGCCCTGACTGCAGACGCCCCGGCTACGCCCGAGACCGAACGCGAATGCCACGGCTGCGGCCTATTCCAAACCATGCCGGCGCTCGTGCCCAACGCCTGCGCCGATTGCGAGCGGTGCGGCACCCTGCTACGCCGCGGCCGGATCGCCCCGCTCACCCGCCCGCTGGCCTACTCCCTGACGGCGCTGTCGTTCTTCGTCCTCGCCGCGACCCTTCCCTTCATGACCGTCAGCGCCGCCGGACGCGGAAGCATGAACACCCTGCTGACCGGCCCGGAACAGTTGGAGTACGCAGGCTATCCCCCGCTCGCCCTGGTCGTGCTGGCGTTCAGCGTGGTCGTGCCGCTGGTCAAGATCGGGATCATGCTGATCATCCTGCTCGGCCTCCGTGTCGCCGAACCGCCGCGCTGGTTGCCGCAGCTCTGGGGCTGGCTGGAAACGCTGTCTCCCTGGGCGATGATCGAGGTGTTCCTGCTTGGCGTGTTCGTCGCCTACACGCGCTTGACCGAGATCGCCCATGTCGCCATTGGCCCGGCGCTCTACTCGCTCGCCGCATGCATGCTGGCGATGGTGGCGGCCGACAACTCGCTCGATCGCGATGCGGTGTGGGAGGCGTTGGAAGCGCGCGGTCTTGTCGCGTCGCATACGGCGCCAACCGGCCGCACGCGGATCGGCTGCGACACCTGCCGCCTGGTCAGCAGGTCGGAGGAGGGCCAAGCCTGCCCGCGCTGCGGCAGCCAGCTGCGCCACCGCAAGCGCGACAGCCTTTCGCGGACCGGGGCGCTGCTGCTGGCGGCGACGATCTTCTACGTTCCCGCGAACCTTTACCCGATCCTGAACCTGACGCGGCTTGGCCAAGGCGGGCCGAGCACCATCCTGGGCGGCGTCGTGGAGCTGGTGCAGGCGCAAATGTTCCCGTTGGCACTGCTCGTGTTTTTCGCCAGCATCACCGTGCCGGTGCTGAAGCTGGCCAGCCTGACCTGGATGGCCGTGCAAACCCGTCGCCACGCCGTCACCCACCTGCGCACCCGCACCCGGCTGTATCGCGCGGTGGACTTCATCGGGCGCTGGTCGATGATCGACGTGTTCATGATCTCGATCCTGACCGCGCTGGTCAGGCTCGGGTTCCTGGCGGAGGTCACCCCGCAAGTCGGCGCGGTCGCCTTCGCCGCCGTGGTGATCATCACGATGTTCGCCGCCGCCGCATTCGACCCAAGGCTGATGTGGGACGCGGCGGAGGAGGTCATTCCGGACGCGTCGGCTGTCGCGGTCGCGTAGCGGTTAGACCGCCATCCCCGCGCACCAGCCACTCGCCCAGGCCCATTGGAAGTTGTAGCCGCCTAGCCAGCCCGTGACGTCGACCGCCTCACCGATCGCGAACAGGCCGGGGACGGATCGGGCCTCCATCGTCTTGGACGACAACGCCGCCGTATCGATTCCGCCCAGCGTCACTTCCGCTTTCGCATATCCCTCGCTGCCGGACGGCACGATGCGCCAGGATTTGAGCAGGGCCGCGGCGCCGGCGAGCGCGCGGTCGGTCAACGTCGCCATGACGCCGTTCGGAAGCAGCGATTGGGTCAAGGCGTGAGCCAGCCGTTGCGGCAACCACTCGCCCAGCACCGTCCGAAGCTCGGCCTTTGGCCGTTGCGCCTTGCGGGCGAGCAGCAACCCGGCGGCGTCCTGGCCGGGGAGCAGATCGAGCGTCAACGCATCGCCCTCGCGCCAGGTGGTCGACGCCTGCAGCACGGCGGGGCCCGACAGCCCGCGATGGGTGAACAGCATCGCTTCCTCGAACGCCAACCGGCCGCAGCGTGCGACAACCGGCAGCGCCACGCCGGCGAGCGGCTGCACGAGCGCGAGGTCGCCGCCGATCGTGGTGAGCGGCACCAGCGCCGGGCGAATCGGCGTGAGCGGCAGGCCGAACCGCCGGGCCACGTCATGCGCGAACCCGGTGGCGCCCATCTTCGGGATGGACAAGCCGCCTGTGGCCAGCACCAGGGCGGGCGCTTCGAACGATCCGTGGTCGGTGGCAACGGTGAACCGGTCCGCGCGGTCCAGCGCGGTCACGCGGTGCCCTAGCCGGAGGTCCACCCCGGCGGCGGCGCATTCATCCAGCAGCATCGCCACGATCGCCCGCGCGGAGCCGTCGCAGAACAGCTGCCCCAGCGTTTTTTCGTGGTAGGCGATGCCGTGTTTCTGCACGAGGGCGATGAAATCGGTGGCGGTGTAGCGGGCCAGGGCGGATTTGCAGAAATGCGGGTTGGCCGAGAAAAACCGCTCCGGCGCCGTCTGCTCGTTGGTGAAGTTGCAGCACCCGCCGCCGGAGATCAGGATTTTCTTGCCCGCCGCCTCGGCATGGTCGAGCAGCAGCACCCGCCGCCCCCGCTGCCCGGCCGTCATGGCGCAGAGCAACCCGGCCGCGCCGGCGCCGATGATGATGGCATCAAAGGATTGCATGCGGGTGAGTTGCGCCGGGGCAGCGCGATCGACAAGGGAGAAATTATCTCCCAGACCTTCGCTCGCCTCAAACCGCCGCCGCGAGCCGCCCGACCTCCGACAGAACCGCATGCCGCTCAGCCTCCGATGCGCGGGCTTCGGCGTAATAGGCCGCCACGATGATCGGCGCGCGCCCAGGCGGCCAAAGGACGGCGATGTCGTTCGTCGCGTTGTTCGCGCCGGAGCCGGTCTTGTCCCCGACCCGCCAGGCTTTAGGCACCCCGGCCCGCAACCGCTCGTCCCCGGTCTTGTTGGCGACGAGCCATGCCGTCAGTTGCTCGCGAGACGAGGTGGAGAGCGCGGTCCCGAGCACCGTCTTGCGTAGCGTTTCGAGCATCGCGACCGGGGTGGTGGTGTCGCGCGGATCGCCTGGCTTGGCCTCGTTCAGCGCCGTTTCCCGGCGGTCGAGCCGCGTGACGCTGTCCCCGAGCGAGCGCAGGTAGGCCGTCAGGTCCGCCGGGCCGCCGAAGCTGTCGAGCAGCAGGTTCGCCGCCGTGTTGTCGCTGAGGGTCACCGCAGCTTCGCAGATGTCGCCGACCGTCAGGCCGCCCTCGCCGACGTGTTTTTCGGTGATCGGGGAATGGGGAACCAGGTCCTCCCGCGCGTAAAGGATCCGCCGGGCGAGGCTCTCCTGCTTGCGGTCGACCCGCGCCAAGACGAACGCGGCGGCGAGAGCCTTGTGCGTGCTGCACAGGGCAAAGCGTTCGCCGCCGCGATGGGCGATCAGCGTGACGCTCGCGGTATCGAGAACGGCGACGCCAAGGCGGCCGCCATGCCTGCGTTCGAGGGTGGCGACGCCGTGTCGCAGCTTTGCGTCTCCGTCGTCGGCCGCATTCCGCAAGTTCAACAGAGCCGGTCCGGCCAGCAGCTTTCGACGTGATATCACGGTCATCTTTTTCGACTCTTCCCAGCCGCGACTCGACCCGTCGCCGCCGGCCAACTTCTTGGCTGCAACAAGCGGAAAGCAGACCCGTGCCAGTCAGGGGAGCGAGCAAAAGCGACCTGAGTCGCATCGATGCCGAGCGCTATTTGAGCTGGCTGTCTTTGCTGCCCCGGCGGTTGAAACCGATGTTCATCGGACGGCGATCATGCGCCGACTGACACATAATACAGGTCCGGACCCCGGGCAGCGCACGGCGGCGGCCCTCCGGGATATCGTCACCGCATTCCACGCAATGGATTTCTTCCTCACCCGTCGGCATGCGTGCCCGCGCTCTCTTCACGCCGTCTATAATGGTATCGTCGATCTGGTCCTGGACCGCCCCGTCCGGGGCCCAACCACTCGCCATTGTCGCTATCCGACTTCCCGAACTTCCTGAAGATTGCATATCGGAACTCGCAACGCACGTTCCAAGGATGCCAACCTAATTGGCGTTCCGAAATGAGCTGCCGCCCCTCCCAGTGCGCATTGGCGGCCTGGACGAAGCCTAATCGGCGCCGGGATTGCTACGTCGGAAGCCTTGCAGTCCAGAGCTTTTCTCGCACATCTCTGTGCCGATAAGGGACCCCGGGCGAGCCAAGCTACGTTTGCTCGACGCGGCCGCCCCACCGGTCAAAATGGCCGAAACCGGACCGGCCGCCTTGGACGAGCAACACTTCAGAGCGGACGTTTTCTGAAGATACTCTCGTGGCAGCAGCAATCTCTTGCGCAAAAACCCATGCAGTGGTCAGAGAGCGTCGCACCAACCCGGATCATTTGCCATGAGCGACACCTCCACCCCCGGCCTACCTAAACCAGCGCGCCGCCTTGGCGCTCCCCGCCAGAAAGTCGCCCCTTTCGCGCGCTACAAAGGCACCTCGGCTTGGCAGAAGAATCGCAGGCGCGCGCGCGAATACGCCCGGTTTCGCGCCGCGGCGAACCGGATTAGCCAAAACCCGGCAACGCCAAACCCCTGATCTCTTCGTGGCAATCGCTCCTGCGGCCTACAAGCGGGTCGGCAATTGCCTCGAATGAGCCTGTTCTGGCCGGAAGCGGCCGTTCGGCTTCTGATCATCCTTCCGGACAAGCGGACATATACCCCGTTCACGCCAGGATCCGAAAATCCTTGGGCGAGATGACGCGGAAGTTGTCGGATACGGCGTCGCAATAGAGGTGCCACTTCCTGGGCACTTCCTCGCGCAGGAATGTCAGGATCG
>JAABUJ010002957.1_pt1 | contig 19912 bp, 26 predicted proteins | sample 5559131 | NCBI WGS metagenome assembly JAABUJ01 (sample SAMN10711875, study PRJNA513366) | rock metagenome | isolation source: Antarctica rocks | place: Antarctica: Victoria Land, Mt New Zealand nord | collected 2016-01-07 | reverse complement strand
AAACGATGGCAAAGGTCAAGATGTGTGGACTTGTACGGCAAAGAATGGGGTGTGTGTGCGTATGCAGGATTTGCGTAATGTCCATCAGCTTCAGAAATACCACGGCCGCTACGGTATAAAGATAAACGGTCGTGAACAGTTCTACTGGCCAAGAAAAGGTCGTGAGATTTTCAGTGCTAAGGGAGAGCTTCGAGGCTATTGTGGATGGGGTACGTCTCGACTTGAAATCCCCTTTCAATGTTCCTACTGACCACGACGAAGCCCCCCAAGGAACAATCATACATCCATCAGTATACCATTGTTTGGATGAATTCGTTGTCCAAGCCTCGACTCTAAGCAAGATGCCCGATCGAGGAAGCATCGAGAATTGGAGAGGAAAGATGTTGGGTACCCAGCATCATGTTCTCAATCAGGGGTTCTGGAGCGACGGAGACCCTCTTGACAATGACGGACTTAAGGCTATTCGAATCCTCGTCTGCGGTAACACTGGTGTCGGAAAGTCAACGTTGATCAACCAGGTCTTTGGCGTCAACGTTGACAATCAAGTTGTAAGTTCTCTTCGAACCCAGATTCACCTTATCCTCCATTTACGCGTTGTATAGACGGGGGCTTCTGATCGCAAACGGGGGCAGCATGACGTACAAGAAGGGTTTCGTCATGAAAACCGTCCAGATCTCATCATACATGACTCGGGAGGATTTGAAGCCGGTGGTGAATCCCAGATGCGGGCTGTTGGTCAATTTGTTAGGGAAAAATCAATGATGCCCCGGATTGAAGATCGATTGCATGTGATCTGGTGAGTGTCGCTAGGGCGGTGATCGATCTAGCCTAACGCACCATGTAGGTTTTGCCTCGAGATGAGTAGTGCTCGAACACAACAGACGGCCACTGCAGACCTCTTTAAGGCCGTATCAGAACACACCAATGAGGTTCCAGTAATCGTCGTTGCCACGAAATTGGACCACTTCCGTGGGATTATGCGTGAGCAGGCAAGGGATATACATGAACCAACTACGTATGAAGCAAGTCCACAAGAGCGAGTGGAACTGGACAAGAAGTACGCGAAGTACGCGTCAGAAAGAATCGAAGAGCGCACGGACTTGATCGAGAACGAATTGAAAAGCCTTGACGGAGGACATTTGGATGGATGCGTTGCTGTTGCAAGAGGTTTGTCTCGTCCGTCACCCTTTAAGCTTCGCAATTGACCGCAGTAGATGATCACAAGTCGATCGAGCGCCTCAATCAGGTAACGCTAGAACATGTAAAAGAGGAACATCTTCAACTACTCTACATTGCTGCTCAGACGGCTAGTATCAATCTGAAGATTTATACTGCGGTTGGTGAAGTTATGAAAATCTACAGAAGAGTATTGGGAACAGCTTCCACACTCAGCTTCATTCCATCGGCCCCTACGACAAATCAGGCCGGTGCTGCGCTGGCAATCTGCAAAGCCATAGTCCAGTGCTTTGGGCTACCCACAGTCAACTACCAAACAATCCTGGAGATCGTGAAAAATACTGTCTGGGACGATGCCGGCCACAATATACTGCTTTTTTTCAGCGAAGCAGTCGCAATCGCTGGCCTGATGGGCACAATGTTGTTATACGGAGCGCCGGTTTTCTTGGCCGCTGGTGCCTTCAATTTTCCATTGATTGTACCAGCTACTACAAGACTGATGTTGATGTTAGCAAGCGACCTCATCCTCATCTTAGTAAGAGCCTTCAGATCCACGGCCACTACTTGCATTGGGCAGCCAGAAGAGAAACACATTGCACGGGCTGCTACAGACTACCGGCGCATCAGTGGCGACGTCCATCGAGAGATATTGAGACTCGTGCCAAAGAGGAATGTGGTGAAAAGCTTTCGCTACGGAAAAGTACGGTTGGGTCTTGAAGAAGTTGTCCAACGATTCCAGGAAAAGGTCACCAAGGATTCAGACCTTTTCAGTCGTGCAGGTATGAGGAGCTTCGAAAGCGATCGTAATATGATCGACAAAGAACTCGAAGAATTGAAAAATCTTATGCCAGGATCGAGGGCTGAATTGCGGGACAAAACCGCCGAGATCCAGGAAACGATTGCCGCAAGGATAAAGCTTGGAAGCCCAGAGAGTACCGATGAAAGCAACGGCGAGAGCACTCATTGACCTTGATTGGAGCCGCGAAAGAGTCATTGCGGCCTACTAGTCACTGTACACGACCATGTCCTACCGGTCAGCTCTGTCTCACGCACCGGTGCGCTGTGGCTCACTTTCACTCGGTAAAGATACTGGGCAATATAATTTACCAGCGACTAGTCAAGTTCAAGTCGATATTATCGACACAAAACGAGATATTAATATGTCGTTGGGCCTCCTAGCCAGCTAAAGCTCATGATCGAGAGGTCGAACTGTTGGAACGACGGAGGTTGTGCACCGCTCGCTCTCGCTACTTCAAGCAGTGAGGCACGCCAGGGCACATGATAACAACTCATAATATCCGCAGGTGACTGAAACATGGCAGACGCTATCCTGGCCCTCGTTGGCGAACGTCTCCCTCTCGCGGAGATTATATAGGCTTTCCTGTTTTCTGTGCAATACCTTCTTCGGCTGAACACCAGTCCAGGCGGACTGTCCTTGTGATCTCTCTACCAGAACCCCAATCAGCAGCTGTGAAGTAAGACTCCCTGAGATTCATCAGAGCGTAAGTGCAGAGATGTGCTCTCATGAACAACCCACAGCTAAGCCAGAGCCCAAAGGTACGCATGTCTCTCCGCTCTTACTTTGGCCCCAGCAACTTGCTGATCGCACTACCCTGGCGAGTTCATTCGATCTGTATTTTCCAACTCTTCCAACTCAGCCTAGTCTCTTCAGCATATCGAGATGATAACGGCACCGGCGGTGCCGTTGGACTTCAGCCTGTAAAAAGAGCTCACATATCTTGCATACTTCGGTCAAAGTCTCTAACATCAGTCGATCCCTTATGCAATGTCATTCTATCTATCCTCCTGTCAGTTGTCAGGGAACCTTGATCATCACATTCCCCAGACATATTTCAATCCAATTGATTAGCCTTAGTGACACTTCATCATATCTTGACTGTACCCAAATATTCCCAATCTCATCACCCCGAAGAATCTCTGGCGTCAAAATCTATTATATATCAAATCCGACTCCAGTGATTTTCCAGCGTCGGTATTTCCTGTCTTTCGAGATATTGACTGTGTCTAGCTACAAGCAGACATGCTCAAGATTCGTCGGCTGGATTTTGAGGGACCCAGAAATGTACGTCAAAAGGGTTTGGGGGTTGACCAATTGAAGCTAAATTAGACTTTCCCTCATTTACGGCCACTTGCATTCTGGAGAATCATTTAATTCAAGTTTGCTTGACAAAGGCGATCCGCGCAGATAGAAAATCTATGTTGTTGTAGAAACAGAGATCGGAAAGCTAGATTGTTGTATTCGTGGATTGTAAGAACGCCGATTTTACTTTATAGCCCATCTGTTCTTCCATCTGATATATTCAATTCAAAGAGTTATTTTCTTCTTCTATAACCAGTAAGAAGATTTTTTGGCGCGAGGTTCACGAGAGTGGGAACAATTTACACAGGACTAGTCTTTGTAAGCGTCAACTTCTTTAATACGAACAAATCTGGCAGGGCATCGACTCAATGTTAGCGAAAGCTAGAGCGAGTCTGCAGAAGATAAAAGTAACAAGAAACAATATCTAGAGAAGTATAATGCAATCAATGCTAGATTTGATAGGAAACAACAGTCGATAATAGTAGCAAACCCGACTTCCTTTTCATGTATTTTACATGTCGATTCTATCTCTATCGAACTTGATAGCGATCCCGACTTTCAGCTGATAGAGATCAATTTCCTCGCAGTAGTCTAGCATTATTTCGCAGGGATATACTCACGGGATGTTATCAGATATTCTGTAGAGATTGATTCAGTCTTCCAAGCTTGAACAACGTCCTCTTTGCCATCTCTGCAACCCCTCTGGCGGCCACCACTTCGGAGCCAATACTCAAAATCTCTGGCAACTCTTCCATCTGTTCACCTAAGGCTGTCAGGAGAGTCTGCTGAAACATCTCACTCCCAACACAATCACCCATCAGCACTACCTTCGCCGGTCTGTCATAGAACGGATTTAAAGCCATGATTTGTTCGAGCCTCATTTTCACGTTCTCCCAATATCCTCCGCCATCATCAACAGCATCTGCTGCATCTTCTCCTCCATATCCAAGTTCAAAGTCAATCAGGTATCGATAGTTCGGCTCCCACAACCCATATACCGACTTCAAGACCGAAAGTGAGACTGTCAGCACATTGGGGACAAACGGTACCGCCATCACCGCCGAATGAGGCATAGCATTCAGCTCCTCTTCGCACGCCTTGGGATGCGTGTAGTCTGCGCAGAGACCGAAACCATAGCCCGCGTAAGCTGCACTCGTTTCGTATAAGATGCGATGGCCAGGCCACCCGACGGGGAAAGTCAGGTACTCCAATCCTATGTGCTCGAAAGCGTCATGGAGATCTTCGTCGTAGAGAGCAACGAGATGCAAAGTCGTCACGCCTGCTGATGTAATAGGTCCGACTCGCTCTTCGACGCTGGCGCGGAGATCAGAAAGCATCTTTGCCAGGAACCCGACGTCGGAGGAGGCTGGTAGACCGATGGCTTTCCGGGCGCTGCGCAGATACTGCCGAGGCATGTCATCCCAGGAGTCGGCGAGGTTGTCGTATGGTGGTGAGGGATGCCTTGAGAAGTAGAGAGAGGCGCCGAAGAACCTCTTTGTATCCGTCTTCTGCTTGGATTATGGAAATTGTGGATACTGTGCCGTTTGAGAAGCTCACGGCCGCGGACCCGTATGATGCCGTCAAGTCGAAGCCGACGCCGAAGTTCGGCTGCCCTGCCTGCGCGGGATTTGTGAAGGTCAGAGTCGTTTGTGTGCTTGCTGGCGCTGGCACTGCTCCAGGAGTGACGCAAGCTACAGCCAGCAATGCTGATAGAAAGAGGTTCATAGCGCAGATGTTTGTAAGGGAAATGAACTTGCCTCTCCTCAACGCTAACCTGACAAATTGAGAATGTATACAACTTACGGGAGTGGACAGTCATGTCACTGTTGGAATTGCAAAGGATCATCCCTTCTACTAAGCGCCTCAGCCCCGAACGATAGGTCGAGGCACAAAATCCTAGAAGCGGGCTGAGCTGTTTCATATACCGATCACGTGATCTTGTCCGATCACTTGGGCCACTCGAATATAGTTTTGGCATCTGAGAAGGATTGTGTTGGGCTATTAGATGTCTGTGCCCCAAATCCTTGCCTCGCACATTGTCTCAGAAACTAACGGAGTTGAAAGCACTTTGATCGTGCAGCCATTCATATTCCCTCGAATGCATCGTTCAATGAAGGCTATGGTGGCGCCTCTATCAAGATCCTTCGAAGCCTTTCGTGGAGGAACTAGAATGAAACAAATCATGGCCTCCGCCGCAATTTGCTATACTTGCAATCCATCTTCCCTGGTCATGAGAGAGTCTCTGTGTGAGCATTTGGGTATAATTACGAAATTCGAGAGTCCCAGACCTTCAGAAGCAGCATCGGTACCATAGGCCTGAATACCTGAAACTCGCTGATTCGATCCCTGACAAGCCACGAGGTTGCCTCCGTGTGAGTATAGGGAGTTGGCAACAAGGTCGACCGTCCATTGAGACAGCGGCGGTGCATGTTGGCTGTTGCAAAATCCTTCGCCGAGAGACCATTACTCTCCTACGTTGCACCGCAGCCTTTGACTCAGAGTGGAGATGCGTGTTCCACATCGATGCCACAATTTAATTTGTTCTCTTCGCACGCTCTCGTCGCGATTATGTTGACCCAGCGCCTACAAGCTCAGGATGCTGTGCCATCTTCCCTGAAACTCCGCAGATTCACAGTCGCGCTCAGCCTTCTTCCAGGCCAATTCCTTATAAAGCGAAGAGGGTGGAAATGAGACAGGAGAAGGACATAAAAAGGCGATTCCATCCCTCTCTGGTAAACAACATCTCCAACCTCGAATATATATTCATCTTTCCTCATATTGACTTGCCGGCTACACTTCGTTAGTACCCTTCAGATCCCCACCATCTAGAAGAATGGTGTCTTCCAGGCGTTCGACATACCTTCTTGGTGCTTTGAGTCTTGCAACCCTCATATCGGCAGGCGCTATACCCACCACAAACCCTCTCAGAGGAATTTCTGGTCGTACGGCCACCATCACTGAAAGAGATGGTGATCCTTGGCCGTATGCTGTGCTCGGCGACTCATGGGGATCCGGTATTGCCTGGAAAGATGACGTTCTTTATGACAACAACCAAGACTCTTGTCTTCGAAGCAAGGAGGCCCATGGCCCTCAGATGGCAGGGGATAACCAGTGGAGCGGCTTCCAGAAGTCAACTCTCAGAGATGCAGCATGCTCAGGAAGTGATCTTAGGGATATCGTCAAGGGTGGAAACCAGATTGGAAAAGTGGGCAATCCAAACGTCCTCGTTATGACTTCCGGTGCGAGTCAGGCTGGTTTCGGAAACATCGTTGAAGCTTGTATCTATCACCCAAATCCATCCCACAACTATGGTCCAGCATATAAGGACGACAACAATAGGATCGGCGACTGCGCTAAGGCTCTTGATGACGCTTTGAGTTATATCACAGATCCGAACAAGATGGAAAACGATCTTCGCCTAACGATTGACGACGTCTTCAACGACCCAGCGGTAAAAGACAACTCAAACTTTCTCCTCTACATAACTGGTTATGCTCAATTCTTCGGAACCGATCTCTCCAAAGTGTTCAACAATGAGAATTGGAACATTCCAGGGGTATCTCCGACGCCGTATCTCAGCAAAGAGTTGCGACAGACGTTCAATGACCGCGTCACTAAAGTGAATGATCTTTACAGAAAGGTCACGGAGGATCCAAAGTATTCGAAGCAAGTTCGCTACGTTGATCTCGACCCCCATTTCGACCGCGAGCGCTTTTGCGAGCCTTGGCACACAACCGAGGACCTAATCAATCCGGATCCCTCCCTTGAACTAGTCGCTTTCTGGAATCTCAACTACTTTCCCGGCCAAGGCGTCTCCGATGCCGTAGTAGCAAACGGCAGTATCTACCTGAGCCCACAGGAGGCTCAAGCCGTGTGGGGAAATGGGGAAGGCGTAACAGCTTGGAGCGGATCCGGAGGCAACACGGCAGCAGATGGCTGGCGACTGCGTGCGTTCCACCCGCGTCCCTCGGGCTACGCCAGGATCAAGGATGCCATTTTTGCGCAGATGACGGCCGATGGTCTTCCAGCAAAACAAGCTGCGTCGGGAGGGTTGACAGCCTCACAAGTAGCAGATCAGGCGTGCGCGTTGCCACTCCAGGCTGGCAACGTTGAGTGCGCAAATTTTTGTTCTCCAGGATCAACAGGAGTGTGTGTTGAAAGTCCGGGCCCTTCCTAGTAAGTGCACTTCGAATGCGATTGGTCTACCCCAATCCGTAGCTGGGTACTAATAACCACTTCACAGTTCTTGCCAATGTCAATAGTTTCGCACCCTCGTCGAAATGGTGCTCTACAGCTTTGCCGAGACTGATCGTGATGTCCATGGAATAGGTGCGTGTCCGATTCTAGGATTGCTGGATTCAGTTAGTTATGATGAGGAGGGAAAGGCGTTGTTGAAACTGCACCCGCCATTGTAATGTTATATCAGAAAGGAATGACAGGTGTTTCTTTGCTGCCAGATAGTAAAGTACATGAGCAGCTGTGTACAATCTATGGCATTCATCCTTGTTACATACCACGACCGAGAGACAGAGATATGAAGTTGTTTGCTCGAAGCCTACTCGGCCCTTGACGGCTGCGTGTCAGCCATGTCAAGCATGATGACGCAAGAAGTTCGGTCGAGACAGCCTCATCGGCATCGGATCCACACAAGGATGAAACGCAAGGGAAATGAGGCAGAATAAGGCGTCATGACCTACATCATGTGGTCAGATAATAACGCCACGATAAAGTTTACCTCAGATGTTCAGCTACTGATGCGCCAGACGCAGTGGAGCTCCCCGAACTTGGACTTTGCCACAACCTAGCCCCTTGACACAACAATCACTCGGTGATGTCAGCTTCGTGATACCTGGTCGATGTATGATGAAATGAAGGATGAGAAAGGATTCGAAGACGCGCGTCGTTCAGCCGTGAGCAGACTTGATTGCTTACTCTACTGCAGGAGCAAAGGATGCAGGACTCCGTAAAATAGGTTGAAAGTGCGTCACAGTCTAGTGGTCTCCTGATTAGTGCTTCACTCGTGTCGCAATTGTGATGAACGGAACGCACCGAAGCTGAGGAGGGGATTCTCTTCTGCCCCCTTGACTTCCTCTCGGCCATTCGGGCAACGACTGGCTACAGCAACCTGTCTGACTTGTTTCGTTCACAAGACGTGCAGCTTCACACCCGTACCCGGAGGTCTTCATAGGAGCAAGAGAGTCAGCTGAGACAATCACACTACAAGTGCACAACCCAATAGACAGTCACCATCTCAGGCGGAACGTCTATCCGCACTTTGGGCATGTTCGAACTTTGGTTCCATTGTCGCCCCACATCCTCTTATCATGCGCAATGAAGCTTGCTTCTCTCTCATTCCATCATCCGTGGCTCGAGTTCTACCCTATAGCCTGTCGTAAACATCGAGGAGCTTGATGCAGGGTTTGATATACGCCGCCAGTCAGTGGTGTCCAGCGGGGCGATGTTTCCGAGCCTGGCAAAACACACCATTCCAGATAGCGCAAGTGCCTAAAGCATGGTTCCTTCAGTCGGACACATTCGCGAATACACCGGTCTTTTACAGCTGACTGCGCAGTCCAATCTGTAAGGTAGCAAGAGCCCTGTCTTGGGATTGTGACGCCCCCTGTGTCCCAGCTCAAGTGTACCTTGTATCTGCCTCTTTCTGATATCTCGGTGATATTGGGGGGGGTTTTGGTGGCAGAGGCCTGAGATATCAGTGACATCCCCAAGTCAGCCGCAATCAGCCGTGTCAGCCGGCCACCATTGATCTATGACTGCGTAGCACAGCTCCAGAACGGAGCTTCCCCTGAAGGTAGATCCTGTTTCATCTTAGTGGCGCGCAGAGGAACCTTGTCCGAGTCGGTGTCTGCCGACAGAGTTTTGCTGACGCTTTCGAAACGATGACGCCGTATGAAGGCCTGCTCGATCCGTTACTGTACAGCAACGGGATCGGTGACCATGCATACGTGGAGAGCCGGATCAGGGAGCGTAAGCTAGAAGACAGGCACTGTGAGAGTTGAGCAGGCGCATGGAGTAATGGTGCCATCGTTGGCAGGCACGTCGAGAAGCTGGTTTCATGATTGCGCATGCACGATTCGCCATGGCATAGCTATGTATGAGCTTTCTTTTGGGAAATGGCGAATCTGCATACGTAGACAGTGTTGTGAGTATGTGCAAGACCAGCCGGGCACCGCACCCATAATAGTTGGATCTTTCGCGCCAAGCTTGCCAAGTGTCCGTATTCGCAGTGCACGCACAACACACATATCATTATCAAGACTACGACTACCAAATCAGCTACGGAGATCCTACGTTCTCTCCTTCTGCACCAATAGACGACTACTCAAAAGCTTGTTCAGCATTCCGGCCCTAGACTGCCTATACAGAGATCGACTAGGAGCACCCTTGATAAAACCGGATTCCGGAAATGATTACCCATGTGGCTTGAGGTGAAGGCTTGCTCGTCATGGGGCAAGGCGGGTGAGGGTCGCCTGAGCCTGGGCGTCAACGGGACCATGAGTTTTTCAGGCGCGACTGACCGAATGGTTGAGGACTGCTTTCTGGGGACAGAGAACTCATCAATATTGGGGTCAGGCCTGCTAGGAAGCGCTATTACTCAGAAGCAGAGCGAGGGTGATCGCCGAGGAACGGAAGCAAGAAGACGGTATAGAAGGCGTGGGAGACAGATAACTGGAGAGAGAGGGTAAGGATTGCAGTCGAGCTGAGGGAAAGAATGAGTTTTAAAATGGTAGGCTCTGTAGGTGAGAGTGTATTATGGGTTTCGGCAAGTGCCTTTCTAAAACTTGCATTTTCTGAGACGACTTTAGTGTGGTACATATTGGAGGAGAACAAAGATGATGCTATACTGCAGTCGTGATCCCCTACCATCCCCCCATCGTTATGGGGCATACGCGCTTAGTACACGCCTCTCTCACGCTCAGCTCCTCCTACGGTCGTACAAGCTTCCGCGCGAAGAATATAGTGGGGGCGATAAGCGCCGGGTATATAGATTGAGGAGTGTAACATCAAGAAGAGAAGACCAACGCCAGAGCCAAAGGTTATGATGAGGGTAGAGTTGATGGGAGCAGACAAAATAGATGCAGGCGAGATTTTGCGGATGCGAAACAGAAACCGAGACTTATTGACGAAGAACCATATCCACTTTCCAAAGCATAAGTGGGTTTGAATATGTAAATAGACAGTCGCTGATGTTTGCCGACATGTATGTCACAAGGTTCTGGGGTAGGCTAGCCTTTCGATATATTGTGAGCGCGTCACATCGGAGATGAAACCGCATACCGAAACGTAGATGTTGAAGCAAATGCAAGAGCTTGTGAAGTATTCGTGAACCCGGATGACACATTGAACAAACGGAGCTGTACTAGGTTTGAGGATTAGGTCGAAAGGCCAGTCGCATCCGGACGACCAGTCGCATCCCTTTTGGATAATGCTGGGTAGATACCCTTGGTGGGAGCTATTGTACTGCAAGTATGGATTGTCGAAGCCCCCGTCAAGTACCTGGTCTCTTCCAATTGACCCAAATTCAGAGGTCGTGTAGTGTTTAAGGGCGCCGTCTGAATGTAGAATAACACCGCGATAAGGACAAGACGGCTGGCCTAGAGTCAGATTGAGATCCGATCGACAATGGAGAACTCGTGTTTGAGGTCCTCAGACTAATTCTGTGCGCATCAGACTTCTAGGGCGCTGTTTGGAGTGCCCCTACTCTTAGCGTAGGCTGGGCATGCAGCTGACGTCTGCTGTGTCTGGTGTAATTGATTAAGGTTTGGCACACTCTGGCCTTCTTCAGTGAAATAAGGGCTCGTATATAGGATCGCTTTCCAGGGACCGTTTTAGCCTTCGCTGCCTGTCGGAGGCCGATACAACAGTATCACAGACCTCCTAAAACATTGTTCAGCAGCCTCGTCACTGGATATTGAAGGAGGGACGTACCTTCCGTCTTCGTTTGAAATCCTCATAGAATCCAAGCCATATCCTCTGCTGACGGCAGTCGTCACCACTAATCTCGTCGTTTTGTATGCATTTAGGCTTCGTCGATTCCAGTAAGTTAGAACTGGCCGGGAGCCATGGCTAGCAGCACATCAGCGGCGTTTGGCATATAAAGGTAGAGCTCGTCTACCTTTGGTAAAGGCCAGTCGGAGAAATGTAAGAACTTTGCTTCGTTCAACGCTACCTCCGGATCAAACGGTTCCTCTTCGCTGCCCATGTAATTCTTGTGACTCCCAATTGTACGAAATTCACCCGTCAGCAGGTCGTACGGGCGGTGTGGTAAGATCATAGCACTATCTCGGTACAGATTGTTGACAATCTCCATATCATAGTCGCTGGAACCCGCCGTGTCTATAGCTTTCGCTACGCGATCATACTCGAATTTGGATGGCTGAATTAGCAGAATTTGTGAGCTCATCACACGATCGTCGAAGTTCAGCCAGTATGCTCGGGGTAGAGCCAAGGGAACGGGTGGGAGGAGAAAGAGTTCGTCCATCGTCTACTCAGCGAATTAGATGTATGATAACAGTATTCCAAGGTCATAAACGCACCTGAAGTACTGTTGAGTCGGAATCGAGGTTCAGGACTCTGTCGTACTGCGTTTGATTGAAAGCGAGCAACTTCGTGTAGCTCTCGGTCCATGTCGCTTTGTCCTCTATCAGCCGATAATCATTATCCTGCCACCCCGAACAGCATTTCAAGCTTACGATCGTTGCTATTCCTGCGGACCACCCCGATAGGCTGGAGCTTGACATTGTACTCGTCTCGCGCTTTTCTCAGCAACAGACTCTCCTTGGATTCATCGCCCACGCCTGCACCGCTTAATACGAACTCCGATGGGTACATGAGCAGTCTTTCTGGCTTACTACCGAGCCGGTGCAGGATCTCGAAGAGCATTACCGAATTACATAGGTAGGGTGCATTCGTTGCGTATTGCGTGTAAGCGAAGCGTGACCAGTCCACAGTGCCCGTAACATCTTGGGGGTTTGATCCAAAGGGCCACCCTCGCGAGACGCCAGCGAGATCGAGCCCGGTATGAGGGGTGGTAAAATAGACCGCGGCTGGAAGGAGCAAGATCAACAGCGTCGCTGCCGCAAGGATACCAAGCCGTTTCGAACTGAGAAGGCGGAAAGTGTGTAGTTGAAGTCTGGTAGGGTTTGCGTCTGGAGATTGCCCCAGCTGTGTATATTTGAACGAGCTCACATAGCGTGAAAGAACACCAAGCATGACGACGGTACAAAATAGGACGATGAAAAGAATACGAGGCTGAAAGCGCAAGCAGTAATCGACATGGTCGAAGGAGTGATGAGAAGTCGGAGCCTGGAGGCTGAAAAATCGAGCTGGCTTCTGCAGGATCCTGCCATTTCCCGAGGTCGCGTAAAGCAGGAGTAACTACTGATGCGATCGACAGCCATACTACGGAGATGCAGGGCCTTGCCTGGTTCGGGTGCCTCGCCCACCAAGCGTAAGCCAGGCCTCTCATTAGTGGGACTGGATTGCAGACAGCCGATGACTAAAACGCTTGCTAAATTAGGGGTGGTTCGGAATAGGCACCCACCCACGTTAAATTGGAATCAGTGGACAGAAGCGTGTGCGGCCCCGGTGTCAGGTGAGAGCATGTGGTTCGGAGTGAACGAAACCATGGTAGGCACCCACAGCGGATGGATGGTGCCCGCTAGCATCGACTTAAGCTTGGCATCAGCGGTAACGTTCAATTGGTCAGAGCCTCGCTACGCTGCCTTGTTTAGGAAAGACTTGCCGCCAAGAAATAATATTATCAACGGACGCTTTCCACCCGCTGTGGGTGCCTACTGTACGAAGAACCTTTAGCGCATCATGCATGGAACGAATGGGGCCGAGAGGAATAGCGCCAAGGTTTCGTTGCTTTTGTCACCGTACTTCTAGAAGTACGAATTGCCCCTGAGCCGCAACCGCGATGGACTTTCCAGGGGCTTATGCCCGGTGGGCGACTCGCCGCTCGGACCATAATCTTCGTATCGTATTATTAATGTTGTGTTCTCGAGTACCGACGTATTTCTACTTTGATCGAAGAACGTTTCGAATCTGGTGCCGTAGGTCACTCTTGGTCAGTCAGTCCATAACCATCTCGTCAAAACGTTGTTTCGTTCCAGGCGTTCGCTGCACCAGCTCCTGCCAGCGCATGCGATGAGATTTCGCAAAATGTCCCGCTATCTAGATTGGGTATGGATTATGCCTGACTGCGGGCGCCTGCTAGGACGCCATCAGCGGCGCAAAGGGTTCTACTCGCACTGAGATTGATCGATTGGAGCACAAGTCCCTCAATTTCCCGTTGTGCATCCTCTGCTGCAATGCTGTGCCTCTTCAGCTCTGTTCGTCGATCGAGTTCCAGGCTCCTCCTGCCGCTCGTACCTCCATCAGTACCTCGATTGCACAGCAGCAGTGTTCGACCAAATCAACCGTTAGGTCATCGCTGTTTGACAGTGCCGGAAAGTAGATGGAGATCCAAAGTCTCTGTAACCACTTGTGAGTCTGCGGTCTGTAACGTCCACACGTGGTTGCAGCCGCCCTGTCAATCCTTTGAGGGTGCAGACAGTTATTCCTGGAGGATTCCGAGCATCGTGTGATTGCGTGGCTGCATTGACTAGCTCGTATGTGCCTCGCTTGGCTGTTTCGATCCTGTTTCCGTTCAGATTAGAGAATCACCTTCTATGCAGCTGAAGCTCCCCGGGCGTTTAACACGGTTGGGTGATGAAGCATCGGATTATATCTTATTGTCGCTCACTCTTGAATGGCTTGACTTAGAATTTCAGCGTTCTTGATACCTTCGACCTCGTCTTGCTTCCGGAGAGGGGGCGATCTTGTCCGTCCGGCTCGCAGTCATGCTATCTCACGTCATTCGTTACTTATTTGCGCTCTTTTGTATGGTTGCATGCTCACGTGCGATCGACGTCGGCCCTGTACAATTACTCCCATCTTCAAATTTCTACGGACCAGATGGTCCTTGGCAGGCGATCAACGTTTCTCTAGGAGATCCACCGCAAAGCGTTCAGCTATTACCTGGTGGGATCTATCAATCCCTCATACTCTCCAATGGAGTATGCAGCGGAAGTTCCCTACCTCAACCCTGTGGAGTTGGCGGCCTTTACAATATCCAGAACTCGAACACCGCGGACAACACCTCGATACAAATGGTACCGAATATCCAGAGCATCGATGGTGGTGCGACTCAGAGCGTCGTCACTGCCATATCAATAACGGAACAGCTCCAGATACCGCGAATTGGTAATAGTCCTTGGAACGTTCCCAACCTCAGCGTTGCCCTGGTAGAAAATATTTCCATTTCATTCCCAAGTGGGTCTGGCGGCTATCCAGCGGAATTAGGGAGTCTGGCGCTGGGGTCCACAATAAATCAGAGCTTCACACTGGGGAGTGGCAGCCCTGATATTAATGCGAGTCTCATCCCAGGCTGGTTCTTCGCGCAAGAGAAAGTCATTGCAGCTAATACATACGGACTCCATATTGGTTCGGCAGCTTTGGGTATTCCACTCTCGCTGTGGCTCGGGGGCTATGACCGCTCCAGGGTATTAGGTCCTGTGTCATCTCAGGCATACTCAACTCAGGATGGTTCACTCGTCATAGACCTTCTTGACATTGAAATTGGCGTCGATAACGGCGCCTCTCCCTTCAACTTCTCAGAAAGGCGGAATATCCTGAACCAAGGCAACTCTTCGATCGGCGAATCCATCACGGTTAGTATGAACTCATTGGCCCCATACCTCCACCTTCCCAAGTCGGTCTGTGACGCTATCGCTTCTTATTTGCCAGTAAGCTACCAGAGCAAATACGGACTCTACCTCTGGAACACCAACGACCCCCACTTCAAGCCGATAATTACCTCTCCATCATATTTAAGTTTCATCTTCCGCGCTACCAACCTACAGCAGCCGAATATAACGATCAAAGTACCGTTTCAGCTTCTGAATCTGACGCTCCAAGCCCCTATTACCAATAAACCCACACAGTACTTCCCTTGCCGGCCTCCTAGTGGCGGGGGTGAATATACTCTTGGACGAGCGTTTCTGCAGGCTGCTTTCCTAGGGGTGATATGGGATCCACAAGCGGGGTTGTGGTTCTTGGCTCAAGCGCCAGGACCCAATACTGCACAAACATCACAGCAAGTGCCACTAACGACCACGGTCAGCGGTTCCTCGAACAGCTGGTCCGATAGCTGGACAGGTCACTGGACCCCGATCAAAGAGACAACGTCAACAGTTAACGCAACAAACAGCACCGTTCCAGAAGGACCGACAACAACAACCGCTCCACCTGCAGCAAATTCTAGCAGTCCGGGGGGTCTCTCGACAGGTGCAAAAGCTGGGATCGGCGTTGGCTGCGCAGCTGCGGTGGCTACCATTATCACAGTTGCGCTGTTTGTATATCGCTCACGTTCGCATGCCCGCCTTGCTTCGGCTGCGTCCTCGCATGAGACACCAAATGCCATGGGCCCAGACGGTCACAACAACATACCCTTGAAAGGATACTACGCACCTCCTCCTCCGCCTCCCGAGAAACCACTCCTGGTAGAAGCGCCCGGCCCGGAACCAGCGGAACTGGTCGTCCAAGAGCCACTCCATGAAATAGGTTGACTAATGTCTATGAGTTCGCTGCTCGGTTTCACGATTTCTCCTGCTGTCAAATTCTACGATGTTCCCGTGTCAGTGTTGACTCATCGTTGCCGCCCTCATCGCTAGTTCATCGTATACTCTTCACATCTGGGTCGCAAGTGGGTTCAAGAGGCAAGGGCTAGGAGATGGGATTGGAGTCTTATTGTCGAATGTGCAAGGCAATGGAGGCGACAGTGTTGATACACGGCAGCGGAAAATGTGCCGAAAAGGCATACACTGCACTGCGGTGCGGCTCTGGCGCTAACTCCGGTGCTTGTTATGTAGTTTGGATAGAAGCGAGAGGAGAAGAAAATCTTTTGTTGATAGCAAAGCTCGACGATGGACATTAATGTGGAAATGAAAATTGACGATCTGTGCCAGACACTAGCTGACTGCGCCAAAATACTACATGATATTTGGGATCTTTTGGATTCATATTTCAAAAATCAACCCCGTGTGCTCTTGAAATTAACGGCTGTATGTTCGCGATCTTGAATCGATCTCAGCGGCGCTAAGATAGTCTCGCATGAGGTCAATTGAAAGGGTGCGCACAACCTACGCCTGCCTTTTTGATCAGTAATCCCTTGGCTCTAGAAAAAGCTTTCCCGAGTCGACTGACTCTGAGATTCAAAATCAAAAACGTGGAGCAACTAAACTTTGCGCGCCAAGATATAGACTAGCTCGAATGAGATTTCGTAACTCTGTCGAACATTCGAATCTCAAGAAAGCTACCGAAGTATGTTCTATCGCGACAATAGGACTGCCGGAAATACGAAACAAGACTACCTCGATGAAACCTGAAATGGTCTTCTGTCTGTCGGCTTGCATATGCGGCCATTGACCGCGATCCAATGGTTAGCCCACAGCCTTCGAGTACTGCATCTTCCGTCTTCGCACTGCCTTGATCCAATTGACAGCGATTTCCTTCTGCGCTGTGTCTGCCCAAATTCTGAAATCACTCATGTGTATCCTCCTGCAATCGCGAGAATATGTCTGGAGTGGCAGAGGGCATTGCAGGCCTTACATTGAGTGCGATCAGTGTAGCAGCTTTATTCACAACATGTATCGATTGCTTTAACCTTTTTGCAGCAGCAACAGACTTTGAACGCGATTACGAACTGCTATGGATCGCTCTTGCAATTCAGAAGTTGCGACTGCTCCTGTGGGGAGAGTCGGTCGGTCTCGCTTCACGTCACAGTATAGCTGTCAAGAAATCTTCTTCAGAGCTTACATCGCTAATGTCTTCTAGCGCAATCAAGCCATCATCATCCGGGCCTAGATGACCCTCTAGTTAATTCTGTTCTCGTAAAAACCCTTCAATCCATACAACAGCTCCTTACTGAGACACGGGACCTTAACAATCGCTACGATCGTCAGCGCTCAGCGCCGTTCCCACAACAACGCTCACGGGGCCTCAATATCTTCAGGAGCAGTTTCGAGGAGTTCGACGTCGACGTGCATCGAGGGCAAAAGCAGACGTCGTTGAAGAATGCTACGAGGTGGGCGATTCATGACGCGGAGAAATTCAGAGTTACAATCGAACGGCTAAGGAGCTTCATCGATGGATTGCACGATATAATGAGATTTTTGGAAGTGCTTTTAGATCAACAAGTTCGGTTGAAGGAGGAGATCGAATCTGTGTCCGATATAGAGAGTCTTCAACTCATCCGCGATGCTGCTGGCCAGGAAGATGTAGCCAATGTGGCAAGGCAGAAATTACTGCAATCCTATACGGCTTCTACTGTCGAATTTTCTTGACCCGCCGATTCAGCTACTCCTTTAACGCACAATGTACGAGGCATAAAGTACCCTCATTGGATGCGCTGGCCGAGAAGAGATCTAGCGCCGGTAAGGTTTCGATGTTGGCATTGAGGGAATTAACGTCCAGCGACACGTTAGAATTCCCATACGCGGACGCGCTAATTTTTGGATCAGGAGCGCATAGGTCCAAGGAACGAATTCTAACCTCCACTCCAGATAATTTTCCGAAATTTTTCCCTTCGAGCGAAACACTTTTCTTGCAGCACGATAACGAAATCGTTGATGGGAATTTGGCGCTTTGTGTTGCCACTGCCACAGATCGAGGCTGCGGTCCACGTGTGCAGCTGTTCTATCTGAAAATGAAGGATATCAAAAGGCGGGAATTCTCTCTTCGTCGGCACAACCGAGCGTCGGGGCAGGAGGTGTGTTTCACATCCCGGGTATATCCGACCAAAGTTAGGAGACGAACCCGAGTTGGTCGATCTATTAGCAGTTCCATGAGTAGCCTTCAAAGCATGTCAAGTAGCCGAAGAAGTTCAATATCTTCGCGAGCATCCGCTACGGGGTTGTCACAGCCCGGCGCAGACGTCGCGACCTATTGGCAAGGTCAGCAAAATGAATACCAAATAACAAGCGGAGAAGAAGACTATCAAGGCTCGGCCTCTTTACATATGTGCACATGTTGTCCGAGAAAGCCGAAGCATTTTGGTACACTGGAAGGACTGCTGTAAGACAGCCTATATCTTATCTCTCAACCTATTTCTGATCCCCATATTGTAGAGCCCACGAGTCCGAAAAACAGTATCACTGCCAATTCCAATTCTGCAACACCAAATTCAGGAGCAAAGACGAAGTCGAGCGTCATCAAAATTCTCTTCACCTCCGTCGTCAATCCTGGTCCTGCGCTATACTGGCCAACGACTACAAGTGCGCCTTTCACTCCGGCACCTCCACCTCGCACAAGTCCCTAAATCCAGATTTCCAGCTCGCAGTCGCCGCAGATCACAAATCTGCAGTAGACATCTGCGGCTACTGTGGAACTGAATTCACAGATGTTTCCAATTCCAATTGGGAAGATCGTATCACTCACTTGAATATCCACAAATTCGGAGAATGCAATCTCAACAAGAAGTTCTTCCGAGCAGACCATTTTAGGCAGCATTTGAAACACAGCCACGGTGCGACGAATGGAGTGTGGACGAACCAATTAGCGTTCGCATGCATGAAAACTGAGGCTCCAATGCTCGATCACGATGGTATGGGTCAGCAGCATCATGGGGGACAGGGTATGCCTTCTAGTCGAAGGGACTCTTCACCAGAGCTCGTGATGGAACAGCAGCAGGGGAAATCAGGCGTACCCTCCAAGCGAAGGAATTCTTCACCAGAGCCCACAAACAAAATCAGCCTCGCGTTCTCAAACTATGCGCTTGTAGAGATCTCTCGCACTGGGATCGGAAAGAACAGAAAGTATGAATTTGAGTATTGGGGACCAACTACATATGGTACAAGAAGCGAGGAGATCCCCAATCGGGGACGGCAGCTTCATACTCACTCTGCAAGTCTTCTTCTAGAAATATAATTCTTCCTCACATCAAGGTTCAGGAGACTGACGAATTCGAAATTCGAGCTGGACATTCAGCTGGAGGTTGGATACCCAGGGCTCTGATGCGTATCACTGACGAGGAGGTCATCAACCCCAAAACCGGGACGAACGATTTGCCTGAGTGAGTAATCATGATCCTTACCCTTTCGCAGAGTAAATGTCTAAATTGTAAAAGCCTCTTCATCGCAACCGGCGTCGTTGCGTTCGTCAATGATTGTATCAAAGAGCGCTGGAACGAGAAAAAGGTGAAGGGCCTTCCCCAGATGTCGTGTCTTGTTGGCCTCGAATGCTAGATTGATGCAATCTCAAGTTTCTTCCAAGCACAAACCCGGAGATGCCTTTCAGCGCGAAAGCAAGACTCCGACGCACTTGTTGTTGAGAAACATGCTAGTTCTAAAACTCCTTATGTAGGCATACTACTAGAGACGTGTCGTTACCATCCGACATCGAAGGGCGCGTCCACATTCTCGCGGCGTCAAATTTGCTCTGCTGTCGTGAGACACATCAAGAGGAGCGCAGTCCCAGGAGAGAAGCGAACAACAAGTTATGAAAGCGTTATTAGACAGGTTGCGCAGCTCTATTCAATACGATTATTCAATTGAACATTGCCCGATTTAGTTA
>JAABUJ010002956.1_pt1 | contig 19930 bp, 10 predicted proteins | sample 5559131 | NCBI WGS metagenome assembly JAABUJ01 (sample SAMN10711875, study PRJNA513366) | rock metagenome | isolation source: Antarctica rocks | place: Antarctica: Victoria Land, Mt New Zealand nord | collected 2016-01-07 | reverse complement strand
TTGCACGACGTACGAGCGCGCGTACGGATCGGCCCAACTGATGCGTATCGCGTCGATGGCCGTTCGGCGTCCCAAGTCGACGACAACCCACTGCGGGTGCAGGTCGTCGGGGTCGCCGGTGTACCGGCTCGTCAGGTAGGGATCGCTCTTCCAGTATGTGTAGCGATCCCCGTCGTCGAGTCGCGAATAATCATCATCGTTGCCTTGATCATGTGTGAAGCCGCGGTGGGGCAGACGGTACCCGTAAGAATCGCGGATCGCACGGCCCGGCGCGTCGGAGCTTCTCCAGTAGCCGCCGTCACGCGCGCTGAAGGCGCCTGCCGGATTCCAGTGCCAGTGCTGAACGGACAGTTCGGTGTAGAGTCGATAGCTCACCGGACCGAGCCCCGACGAGAGCATCGCATCGACGTCCGGCGGAGCGTACAGCGTCGCCACCGCGCCGTCGTTCTGCGAGTCGACTCCGGCTCCGATCGTTCGCAGCGGATCAAAAACGTTTTCGATCGCGTTCGCACCGACGTCGACGACGATCGAGCCGGGCGATTCGGCTCGCAGCGGGCTCAGCGCCGCAGACGCAAAGACGATCGCGGCGGTGAACGCAACGCCGATCAAGATGTGTCCGCGACGGAGCTTTTCCGACTCTTCCATCTCGGTCGCTTGAGCAAGCCCAGTGAACATCCTGCAGAAGTGCCGCGGGAAACAGCACATGTTGATGGCAAGAAGCACGCGAATGATTGGCACCAGTCAATGACTGAGGCGCCGGCGCGCAAGGACGCTCCGCTCGTCCGCGGCGTCGGGTTGCGTGGCGCGGTTGCGCTCAATGCGATCTCGATGATCGGGATCGGACCGCTGATCACGATCCCCCTCGTCCTCGGAGCGCTGCACGGCCCCCTTTCGCTCGTCGGCTGGATCGTGGGCGCGGGATTGGCGCTCTGCGACGGCCAGGTCTGGGCCGAACTTGGTTCGATGTACCCAGGCTCCGGCGGTACCTACGGTTATCTCTTGCAGATATTCGGACGCGAGCGTCTCGGCCGCTTCCTCGCGTTCCTGTTCGTCTGGCAGACCCTCTTCGTCGCACCGCTCAATCAGGCGACGGGCTACATCGGTTTCGCCAACTATGCCGGTTACCTCGTGCCCGCGTTGCAGTCGCCATGGGCTGCCAAAGCGCTTGCCATCGGCGTCGGCGTCGTCACGCTGATCTCGCTGTACCGTGGAATCACGACGATCGCGCGCGTCGGCGTCGTGATGGCGATTGCAGCGCTTCTGACGCTCGGATGCGTCATCGCCGGTTCGTATGCCCACTTTTCACCGGCGCAGGCGTTCGCGTTGCCGCACGATTCGTTTTGGTCGGGCCTCGGCGCGGGGTTCGGCCAAGCGCTGATCATCGCGATGTACGACTACCTCGGCTACAACCAATCGAGTTGCATCGGCGGCGAAGTCCGCGATCCGTCGCGGAATATCCCGCGCTCGATCATCATCTCGATCCTGATGATCGCGATCTTGTACGTATCGATGCAGCTTGGCGTCCTCGGGGCGATCCCGTGGCAGTCCATCGTGCCGCTGGCCGACGGGTCGTTGCCGCCCCTAGGTCAGCACGTCGCCTCGGCAGTCGTCGAGCGATCGTTCGGCGTCGGCGCGGCGATCGTGGTCACGCTGCTGATCTTGCTGACGGCGTTCGCATCAGTCTACGGAAATTTACTTGGTTACTCGCGCGTTCCGTACGCGGCCGCAGCGGACGGCGTGTTCCTGCGTCCTTTCGCGCATATACACCGCAAGGGTCGCTTCCCCGACACCTCGCTCGTCGTCATGGGTTGCATCGCGCTGCCCGCTTGTCTCTTCCCGCTCGATCAAGTGATCAACGCGCTGACGACGGGTATTGTGCTCATCCAGTCGACTGCGCAGATTGTTGCGTTGTTCGTCATGCGGTCCCGTGGCGTACGCGCTCCATACCGTATGTGGCTCTTCCCCGTCCCGGCCCTGATCGCGCTCGCCGGATGGCTCTACATTTTCTCCACCGCCGGCTTCGTCGCCATTGCGTTCGGGGCCGTCAGTCTCTCGGTGGGCGCGGCCGTTTACTTAGTACGCGCCGCGTACAACGCCGAGTGGCCGTTTCGTCGGAGGATTAAGCTATCCCGCGATAAAGTCGGCCGAGGATAGCGCATCGCTATCGAAGGCGAAGGGAGGCGTTGTCGTGATCGCTGTCATTCGTTTCGGCCGGCCTTTAGGCCGACTGGGATTCGCGTTCTCGCTCGCCGCCGCGTTGCTCGTTTCGCTCGGGAGTCCCGCGCAGGCCGCAGGCGGTGTGACGGGCGCGCTCAGTGGAACGCTCGTCGATCAACGCACCGGTGCACCGCTTTCGGGTGTGACCGTCGACGCGGTGTCGCCGTCCGGAAGCTTCAAGGCGATCACAAACGAGCACGGGTTCTTCTCACTGCTCCAATTGCCGACGGATACGTACGTCGTATCGTTCGAAAAGAACGGCTTTGCGCCGGCCAGCGTTTCAGGTGTTACGCTTCTCGGGGATCAAACACAAAGCGTCGGAACCGTCCGGCTGACTCCGTCGCTCCGGACAATCGCAACGGTTCGGACATCGGCGCGTTCAAATTCGGCGTTCCAGCCGAATCAAACGACCGACGAGTACACCTTCTCCGGAGCAAAAGTGGACGAAGCCTTGGGCGAAAAGGGTTCGACCAATTTCAATCAGCTCGTCCTATCGGCTCCGGGCGTCATCCAAACCGCCCAAGGCAGCAATAATCCGATCTCGATCCGCGGTTCGGCGAGCGTCGAGATCGGCTACCAGTTCGACGGTGTCGACTTTCGAGGTTCATTCTTCGACGAGAATCCCAACCAAGGGTTTCTCAACGGAGTCGGCGCGGGCCGTGGGTCGCTGCAAGTCGTCAGCGGCTCCGGCGACGCGACCCAAGGCGGCATCGGGGCGGGCGTGGTCAACATCATCCCGGGACGCGGCACATACCCGGGCGATGGATTCGTGAGCCTCGACGTCGGTGCGCCGTATTTCGATCACGCTTTGGCATTGCAATACGGCATCGCGACGAAAGACGGGCGGATCTCCGACTTCCTCTCGACCCGCTCCGAGCGAGCGGCGCCGACCATCGCACCATTCGGCCGTGACGCATCCGATGCCGGCGCCTATTTCGGTCCCTCGCTCACGTATGACGATGACGTGCTCAATAACTTTTACTATCGCTTTGGAAAAAACAAGAGCCAGCAGATCCAGGTGCTGAGCGACTTCATCGATCACCGAGCGTACGGCAACTACGGAGGCTTGCAGTATGCGGCGTACTATCCGTATAACCCGCTTGCCTTCGCAAACTTCTCCACCGATAACGTGACGGGCGCGCCCTTCTTCGGTTGCCTGCATCCCGCGCGCTGCTACGCCGATCCGAATAACGGCGCGTTGATCGCCGCCGAGCAGATGGCGCAGTACGCGGCAATCATCCCTTACGTGCCCGGCGTTCCGCGCTCGCCCACGCCCGTGTACCAGCCCGAACAGTACATCTTCGGCCCGACCAATTTCTTGAAGATCGGCTACTCGCGATCGCTCGGCAATGCCACTGCGCTCAACGCATTCTTCTACAACTGGGGCGGTCTCGTCGCAAATAACATCACGGGCAACTCGTCGGATCTCACCAATGGTGCCGCCGTTCCCGGTTACAACAATGCCGGCGGCCGTAAAGTAGGTTTTCAAGCACAAGTCTCGGCGCAAGCGGGGCAGAAGCACATCCTGTCGCTGGTGGGAAAATTTGAAAACGGCTTTCCCTATTGGGTGCAGCAGAACGTCGGGAATACGTTTCAGGGATTGTTCGCCGCACGCGGTCAAGACGAGGCGAACTTTAGCGGCAGCACGGGCCTCGCTCCCACGCCGCTCATCGCCAATGGACCGCGCATCGAGGACTGGTTTCTGCCCGTGTCGCCGGGATCGCCCGTGAACGCGCAGACGAATCCCTGCGTCGGTCCGGCATATGACAACGGCTTTAATGCGGCCGCGCCAACGACGATGGGCTGCTATCTCTACTCGTGGTTGCTTGCGCACGGGAAATGGAATGGCCATCTTCCGAACGTTCCGGCCACGGGGTTCAACTACAACCAGACCGACTTCCAACAATTCGGTATCGGCGTGCGCGATCAGTGGTCGCCGAGCGCGAAACTCCATGTCGATTACGGCGTGCGCGTTGACGGACAGAACCTGCGGTGGCGCGGTTCGTCGTTCAACCTTGATCCTTCGAACACGGCGGACGTGGGAACCGGGTTCGCGCAGTTGACGAAGTCCTACTTGCACCCGCTTATCGTACAGCCCCGCCTCTCGGTTGATTTCGTGCCGACGCCGACGAACAGTTTTCGCTTCAGCTATGGCCGCTCGGCCAGTTTCTATTTCGGGCAGACGGCGGGCACGCCGACGGACGCCTCTTACATCGATCCACTGCTCCGTCTCATACCGGCGAAGGATTCGGCGCAGCTCAACCCGGCGAGCGGACAATTGGGTCCCGCATGCGGCAGCGGCTGGCACGGGCCGGGCAAGAATCAGAACGGTGCGTACGTGCAAAATCCGTACGTGTACTTTTCGGGGAACGGAACGCTTGCCGTACCGGGCTACTATTTCAAGTGTCCCAACTATGCCGAATCGGTGTACTGGGCTTTCGATCAAGGGTATTCGGCGCCGGACATCGGCGGTCAGCAGCCGGCGACGTACAACAACTGGGACATTGCGTGGGGCCACCAGTTCAAGAACGGATTCGGCACCAAGTTAACCGCCTATTGGCGGCGCGGCTACAACACGTACACGACCGTCCTGCTCAACGGCGGGCCGCCCAATCCCGTCACGGGACAGCAAACAGCGGGATCGTTTCAAGAGCGCCAAGACGGCGTGCAAAAAGCATTTGGGCTCGAGTTTCTGCTGACGACGCCGGAACGTCCCTACGGGTGGGGCGGTTTCTTCACCGCCAACTATGTCAACGAGTTAACCAGCACGCCACCCGTTTCGGGATCGGACAGCCTTCCTGTGGTTGCGCAATATCTCTACCAAACCGGAACGCTGTTTCACCAAAGCTTTCTGCCGCCCGTTTCGGCTCGTGCCGGCGTCCAGTACCGGATGCGCAACGGCATCCGAATCAATCCGATCTTCAGCTTCGACGGTGGGGAGCCGTTTGGTGTCGGGCGCGACGCGGTCGGGTTCGTCAACGGCGTCCTTTACCATTTGCCGACGGGCAATCTCGGGGTCTCGACTCCGTACGCCGGTCCGGGCCTCCCGAATCAATCGTACAACGCGACGTGCTACGTCGATCCGGCGTTTGCCGGCAGCTATTTCAAACCAAAGAATTTTGCGTGTCGGGGCTACTCCGAACCAGCACTGGCGGGCCAAGCCTACACGCGCCCGCGGCTCTTCACCGACCTTGATGTCGAAGCCGAACGCGGCAACGTCACGTTCGGGCTCTACGTCACGAACCTGTTCGACAACTATCGGGGTCAGCCGCTCGTCAACAACGATTGGCAGCCGGTTGCCACCGGTCGCGGGGGCCTTCAGACCGGAAAATATGCGAACGCGTATCCGGTCAACTATGATGGCTCCCCCAACCAGTTGTACCAGACCGGCGGACGCAATGCGAGCGTCTACGATCAATACTGGCTGCCCTATCAAGAACTCTACGGACAGGGACGGACGTATCGCGTCTATGCTCAGTTCAAGTTGTAGCGAACAAAGGTAAACATGAAAAATGCACGTGAAGGGCTGAGCGCCGTAACGGTTGTCGCCGCGTTGTCGGCCTGTACGGCGGGATCAACCGGCGCGCCGCCAATCCAACAAGTGCCCGTGTCGACAACCTCGTCGTACGCAAAGCTGCAATTTGCGGTCGGTACCGCGAATCTGTACGGTACGAGCCTCGGTCTCAACATCGTTTCAACGCTGCGTCAGCCAAGCGGTCAATCGGCGTTCGGCGTCGACACACCAATGATCATTGGACCATTCGCGTTTACCGCGGCCGCCGCTCCGACCGTGGGACAGAATTCCCCCGTGCTCTCGACAATCTATACAACTTCTTCGCCTGGTGATGTCTACACGACGGCGCCCAATGCCGGGCCGAGTCTCCCGGAAACGCTCGCAGCAGCGCCTACGATCATGGGAACGTCACAAAGCGTGGTTCCGGGGACGCCGTTTTGCGATTATGTCGGCACGCCGCCCAGTGCAAACTCGGGCGCAACGTTCACGGCGTGCCCAACGGGGTTCATGCCAAACGCGACGACCTTCGGTCAGAGCGGCGGCGTCTTTGCAATGGGTCTCGCACCGTACAATCACGTCGCGAACACGGGACAGTCGTACAGCTACACACCTTATCCCCAACCGTTCTACGACACGTCGCATCCTGCGCTCGTGCCGTGGGGCGGTCCACCCGCCTTCGACCCGGACCACGATAACATGGGAACGCGTGACGGGCTCGTTGCGATCGGAACCGATAGCTTCAACGAAAACTACTTCCTCGGCGTTGCCGAAGGGATAACGGCTTTTTCGGGTGTAAGGCCGGCGGCCGGCACGTATACGCTCGGCGTACAGGTCGGGACGCTCGGCAACAACGGATCGCCCTCCATCACGAACTTCACCGCGAAGGCTCAGCTGACCACAACGGCTGGTTTGCCTACGGTGACGGCACCGCTCGTAACCCCCGACGCAAACGGCGATGGTGGCGCGGCGCTACGGGTGACGCTACCGGCCGGCGTTACCGACGCATACGTGCAGATCGTGGATTACGGTCCGGGCGCGGGACCCGCAACGGGGAATCTTGCTCCGAACGGCGCGTACGCGACCAATCCGAATTGTCAGGGACCGAAAGGCACGGCGTTTGCCCCCGTGTACTACACCGTTCACGTCACCGCGTCTGGAACGTATGCGCTTCCGCCGACTGACGGGCCGAACACCAACGTGACGGGCGGCCAGAGCAACTTGATGCCGAGCCCGTCGCTGTGTACCGCCGCGCAGAACATGAGTTCCAACAATAGCGTTCCAGTGAACGCCGGTGACGACTTCACGGTTCAGATGGTCGGCTTCGACTATCCCGCCTATGCGGCGGCGCTATCGTTGACGCAGGCGAACGTGCCTCAAGCCCCGCCGATCACGGGACCCGGCGGACAAGCCGACATCACGCTGTCGACACCCGTCGAAGAAGACTTTGCGAACGGTTACGCGCAGTCGCCACTCGCCGCGGTGCATCGTGCGTTAGCGCGCTCTGCGCCGCGCATGCGGTTTGGTCCGCGCGCTCGCGCAGTTCCGGCGCGACCGATCCACCCGCGGTAAGGATTGCCGCGACTGGATCACGTCTGCTTTGCGATCACGACCTTGGTGAGATGCCGCGGTGCGTCGCTATCGACACCGCGGGCTCGAGCAACGTGAAGTGCGATGGTCTGCACCGTCACGAGCCACACGAGTGTGTTGTACGCGTCCGGCACGTCCGGCCCTAGGCGAGGTACATCGCCGATCGGCGACGTGCCGATGATGTAGCGCCGCACGTCCACCTTGGCAAGCTCCTCGAACGAGCGCAACAGAACCGGCAAGGCATCCGAATCGGCGATTCCCAACACCGCCACTGATGCATCGACCATCGCGATACTGCCATGACTGAAGTCTCCCGCAGCGAAACCCTCCGCGTGCAGGTACGCCGCTTCTTTCAATTTGAGCACTGCCTCACTTGCGATCGGCAGGCCGTAGTCGGACCCAGGAACACAACGCTTCGCCGCAGCGCAATGCGCCGCGCCGCGCCAATGGTGTCTTGAAGAGCGCTCGAATCCAGCCAAGCACGAACCTCTGCGGCAGTTTGCAGCAAGACGACGGCGTCTCGCTTCGATTCACCGCTTAACCGTGAAGCCGCTCCTAGCAGGATAGCAACAGTCGAGGAAACGCTCTTGCTCGCGGGGACGGCAATCTCCGGTCCGGCTTGTACGTCCACGACGACGTCCGCTCGCGCAGTCAAGGCGGAGCCGGGCGTGTTTGTCAGCGCGATGACACGCCGAGGTCGCAAAAAATCCAGCGCCTCTAGAACGTCGGTCGATTGTCCGCTTTGCGAAATGGCGACGACGGTTTTGTTCTGGTACGCGTTGCAATCCAACCGCGCTTCCGTGGCGGCCAGCGCTTGAGCGCGAAAGCGCCGGCGCCGCAGCGCGAGCGCACCGAGCTGGGCGACGAAGAGAGAGCTTCCGTTGCCGATGAGGATGGCGTCGTCTTCGAGCGCGTTCGCCAATCGTTCGCTTTGGCCGGATTTGGCAATACGCTCCCAGACGCTGGGTTGTTCGCTAGTTTCGCGCTCGAAGTGTGTACCGAGCAGCGCCGCATCCATGAGTTGGTTGGGGTACGCGCTCGCTGCGTCGTCTCCTTGGCCAAGTTCAGTATGGATTTACCATACGCGCCACGTATAACATCAAATGCCGAAGCGCCCCGTGCATCCAGGTGAGGTGCTTGTCGAGGACGTGCTCGTTCCACTCGGCCTGAGCGCAAACCGGTTAGCGTTGGCCCTGGGCGTTCCGGCAAACCGAATCAGCGAAATAATTGCCGGGCGGAGAGCATTGAGCGCAGATACTGCGCTGCGCCTGGCGAAGCTACTCGATTCATCGGCTGAGTTTTGGGTCGAACTCCAAGCGGCATATGATCTCGACTCGGTTCGTCTACGGGATGGGAAGCGGATTGAGCGTGAGGTGCGGCAACTCGCCGATTAGGCTTTGGTGGCTCGTTGGCTTTTTGATTTGCAGCGTAGCGAGCCTTCCTACCACTGCTGCTACGGAGCAACCGCACATCGTTCTTGCGCACGGCTGGAAGCTGCAAACGTCGAGAATCGTCGGCACGAGCGGCGCGCTCATTTCAACGCCCGCCTATCGCCCCATAGGTTGGTTGGATGCCGCAGTACCATCGACGGTGTTTGGCGCGCAAGTCGCGTCCGGTCAATTCAAGAACGTTTTCTTTGCGAAAAATCTGCACAATGTTCCCGGGATGACGTATCCTATCGGCTTCAATAATTTCAATCTCATCCCGATGCAAAGGAATAGTCCGTACGCCTCTTCCTGGTGGTATCGGTTGGCGTTTTCGGTGCCGCACAGCTATTCCAAGAAGAACGTCTGGCTGCGGTTCGAAGGAATCAATTATCGTGCTAACATCTGGCTCAACGGTCGCCGCATCGCCGACACGAACAATGTTGCAGGCGCATACCGGTTGTACGAATTCAACGTCACGGTAGCTGCGAAGCCGGGCCAGAGTAATGTTTTGGCAGTCCAGACCTTTGCCCCGCTCCCGCGCGACCTCGGCATAAATTGGGTGGACTGGATCCCCGCGCCGCCGGACAAAGACATGGGTTTGTGGGGCGACGTGTCCATATCGTCGAGCGGACCCGTAACCGTTCGATATCCGCAAGTCATCACGCACTTTGCCGACCGTAGCCTGCGCGAGGCGGACCTCACCATCATGGCGCAAGTCCACAACGCGTCCGATCGTCCGATCCAAGGCACGTTGGAAGCCTCGATGGATCGCATTCGCGTGGCACAGAATGTGATGCTTGCACGCGGTGAGGCGCGTACCGTAAGCTTTTCGCCCGCTCGATACACGGCGCTCAAGGTCCATGCACCGCGACTGTGGTGGCCCGCGGAAATGGGCACTCCGCTCTTGCACGACCTCTCGGTGCAGTTTTCCACGAGCGGAGTCGTTTCGGATCTATGGAGCACCCGGATTGGGATTCGGGAAGTCACCTCCGAGCTGACCAACGGCGGTTACCGACTCTTCCGCATCAACGGGAAAAGGATTTTGATTCGTGGGGCCGGCTGGTCGCAAGATATGATGATGCGCCACCCGCTCGGCAAGCTCGCGGCGCAGTTCGCGTACGTCAGGGATATGGGTCTGAACACGCTCCGTAATGAGTCGCAGTTGGAGTCCGACGCGTTCTATCGTTTGGCCGACGAGAAAGGCCTCCTCATCATGTCGGGCTGGGCCTGCTGCGATGTTTGGGAGCGATGGAATCAGTGGACGCCCGCGACCTTTGACGTCGCAAAGGAGTCGCTTCGCACACAACTGTTGAGACTCCGCAGCCATCCCAGCATGCTGGTCTGGCTAAACGGCAGCGATGGACCCCCGCCGGCGATTGTCGAGCGCGCGTACCTACAGGTAGAGCAGGAAGTGGCGTGGCCAAATCCGGTACTTTCGTCTGCCTCCGACACGCCGACCGGACCCACCGGCAAGACCGGCGTCAAGATGACGGGGCCATACGACTACGAGCCGCCTGGCTATTGGCTGGGGGACAAGAAAACATACGGCGGCGCTTGGGGCTTCAACACGGAGACAAGCCCAGGCCCGGCGATCCCAACGGTCGATGGACTGCGTACCTTCATTCCTGCAAACCACCTGTGGCCTATCGATGCGGTCTGGAACTACCACTCTGCCGGCGAGCGGTTCATGACCATGGACCGCTTCAACGAAGCATTAACCCGCACGTATGGAAAGCCGGCGACTTTGACGGACTACGTGAAAAAAGCCCAGGCCATGGCATATGACGGTGAGCGCGCCATGTTTGAGGCGTACGGACGCAATAAGTACAAGAACGCTACCGGCGTCATCGGGTGGATGCTCAACAACGGGTGGCCCTCGACCTACTGGCACTTGTACGATTACTATTTGCAGCCGGGCGGGGGGTACTTCGGAGCGAAGCTCGCGCTCGAGCCGCTCCACGTTCAGTATTCATACGACGATCGCACGATCGTCGTGGTCAACACCCGCCGCCAAGCCGACAGAGGACTGACCGTTTCTGCGCGTGCCTACGATTTCGGCATGCATGAATTGTTTGCTCGTAATGCGAGAATCGACATCCCGTCCGACGCGTCGAAAACAGCGTTCACAACCCCGCTGCTTCGGCAGGGGCCTATAAGCGAGCCCTATTTTCTACGGCTTTCGGTACGAAACGCCGCCGGAATGGAAGTGAGTTCTAACTTTTACTGGATTCCGGCAAAGCCCGCTACCCTGGCTTGGAGCAAAACTCCGGATACCGCCTTCACGCCAATCCGTACCTTCGAAGATCTGACCGCCTTAGATCATCTCCCGAGCGTCCAACTGGGCGTAACGGTCAAAGGAGCGCGCGCGAACCGACAACGACTGCTGCGTGTCACGCTCCACAACCCGAGCGAACATCTTGCCTTCCAGGCGCGTGTCAGCGTTCGTGATGCGCGATCAGACGCCGAAGTTCTACCCGTACTCTGGTCGGCTAACTACGTATCGCTGCTGCCGGGCGAGTTCAAGGTTCTCGCCGCTCGATATCAGGATGAAAGCGCGTTCGCTCGCGCGCGCACGGGGACGGTCTCGGTCGAAGGCTGGAACATCGTACCGGTGAAGGTGAATCTTAGAGGGCTCGATCGGGACCGGTCAACGCTGTATCACTAGTGGCACGGTTACGTTGCGTTTCGACGTGCTGCTCGTGCCCGTAATGGTTAAGGCGTAGATGCCGGCGGTGCTACCGGCTCTCGTGGAAATCTGCAAGACAGACGTGCCCGAAGTGCGCACGGAGGAGGGCGTAAAGCTGGCGGTTGCGCCGGCGGGCAGGCCGTTAACGCTTAATCTCACGATCCCACGAAAGCCGAACGGCTCGATAGAAAGGGCATACCCGGTGCTGAACCCATTGCGCACCGTTGCAGAGATCGGATTGACTGAGAGCGCAAAACTTGACACGTCGCCGAACAGAGCCGTAATAACAGCGCTCTCATAGGTGCAGTTCGCGGTGGCAGCGTTCTTTGCGAGTTGCAGCATGATCGTGTCCGCTTGCTCCTGTGAGGGCGGCCTACAGTCGGTCGAGGTGGGCGTCAAACACCGAACATATTTCAAAATAGCGTCGTAGTTAGGGGGATGGGATATCGAGTATGCCGAGGATCCAACGTCGTCGAGTTTCTTATACGTCCATGAGTTCCACCCAATGTTGTTTGCGGTGAGCAGCTTCGCCATGTTCCGCAGCCACAAAGCGGTGTTCTCGCCCGTTTCGCCATTCCAGAGCGGGACATTGTACTGGTTCCTTATTCTTAGATACCCTTGAATCGACGCTTGGTCGTTACTGTCCCAGTACTTATGAAACACGAGGACCATGTTGTTGTCCCAGGGCGGCAGCATAGCTTGCATTCCGCCAGGATCCCCTGCGAAATTGAGCCCTTCAACGAAGATCATGTGGTTCGGATCGAACGTGCGAATGGCACGCGTAACGTTGACATAGAACGGTCTGACATCGCGTTGCCGACCCGCCGGCGGAATGGGCTCGTCCAATAAATCGTAGCCCGCAACGTACGGCTCGTTGACGTATCTCTGGGCGATCGCCTGCCACAAATGAATCGCCCAAGGTTGATATCTTTCGGGCTGAGTCCATAAATGAGCAGTGATGTCAGGAGTGTCGGCCATCAAATAGTTACTTTGTGCTCCTGGAGCCGCATGCAGACAGAGGATCACGCGAATATTGTGAGCCTTGCACCAGGCGATAACTTGATCGATCCACTGCCAACCGGAGGCGAGGTACACACCATCCGAGGGGGACAACCAGTGGTAGTTGATCGACAGCCGCAAAGAGTTCGCTCCCCACGCTTGCATTCTCGCGATATCGGCCTCGGTTACATCGGCGGCCTGCCATGTATACCAATACTGATTCGCAGCACGTTGTCCCATGATGCCGGTCAACGTATTGTGAATGGCCGTGTAGCCGTATTGAGATTGATGGCGCCCGGCGCCGGGATCCTGGTCGGGCCATCGAATCATGTAGGCTTCCGTGTTGGTCCATTCGCCGGGCCCGAACCCTCGTAACAGCACATTATGACCGTACTGATCCACAATGGCCTGGCCTTGCGCTCGCAAGCCAGTCCACGTTCGCGTTGAAGCGGGTGTTGAGGACACCGCCGAAACCGTAAGGACAACCGCAATCATTGCAGCGCACCATGTCGCAATTCGCGCGTACTTCATGTCAAACGCTCCGGAAACGCCAGAGGCAGCTTTGTAAGCTATTTATCTCACGCGCCGTCCCGCTATGCAAGCGGGATGTCTGCCGTCCGCAGAACGACGCGGTTGCTGCGTACGTGAACCGCCCTAGCGTGACGCTATACGCGTCGCGTACAACGATCGCGTATGCAGCGTGAACGTTTGGAGGAGGGGTGTTCAGCGCCGCGAAGGCAACCGACGGATCCGGACGCGCGACCCGCCTTGTAGGCTGGAGGTTCAGTGCGACTTCAGGTGCTTCGTCGAATATCGTCGGCCATAGCTGTTGGTCTTTTCGTTAGCGCGGCGGTGTTGACGCTCTGCGTAGCGCCGGTTGGCGCTGCCGGCGGTGTCCTCGGAACGCTGCGCGGCAACGTGGTCGATCAGAGGACCGGTGCTCCGATCTGCGGAGCGGTCGTGAGCGTTGCCTCCGGTTCGGGAACCTTCAGGCAGACAACCGACGCACGCGGGTTTTTCGCATTCGTCGATTTGCCGGCCGACACGTACGTCGTTGGGATCGCAGCAAAAGATTACGAACCGCTAGTGCTCAGAGGCGTGACGGTGCTCGGCGATGGAACGCAAAGCATCGGTGTCGCAAGACTGCTTCGCGGGTTGCGCACGATCGGAAAGGTGTCGACGCGCAACGCCGCATCGGCGTTTCAGCCGAATCAGACGATGGACGAAACAACCTTTCAAGGCGCCCGGATCGACCAGGCCTTAGGCGAGACCGGTTCAACGAACCTCAATCAACTCGTGCTTTCGGCGCCCGGTGTCACCAAGAACGCCTTTTACGATCCATCACCGGGAAATGGCAGTAACGCATTCTCGATTCGGGGTGCGTCCAGCATCGAAATCGGCTACCAATTCGATGGCGTCGATTATCGCGGTTCCACCTTCGACGAGAATCCGAGTCAGGGATACCTCAACGGAGTCGGCGGCGGAAAAGGCGGTCTGCAGGTCGTCAGCGGCCCGGGCGACGCCACGCAAGGCGGCATTGGAGCAGGCGTGGTCAACATCGTTCCGGGGCGCGGCAGCTACCCCGGAGAGGGTTTCGTCAGCTTCGACGTCTCCTCGCCTTGGTATAACCACTCGCTTGCCGCTCAGTACGGCATTGCGACCCGCGACGGCCGTTTCTCGGATTTCTTTTCGTTTCGCTCCAGCCGCAGCGCGCCCGAGATCGCCCCCTTCGGACGCGACGCTGCGGATGCCGGGCAATATTTCGGCACGTCGTTTACCTACGACGACGACGTTCTCAATAATTTCTACTATCGGTTCGGGAAGAACGATCGGCAACAGATTCAGGTCTTGACCGACTGGCTGGACCATCGCGCCTGGGCCAACTACGGTGGTCTGACCCACGCGAACTACTACCCATACGACCCATTGTCTTACGTGCAGTTTCAAACCGATTTCAACAACAATCAAATGTGGGGTTGTGCCAATCCCGCAATTTGCTGGAACGATCCGACGAATCCGGCGTACAACCCGCGGTTGATTTCCGGTCAGCAACTGAAGTTCTACCAAAGCATCATACCGTATCTGCCGGGAGTGCCGCGCAGCCAACAGCCGGTAAAGCAGCCTGAACAGTTCGTTTATGGCCCGACCAATTTCCTGAAGTTGGGTTATACGCGACAACTCAGCAATGTCACGTCGCTCAACGTTTTCTTCTACAATTGGGGCGGCCTTATCGCGAACAGCACGGTCGGCGTATCGTCCGACTTAACCCTCGGTTCCAACTTGCCCGGTTATAACAATGCCGGCGGCCGCAAAGTCGGGTTCCAGACGCAACTGACGACCGTTGCGAGCCAGAAACACACGCTCACCCTCGTTGGGAAATTCGAGAATGGCTTTCCGTATTGGACCCAACAAAATTATGGAAACACGTGGCAAGGTTTTCTCGGCGGACGCAGCACGGACGCAGCCGTGTCGGGTATTTCGCCATGTTCAGCAAGCCAACCCGAGCCCTGCTATTCGCCGAGCGGCCCGCGGATCGAAGATTGGTTCTTGCCGATTCATCCCGGCGCCCCGGTGAGTACGGCGAATCCATGCGTGGGACCCGCACTCGACAACGGCTACGATCCAACGCAGGCGACTTCGCAAGGTTGCTACCTCTATTCGCAACTGCTTGCCACAGGAAAATGGAACGGCCACCTTCCCGTGATACCGAGTACCGGTTTCAATTACAATCGCTCCGATTTTCAACAGTGGGGGATCGGCGTGCGCGACCAATGGACGCCGAATGCGCGGCTACGAGCCGATTACGGTTTGCGGCTTGATGGCCAAAATCTGAAATGGGCCGGCCCCACTGCCTACAACCGCGATTTTGGCAACACGGCGGACATCGGGACGGGCTTCGCCACGCTGCCGGATAGTTATCTGCATCCGAAGGTGTTTGAACCGAGGATCTCGCTGAGCTATCTGATCGATCAAAACGATAGCGTGCGGATGAGCTTCGGCCGGTCGGCAAGTTTCTTTTATGGCCAGACCGGTGGAACGCCGACCAATATGAGCAACGTGGATCCGCTCCTGTTCGGCATCCCGGCCAAAGACCGGGCGGCTTTCGATCCGGCCACCGGCAACGGGCCCGCCTGCGGAAGTGGTTGGCATGGGCCGGGACACAACGCCAATGGAACGTATTTCCTCAACCCGAACGTGTTCTACTCGGGTCAGGGAACCGTCGGTCCGTCCGGATATTACTTCAAGTGTCCCAATTATGCGGAGTCCCTTTATTGGGCGTTCGATCAAGCGTATGCGGCTCCCGACATCGGCGGGCAACATCCGGCGACCTACAACAATTGGGACATCGAGTTCAAGCATCAGTTCCGCAATGGTTGGGGCGCAAAGCTGGTCGGCTACACGCGTCGCGGATACAATACGTATCAAACCGTCCTGCTGGCGGCGGGTCTACCCGATCCGGTGACCGGGCAACAGACGGCCGGGACGTTCCAAGTGCGCGAAACCGGTCTTGAAAAGACGGCCGGCTTAGAGTTCATGCTGACGACGCCGGATCGTCCGAGCGGCTTGAGCGGATTCCTGAGTGCAAACTACGTCAATTCATTCACCGACACACCTCCGATTCCCGGCTCCGACGCAACGGCCATTGCGCAGCAGTTCCTCTATGAATCAGGAACGATTTTTCACGCCGCTTTCCTCTCGCCGCTGTCCGCCGTAGCGGGGATCGACTACAAGACCGGCAACGGATGGACGTTCAATCCAATCCTGAACTTTGATAACGGCGTGCCGTTTGGTGTCGGAAAGACAGCTATCGGTTTCATCAACGGTGTGTTGTATTCGATCCCGACCGGGAACCTCGGTGTTGCCACACCGTTTGCTGGTCCGGGGCTTCCGAACCAGCCGTACAACTCGACGTGTTACGACGATCCCGCCTTCGCCGGGAATTACTTTCATCCCAAGTACTTCGCGTGCCGTGGAAACAGCGAGCCAGCACTTGCGGGCCAGTCTCTTACTCGCCCGCGTGTCAGTACCGACTTCAGCGTTCAATACGAGCATAAGGGTGTTACGTACGGTGCGTACGTAACCAACATATTCGATAATTACCGCGCTGAGCCCAGTGTAAACCAATTTTGGCAACCTGTCGCAACCGGCGTCGGCGGATTACAGACCGGGAAGTACGCAAACGCCTACCCGGTCAACTACGACGGTTCACCGAACCCACTGTACCTGACCGGCGGCCGCAACGCGAGCACCTACGATCAGTATTGGCTGCCCTACCAGGAAAACTACATACCAGGCCGCACGTATCGCTTCTACCTCCAATTCAAACTGTAGGCGAAGTTCCTCCAGGCGAAGCCCCCGTTCCGGCGGTGTGATGAGCGCGCTACGGCGCGACCGGCCCACGCACGATAACGATCGACTCGGCTGGAACGGTGTATGTCGTCCCCGCTCTCGCATACGAGCTCTGCCGCATGGGAGAGCGGTCAGGAGCCGGAAGCTCGGTTGGCGACGTGCCGCGCCAGCCGTACTGCCTTCGGCCAAAGACGACCGTTTCGACACGCCCCATGAAGTGCGCGTCCGTCCCGCCGCTCAACCAGAACGTTGGGCGAACGCCGTGGTCGGCCCGGTCCTTGTTGACAAGGAGCAGCGCCCACGTCCGATCGGGGCGTTGGGCGGCGTACGCTGTGAGAACGGGCTTCACGGAACCGAGGCTTGTCGTCACAGGATAGATGTTCTGCGCTCGGTCGACCGGCGCAAGCCACCGCTGCGTCAGCAGTTGTGCCGCGTAAAATTGTGCGGCCCGCGCGCGAATGCGATAGCGTGCATCCGTGATGAACATACCGTAATTGCCGTAGAGTCCGCACTTGCGTTGGCGGCCGAGCGGCTCGGCTTCGTACTGGTAATGATAGACGCGCGCGACACCGGCAGAAAGGGCCGTCCCGATGTAGTCGGCCCACCATAGCGCCCCCGCAAGTTGTTGCGCTACCGGTCCACCGTCACTTGCGAAATTCCCCTCGGTGATCAGCAGCGGAACTCGCGGCGGAAGGCCATCGGCACGCCACGACGCCACGATGCCGCGAACAAGCGATGGTTCGCGCAGCAGGTCATCGTGCAATACGGCGCCTTGGTCGCAACCCTTGAACGGGTAATGTTCGAACGACATAAAGGCCAGTTCGTTCAAGGTGCGATGGGCCGCGAGGTAGTGCACGAATCGGTGCAGCCATGAGACATCGCCGCTGCGATCGCGCCACACCGCGACGTCGGAATTGACGCCTTGGAAGACCGGACCGCCCAGGCGGACGTTGGGGTTTGCAGCGTGGATCTTCAACGCCGCTTGCAGGTAGAGTGCCCCATAGTCTTCGGGCATCGCGTACTGACCGTCGACCTCTTCGCCCATTTCGACGTACGCGACCGGATAATGCCGTGCGGCGAGATAGCGCACTTCGGCCGCCGCGTTTTCGGGCGTGCTGTAGAAGAGCGGCACCGCATACATCACCGGGAGGCCCCGCGCGATCGGATTGCGCGCGACGAAGTCGAGTCCGGGCTGTTCTTGATCGTTGCGCACACGATCGTCGTCGCGGTGCCACGGATCGACCGACGATGCGAAGATCGTCGTTTGGCGGTCTCCGCAATGCGAAGGCACTTCCGGGTTTCCGCCGCAGGGTGCGTGCCGGATGACGTCGCGGAAACTGCCGGCGCGGTCATAGGTTCCGAGCCCGATTTCGCGGATCGCGTACCCCATGCAATCGCGACGATCGGCCGCGCCGTGTGAATCGCACGTTCCCGACGACGCCCACATCAGGACGCGGACGAAGCGCACGGTGCGCGGCACCGGCGCCAGCCGGGTCGTCGCAGTTTCCCCTCGAGCACGGCGCACGTCGCCGTGCTCGAACGTGTGCCACCTACCGCTCGCCTGCGCCTGGATCGCATCGCCGCCGGTCCAGTATTGAACCGCGTAGCGGGTCGCATACGGTCGAGCCCACGCAACGCGAATCGCATCGACCATGCGTGACCGTTCGAGGTCGATCACCGCCCATTGCGGATGCAGCGCATCCGCTTCGTGCGTGTAGGCGTGGGTCAAATACGGGTCGCTCTTCCAATAGGTAGATGCATCCCCATCATCCATACGCGAATATCCGCTATCGTCGCCTTGATCACGGGTGGAACCGCGATGCGGTAACCGGTAACCGAATGAATCGGTAATGAACGAGGTCGCCGGCACGTCGTCGCTCGTCCAGTAACCGTCCCGGTGCGGCGCATCGCTGTAGCGGCCGCGGGGATTCCAATGCCAGTCCTGGATTGAAAGCTCAGTGTACAGGCGGTAACTGAGCGATCCCAGGCCCGCCGCGAGCATGCGGCGCGTTCGTTTCGGGGCGTAAAGCAGCGCGATCTTTCCCGGAGGATCCGAATCGATGCCGACGCCGAGCGCGCGCAGCGGCCGAATCGTGTTGACTTGGTGCGCCGCATCGATGCTGACCGTAACGAGCGACGCAGCTGCGGCCACCAGGACAGCGAGCATCATCGCGCACCTCCGGCAACACCGCCGCGCAATGCGAGTCCACAACCAAGGCGTGACATGCAATTATGCAATTCACGCTGCTCGCGCGTGCGCCTGGTAGATCGAGCAACTCCGAATGCGTGCAACGTGAAAGTCGGACAATGCCCGACAAGCTCCTGGGCGTACGAAGAACCCGAGCTGCTTACCGTTCTGAGCCCGCTTCCTGACACGTCCGTTCTAGTATATCCGCAAGCTCGTGGCTCGATGGCGCTTGGCCTTTCGAGAGGTTGGAAACCACATGCGCGTGAGGCCCGAGCGACGCTGAAACTCTGTTATGGAAAGGCCGGTCTCCTTTAGCCTTCGCTCGAAACCCCTCGCGCGTCGGGCGCGGCCTTTAGAATCTTGCTTCATATTCGTACGCCAATTTCGAGAGCAGCGCGTTATAGTCTGCGGTCGTTTTCGCAGCGTTGACCCACTTGAACGGATACGGCGGCATGTTCGTCGCCTCGAATTCCAAAAGTAAGAACTGAAAGTATTGAGGCCGAGCTTTGGTGTTCAGATCATCCTTTGCGCGAGCGGCTTCAACTGCGGGACTGGCGTGAACCATTCCGTCAGGGTGACGTTTTCCATCGGCAAGTGTGGTCCGTGGTCCCTCTATCCGAGAAAGGCTGTCGAGTGGTTCACCGCCGACGATCGCGACAGGAAATCGGGAGTTTTGACCCACCCTTTTCGCCTAAATGACCGACTTGCTTCGTCACTTGTGACCTGAGACCCGGATAGTATCCAGCGATAAGGGCGAATCTTCGAGACAATCGCGCCTCAAGGAGACGCCCAATGCGGAAATCCCGCTTCACCGTGAATCAGATCGTCGGCATTGTCAAGGAATCCGAAGCCGGCGCAGTCACCAAAGAGCTGTGCCGCCGGCACGGTATCAGCACGAACACCTTCTACAAATGGAAGGCCAAGTTCGGCGGCATGGAAGTCAGCGACATCGCGAAGATGCG
>JAABUJ010002955.1_pt1 | contig 19933 bp, 8 predicted proteins | sample 5559131 | NCBI WGS metagenome assembly JAABUJ01 (sample SAMN10711875, study PRJNA513366) | rock metagenome | isolation source: Antarctica rocks | place: Antarctica: Victoria Land, Mt New Zealand nord | collected 2016-01-07 | reverse complement strand
CGGCCGATTGGGCAGAACCAGGGCGTGCAGTTCCCGATCGCCCGCGCCTACGCCCAGATGCGGGCGGCCGAGCTGCTGGTGCGCGAGGGCTGCGAGCGGTTCGAGGCCGGGCTGCCGTGCGGCGAGCAGGCGAACATGGCCAAGATGCTGGCGGCCGAAGCGAGCTGGGCCGCGGGCGAGGCGTGCATCCAGACCCATGGCGGCTACGGCTTCGCCGAGGAATACGACGTCGAACGCAAGTTCCGCGAGACGCGGCTGTACCAGGTGGCGCCGATCAGCACGAACCTGATCCTATCCTATGTCGCGGAGCACGTGCTCGGCCTGCCCCGCAGCTACTGATGCGCCCCCTGTAATGCGCCCTTTGGACGGGCTGCTGGTGCTGAGCCTGGAACAGGCAGTGGCCGCTCCGTACTGCAGCTCCCGCCTCGCGGACGCCGGCGCGCGCGTCATCAAGGTCGAGCGGGCGGACGGCGATTTCGCCCGCGGCTACGACGCCGCCGTGCACGGGCTGTCGAGCTACTTCGTTTGGCTCAACCGCGGCAAGCAGAGCTTGGTCGCCGACATCAAGGACCCGGGCGACCTCGCGCTGCTGCACCGGATCCTGAAGCGCGCGGACGTGTTCATCCAGAATCTGGCACCCGGCGCCGCTGCCCGCGCCGGCCTCGGCTCCGACGCGCTGCGGGCGGCCCACCCGCGGCTGATCACCGTGGACATCAGCGGCTACGGCGAAGGGCACTCCTACGCCGACATGAAGGCGTACGACCTGCTGGTCCAGGCCGAGAGCGGGATCGCCTCGATCACCGGGCATCCCGCCGGCCCCGGGCGCATCGGCGTGTCGGCGTGCGACATCGCGTGCGGCATGTCGGCCCATGCCGGCGTGCTGGAGGCGCTGATCGAGCGGGGCGTGACCGGGCGCGGACGCGGCTTGAAGATCAGCTTGTTCGACGGCATGGCGGACTGGATGAACGTGCCGCTGCTGTACTACGAGGGATTGGGGGGCGCCCCACAGCGGGTCGGCTTGGCGCATCCCTCCATCTGTCCCTACGGCGCGTTCGAAACCAAGGACGGCGTCCTAGTGCTGATCTCGATCCAGAACGAGCGCGAGTGGGCCGCCTTCTGCGCGCGCTTCATGCTGCAACCGGAGTTGCCCGGCGTCGCCGGATTCGAGTCCAACAACGCCCGCGTGGCCAATCGGCCAGCGGTCGACGCAGCCGTGGCCGCCGTGTTCCAAACCATGACCCGGGACGAGGCTGCCGCACGCTTGCGCTTCGCCAACGCGGCATTCGGCATTGTCAACGATGTGGCGGCGTTCGCGCGTCACCCCGCCCTACGTCGGACCGAGGTGCAGACGCAAGGGGGTGCGGTGCAGTTGGCAGCCCCGCCAGTGCTGTGGGACGGAGAGCAGCGGGCGCTCGGCCCGATACCCGGCATCGGCGCCGACACCGCATCGATCAGGGCAGAGTTTATAGGGGCGGCCTGACCTGGCGGCAGCTGCCCGGTTTAGGCATAGCGATGTCTGGCGGCTGACAGCCCTCCTCCGACAGGCCCTCATACTCCCGCTCAGTGCAACATGTCCGGCAAAAAGCCTTCAAGCCCGGAAGTAGAAGCCACTATACGCTGGGATCGAATGCGCCTGCTCGAACGGGATCGAGCAGCCGATCCCCGGGCTGGTCCACGCGTCCACCAGCCGGTAGCCCAGCCGCTGGAACGCCGCCACGAAGTCGTCTCGGTTGAACAGGTGGTTCGGCACGGTGGCTGGCCCCATGTTCTGGAGCGTGACCGCAGACGGCATGTCGTAAGCCGGCACCTTGTCCACCAGCGCGTGCCGCGGCCGCCGCGACAACCGGGCCAGCGGCGCCCACGGGTTCGCGATGAACTGCATCGACCCGGACGCGAACAACACGTCCGCTCCGTCCATGCGGTCGAGGCTGCTCGTGAACGATACGTCTGCCATCCCGGCGTCCCGCCGCAGATCCCGCGCCAACTCCACGACTGCTGGAACGTCGTTGACCACCCATTCGAGCCCATCGGGGAACCGCATCCGCCGGCTGAACGCAACCCGAGCCCGGCCCGCGTAGCCGCCCCAGTCGAACACGGTCCCGGGTCTATCCACGCACCGCGACAACCAGAACAGCATCGGGTAGTCGTTCGGGAACATCGCATCCCCGTCGTCCATCATCCGCCGGGCCGCCTCGGCCTCGTCGGTGCTTTTGGCGCGGCCGGGTGGGACCGCCTGCAGCGCCAAAGCGAAGTCCGGGTAAATTCCATGGAATGACCGCCGGTACCGGGGCGATCGGACGAAGTGGCGGCCATGTGCGGTGCGCAGCGCAGGGCCGAGACCCGGCACGGCGCCCAGGTGATCCAGCACGCCGTTTACGAACGGCTTCACTGCTCGTACTCAGCCGGGGCGGTCACCGGGACTTTCATCCCGCCTTGCGGCGCAATTGCCGCACGCCCTCGATACCTGCGAACAGGGCCGCTTTGCCGCCGTCTCGCAGAGGCGATTGGCCGGGATCCGTAGGATTGAAGCCCAACCGCCGCAGACGGTGATTGAAGCGGAAGACGCGCGATTGCCTAAGGTTCGAGCGCAGGTCGTAGTTGATGCTGATCGAGACCGACACGTTGTCGCCATTCTGCACCCAGTGCGGCCAACCAATTGGCACGTGCACCCCGTCGCCTGGCTTGAAGCCCAGGGTCAATGCCTCGCCCTGCCGGTCCGGCCAGTAGGGGGCAGCGTTAAGATCGCCGGCATAGAACCTTTCCAGGTCCTGGCGGGACACGAGCGTCCTGTCGCTACCGTCGAACACGTGCACCGTCTTTTCGCCACGCAATTGCATCAGGAAGTTCGCCTCGGCATCGATGTGGTACCCGGTAATCCGGCGCGGCGAGCTGACCAGCAGCGTCGCGCGGCCGTGCAGGGCATCATTCTGCAGCATGGGACCGACGACGGCTGCCATGTCCTCGACGACCCGCCTGAACACCGGCCCGTAAACTGGGTCCAACTCGATATCTTTCAAGACGATGAGGGTGTCGGCGTTTTCCACCCCCTCAACCGCCTCCTCCAGCGACCACTCCCTGGCCCGCTGGTCCTCCCACCCATCGCCAATGGTGACCGGCCGGGTGGACCAGTAGGCGCTGGCTGGGCCGAGCCGCTTCGCCAGGGCCAGGAGGCTGGGCAAGTCGTAGAGCGGCTCGCGATGAAGCCCATGCGAGAAGGCGAAGGCTGCGCAGTTGAACGAGGTGGTGAATCGTCCCTCTACGAGGGCTGCTGCGTCGAGCATGGGAACGCCTCATCGATCTATTCCAGTGGATTATAGCGCCGAACGCGCCCTAAGTGACTCGTTTTCGCGTCATCCGCACCGCCCGGCGTACTCGTCCTTTGAGCGTCGGAGCGCGGCATGGTTCTGGCCGAAGATCAGGTAATGTACGGTTCATGAATATCCAGGAATGACCGACGCGGTGGATCATGGGAAGCGGGTGCCGCTTCCCGGGGAAGCGGTGGTCCATCTTTGGTCCTGGTCGTTGCTGGCCAGCCATGCCGCCGAAGCGGATTACGGCCGGTATCTCTCGCCTGGGGAATGGGCTCGCGCCGACCGTTTCCGGTTCCCGCGCGACCGCCGCAGGTATGTCGTCGGGCGCGGGACCCTACGTCTCCGGCTGGCCGCCTACCTCGGCTGCCCGCCCGGCAGTGTCGGGATCGTCCAGGACGAATTTGGCAAGCCCTGCCTCGCGGGCCAGTCCGGACGCAGCCCCCTTGTTGCCTTCAACCTCAGTCATTCCGGCGACCTTGCGTTGCTGGCGGTCGGGGGCGGCCCTGCGCTGGGCGTGGACATCGAGGCTATCCGCCCCGTCGAGCGCGGCGTCGCAGGTAGTGTTTTCGCGCCGGACGAATTGGCCATGCTCGACGCCATGCCAGCCCACCGCAGGGAGGCGGCGTTCTTTGCCTGCTGGACCCGAAAGGAAGCGTATGCGAAGGCGCTCGGGACCGGCCTGTCGATGGCTCTGGACTCGTTCGCGGTATCGCCCGACCCGTTGCTGCCGGCGGCGTTCCTCCGCATCGACGGCGACCCGTGCGAGATGGCCCACTGGACGCTCGTGGACGTGGCGGCTGGACCCGGCTATGCGGCGGCGTTGGCGGTCAGGGCACCCGGATGCATGGTGGAGTGGCGTGACCCCGGGCCGCTCGCCGGTTATGTCCCTTCGTCGCCCCCGTCGTCACTTCGCAGCGCCGGGGGTGGCCCAACGCTCGATCCGGGAACCCGGCAGCGCTGGGCTGTTGAGCTGTAACACCGCAGGATCCCCGCCCCGAAAGCTCTTGTCCAGGAACGCTACCGCGTAGGCCGCGACCACCCGGAAGACATCGGCCGGTGCCGCTGGGCCGGCGCCTGTCATCCGGGCAATCGGCCATGTTAGGGGCGCGTCGGTGAAGTTTGCGTGCCGGGCGCCTGTCACCGTCACCCTCGTCCCGCCATGACGCTCCATGCTCGCGACCATCCGGCCGTCGTCGGCCAGGTTGAGCTCCGCCACCAGCCGCCGCTCGGCGTTCGAGGAGCGCAAGTCGGCTTCCCCCGGCAAGGGCGTATCGTCGCTCATCACCATGAACGGCTGGGAGATGCCGTTCAGGGCCGCGTCGCCGAAGAGCCATCCATCCATGTCCAGGGCCGCGCGGAAACGGGGGTCGGTCCAGCAGGCCTGCGCGGCGACGGCGCCGCCGAAGGAGAACCCCATGATCCCGACGCGCCGGAAGTCGATCCTGTCGACCACCTCCGCGAGTGGGCCCTGGTCGCCCGGCTGCATGAGGCGGTCCAGCAGGGAACTCGCGTCGTGGGCCTGCGCTACCACCAGGGTGTCGGCGTAACGCAACGTCGCCGCGCCGGCCTCGGGAGACGAGAAGTCCATTTCGCGCCGATCCAGCGGCGCTGCCACGGGATCCAGGGCGACCACCACGAAGCCGTGGCTCGCGACCTCCTGGGCTAATGCTGTCGCTTCGGTCTTGCCGCCGCTCCACGACGGCACGTAGAGCACCAAGGGCAAGCGCGGCCCGTCGCCCGCGACCGGAGCTCCCTCCATTGCGGCGGTGGCGTAGCCCTTGTGGAAGCTGATGCCGTGCCACCGAATCGCCTGACTTCCCTTCGCTGGCGTGCCCGGGTTTCCCGAACGCGCGGGGTACCAGGCCCGCACCGCGATGATCGCATCAACACCGACGGCATCGCGCGCGCGCGATGCCATCCCCCCCGCCACGGTCCCTACCGCGAACGTTCCGGTGGGCGCGGGGAGCGACGGTCTCCTCGCCACGGTTGCAGCCACCGCAGCGACAATGAGCGCCGCTGTGACGATCGAGGGGGCGAGCATCGGTTGCGACCACCAGCGTCGGCGGGGCTGCGCCTGCCCCGTCATGCCGGAGATCGCGGGCGGCTCCTCAACGGCCGGCCAAGTCATCGTCTGCGGTCCCGGCCGCGAGCGCATCGAGCGCCCGCCCGAGGTGACCGGCCATCACGCCCACGCCTGGCTCGTCGAAGATGGACTGGTGCGTTCCCGTGATCGGGTGAACCGCCAGCGGGCCCGTGACCACATCCCCCCACCCGAACGTCGCATCGAGGAACCGCCCGGTCGGTTGGTCTGGGCGGTGGAACAGCAGCGTCGCCCCGGCATAGGGTTCCGGACGGTAGCGTCGAGCTGCGGCTTCCAGGAGCGTTTGGAACCACGGATGGCGCAGGTCTGGCGCGGCAGGCTTCCGGGTTGTCCCGCGCCGGCCTAGCTTGCTTCCCAGAACTTCCCCGATCTTCATGGTCAGAAACGCGAGCGGCTTCGGCATAGCGGCCAGAACCTGGAACCGATAGCTGGCGGTCGCCAGCAACCTTGCCCATCGGGACCGGCGCGCGAGGTAACCTGGGGACCAGCCGTCGATCAGCACGAGCAGCGGGACGTTCTCGCCCTGGCGGCGCAATTGCTGGGCAACCTCGAAGGCCAGGCTTCCGGCGACGCACCACCCCAGCAGCACGTAAGGCCCACGCGGCTGCACCCGCCGCAGGATGTCGACGTAGCGGGCCGCCACGGCCTCGAAGGTCTCCTCCCCCAGCTCGCCCGGCGTGGCCGCGTCATACGCGGACACCGCCATGAACGGCTGGTCCGGGCCGAGCCGGCGCGAAAGATGGTGAAAGATGCCCGTGTTGTTGATCGCAAAGATTGGAACGCGTGATCCGGTCTCCCGCACCGGCACCACTTCGTATTCCTTCAGGCTGTCCGAGCCCGGGCGCAGCAACGCGGCGAACTCGCGCACCGTGGGCGCGCGAAACAGCGAGGCGAGTGGCGGGCGATGCCCAAAATTCGCCTCGACGCGCGCCAACATGCGAGCTGCCAGCAGCGAATGCCCGCCGAGATCGAAGAAACCGTCAGTCGGAGCGACCGACGGCACTCCCAACACCGCCGCCCATATCGCCGCCAGCCGGGTCTCGGTCGGATTTGGCGAGTCCAGCGTTGCCGGAGGTGGCGTGGCTGCGGCCCTAGCTGGAATTGGGAGCCGAAGCGACGGCGGCGCCAACAACTCGATGCTCCCGTCGTGCCTGCGGCGGACCAGGGCGCCGGTGCGCCAAGCTGTTTCGCGTCCATGCCCGGATATTCCGGCACTCAAACCTGTACTCTCGATGCGAAGCTCGCCGACCGCGTTCGGCATCGCGGGTTGGCCGCCCGCATCGATGACGTGAAGGCGGGCGTCGGGGTTGACGGGCTTGGGCAACAGTCGGAGGAGTGCTGCCGGCACCGTCCCGCGTTCCGGCGCGGCGGCCTCTGCCGCCTGCTCTGCGGCTCCGACCAGGACGTAGGCGGAAACCGGCAGGTCCGGGTCCAGCAGCACCTCCACCGCGAGCCGCCGGAACGCCTCGAGCAACCCGGTGACGGTGGCCGCATCGAACAAGTCGACGTTGTATTCGCACGACACCCGCCACCCGTCGGGGCGCTCCACCATGAAGAAATTCAGGTCGTATAACGCCCCGGCGGTCACCGAGGGCATGTCCACAAGCGAGACGTCACCATAGGTGGCGTTCTCGATGAACGAGCGCTGCAGGATGAAGTTGACGGAGAACAGCGGGTTGCGGCTGAGGTCGCGCAGTGGCCGCAGCATCGACACCACATGCTCGATCGGCATGCGCTGGTTGTCGAGCGCTCCGTGTACGACCGCGCGGACATGGTCCAAGTGCGTCGAGAAAGTGGGATCGCCCGACAAGTCGGTCCGCAACACCAGCGTGTTGATGAACAATCCGACCAGCCCTTCGAGCTCGACATCGTCGCGCCCGGCCACTTGCGTGCCCAGGGTGACTTCCACCTCCCCTGTATATCGATGCAGGACCGTGGTGAGCGTCGCGAACGCGGCGGTGAACATCGTGGTCCCGTGACGCCGCGCCAGCGCCTGCAGCTGGTCAGTCAGGCTCCGCGGCAGCAGCAGCGACAGGATGTCTCCGTTGGTGGTCTGCATCGGCGGGCGGGACCGGTCCGGCTGTACCTCGAAGTGCCGCATTCCGGCCAGGCGTTCACGCCAGTATGCGGCCTGTGTCTCCAGGCCACCGGCTGCAGCCAGTTCCAACTGCCACAGCGTGTAATCCGCGTACTGCAGCGGCAGAGGCGGCAACCGGTGCGCTACGGGAACACCCCTATGCAGGGCCGCGTAGTGCAGTCCAACCTCCCGCGCGATGATTCCGATCGACCAGCCGTCGCACACGACGTGGTGCGCGGTAACCAGAACGATCGCCCGGGTGGAAGACATCCGCAGCAATGTCGCCCGCAGCAGCGGTGCGGTTGGCAGGTCGAACGGCGCGCGGGCTTCCCGCCGGGCGATCGCTTCCGCCTCGGCTTCGCCTCGCTCACCCGAGACTGCCGAAAGGTTCACCTCATTCAACTGGAATGCCGGCCCGGGAGAGACACGTTGCACGGGCGCGCCGTCGATCTCGACGATGGCCGTACGCAGGATTTCGTGCCGGGCGATCACGGCCTGGAAGGCGTTCGACAACAGATCGGTCGAGAGCGGGCCATCAATCCGCCAGCGGACAGCGATGTTCAGCGCCGCGTTGCCGGGGTCGAGGTGCTCGAGAATCCAGAAACGCTCCTGTGCCGGGGAACACGGGAAATCAAGCGCGGGATCGTGGTCTTCTTGGGCCGAAGCGAGATCCCTATCGTCATGCATAGTAAAAACCGACATGGCCGCTGATCCCCCCTTTCGTGGTTAGGTTGGCAGGTCAAGAGTCGACGCGGTGCCGGCAGGACCCTGTCTCGCCGGGTTGGCGGCCCGGCCGGACCTCAGGCGCCGCAGCGCCCCCGCATCTGCGAGAGAGGGCAACCCCGGCGGCAGGGACGAACGGCTTTGAGCCTCCTTCCTTTCCGAAGTATCAAGCGCCGCCGCCAGCGCGCCAACGGTGCGGCACCCGAACAGCAACCCCGCCGACAGCGCGATGCCTTCGCGATTGGCACGGGCGACGATCTTGAAAACGTGGATCGAGTCCGCTCCTAGATCGAGGATGTCGTCGTCGAGGCCTACCGTCCTCAGGCCCAGGACCTCGGCCCAGATAGAGCACAGCTTGCCCTCCAGGGGAGTGCCCGGCGGCCGGTGAGCACGCACCGGCGGCTCCGCGGCTTGGTACGGCTCGGGCAGCGCCGCGCGATCCAGCTTACCGTTAGGGGTGACGGGCAACGCCGCGAGCGCCACCCATGCCGTGGGGACCATGTAGTCCGGCAACATCCGGCGCAGCGCGTCGCGTAACCCGGCGGGCGCCCTTGGTTCGCCTGCCCGCTCGACGTAGTAGCCGACGAGGCGCGCGGAGTCGTCGCTGCCCCGGACTGCCACAGCCGACGCCGCCAGCCCGGCGTGGGCCACCAGCATCGCCTCCACCTCCTCGACCTCGATCCGGAAGCCGCGCAACTTCACCTGTAGGTCGAGCCGTCCCAGCAGGAGGATGCGGCCGTCGGCCATCCGGCGTGCGGCATCGCCGGTCCTGAACATCCGCTCGGCCCCGCCGGCGAACGGGTCGGGCACGAACCTAGCTGCGGTGCGAGCCGGGTCACCCCGGTAGCCCCGCGCCACACCGGCGCCGGCAATGTGCAACTCCCCAGTCACGCCCGGCGCAACCGGCTCGTCATCTGGCCCGAGCACGTGCAGCCGGGTATTTGCGATCGGTGTGCCGATCTCTATGTCGCCCGTGCCTGGCGTCACCCGTGCAACGCTCGACCAGATGGTCGTCTCGGTTGGGCCATACATATTCCACAATGTGCCGCCTCCGGCCAGCAATCGGTCGGCGAGGCCGCGTGACCATTTCTCGCCGCCGCACAGCATCCGGAATCCCGGGCGCGATTGGAATCCGGCCTCCAGGAGCAGCGACCATGTCGCGGGAGTGGCCTGCATAGTCGTGGCGCCCACAGCGTGCAGCCGCGCCCGCAACGCCGTGCCGTCCGCGACCTCGGTGCGCGTCGCGATAGCGACGGTCGCGCCGACCGTGAGTGGTAGGAACAACTCCAGTGCGGCGATGTCGAAGGCGATCGTGGTCACCGCGCACATGATGTCATCCTCGCGCAGTCCAGGCTCCTCTCGCATCGAACACAGGAAGTTGGCCAGCGCGCCATGGGTCACCTCCACGCCCTTTGGAACGCCGGTGGATCCGGAGGTGTAGATGATGTAGGCTAGTGAGTCGGCATCGGCACCGCCCAGCACGACGTCCGGCTCGGAGGCGATCGCGGCGGCGGCGGCGCCCAAGCGAATGGCGATCGGTCCGTCCGTCCCGGGCTCCGCCCAAGCATCGTCGCACAACACGGCGGCGGCGCCCGCACCGGCCAGGATGGCAGCTTGGCGCGCCGATGGGTGGTGCGGGTCCAGCGGCACGTAGGCATAGCCGGCCTTCAGCACCCCAAGAAGCGCCGCCACCATGTCGGCCGATCGTTCAACCGCGACCCCGATGCGCGCCTCCCCAGGACCGACGCGGCGACGCAGGTAGGCAGCGATCTTGTTGGCCCGCCGCTCCAGCTCGCCGTAGCTCGTCGCGATATCGCCGAGCCACACGGCAGTGGCATCCGGCCGTCGAGCCGCCTGCTCGGCGAACATGGCGTGCACGGTCGTGCCGGCCGGTATCGTGGTGGCCGCACCGTTGTTAAAGGCGAGGATGCGGCTGCGCTCCGCCGCCGACAGGAGGGCGACCCGCTCCACCGGCATCGCGGCATCCTGGGCGAAGGCGGCGAGGATTTGCCGGTAGTGGTCCAGCCACCGTCGTACGGTCGCGGCATCGAAGGCTTCGGCGTCGTAGTCGCAGTCAAGCCGAAGCCCGTCCGGGCCCTCGATCACGTTGAGGAACAGCGCGAACTGCGTGAACCGCTTTGGATTCGGCGCGACGGTCATGTCCAGGCCCGGCACCGTGGCGCCCGTCCCGAGCCGTTCGAGGTTGAACTGCACGGACGCCAGCGCCGTCGCCCCCAGGGTTCGGACCGGATCCAGCTTCCGCACGATCGTGCCGAGGGTGCATTCCTGGTGATCCCGGGCGTCCATCACGGTTTTCCCGACCTCCGCGACCAAGTCGCGGATGGGTGTCGCTCGATCCCACCCGATGCGTACCGGCAACATGCCGACGCAATGGCCGACAGGCGCCCGGTCGTCCAACAGCGACTGCCCGGCCGTCGGCACCGCCACGACCACGTCGCTTTGTCCGGCAAGCCGTCCGACAAGCGCCGCGAATGCTGCCAATAAGGTGGTGAACAACGTGGCGCCGAGCGCCGCGCCCGCCTGCCTGGTCGCCCGTAGCGCGTCAGCGTCGAGCGTCGCCGTCACGGTGCCGCCCCAGAAAGTGCGCACGGCTGGCGGCGGGCGGTCCCCCGGCAGCTGCAATGCCGGGATTGGGGCCTGCCGGCCGAATTGCGCCACCCACCAATCCGCGTCGCGCTCTCCGCTACTGGGGTCGGCCTCGATTGCGGCGGCGTAGTCCATAAATGACGGCGCCGGGGGTAAACTAGCTGTTGTCCCGTTCCGGCGCGCGGCATGGCAGTGGGCGAGGTCGTCGATCACGACGTTCATCGACCAGCCGTCACATGCGATGTGGTGGGCCGTCAGCACAAGCGCGTGCGTCCCATCGAGGAGACGCACGAGCGTCGCGCGTGCCACGGGCCCACCGACCAGGTCGAACGGGGCGGCTGCGTCCGCGGCGACGATGCGTTCCAGCCCCGCCTCGTCCGTCGGCTCCGTCACGTGAAGCCGGAACGGCGCCGGCGGCCGCGACCACATGCGCTCGCCACCAGGCGAGAACGACAGCCGCAGCGCGTCGTGTCGCGCAACCACGTCGTTCAGGGCCGCTTCCAGCGCCGGAATCCCCAGCATCCCAGACATTCGTAGGCTTACCGATTCGTTGAACGCGCAGGACGCCGCGTCGCCGAGTTGTCCCGCCAGCCACACCTCGACTTGCGACGGCGTCGGCGCGGCCCCGCAAAGATCGGTGATCGGGGCCGGCAGCGCCACGGTTGCGGGCCTCTCAGGCGGGGGCGCGCGCCGCGGGAAGAACCCGGCGGCCTGCATTTCGTCGATTCCCGCCGTAAACGCGGCGACGACCTGCGCGATCTCGGCGTCGCCGTGCGCGGTCGTCAGGAAGCACGGGAAGCCTTCCTGCACATGGACGCCACGCAGGCGCATGTGGTGATAGAGAAGTCCCGCGTTCGGCTCCACGGCTGCGAAGTTCATGAAGAAGAAACTTGAGAAGCCCTCGATGCGAGACTCAATTCCGCGCGTCGCCAGGACGTCGTTCAACGCTGTCACGAGGCCAGTTGTCCGGGCCGTCAGTTCGGCCTGCAGCGAGGGGCCCCGGTCGCGCAAGTGCAGCAGGACGGCCCGGGCCGCGGCAAGCGCGAGCGGGTGGCGCACGAACGTCCCAGCGAAAAAGGTGACGTCGGCCTCGGGCGCGCTATCGTCGCCATACCGCCACTCTCCGCCGTCCAGGGCGTCCATGAACCTGGCCTTTCCCGCGAGCAGGCCGATGGGCAACCCGCCGCCCACGACCTTTCCATAGGTCGCCATGTCGGCGCGGATGTTGAACACCGCCTGCATTCCGCCCGGGTGCGTCCGAAAGCCCGTCACCACTTCGTCGAATACGAGCGCCGTGCCCGACCGCTCGGTGATCGCGCGCAACTCCTCCAGGAAGGCGCGCGGCTGCAGGCCCGGGCGCCGGCTCTGCACTGGCTCCACAATCACGGCCGCTAAATTGTCGGCGTTGGCGCGAATCCACGCTGCCGACTCTGCGGTTGCGTACTCGAGCACCGTCACGTTGCCGACCGAACCGCTCGGGATGCCGGATGCGGCCGGGGTCGTCGCCGGCTCCCCGGCTCGTCTTGTGCCCTTGACCAGCACCTCATCGAACTGGCCATGATAGGCGCCGGAGAACAGCACGACCTGGTCCCGACCGGTGACGGCGCGGGCCACCCGCATCGCCGCCATGACGGCTTCGGACCCGGTGTTACAGAATGCCACCCGCTCGTTGCCGGTCAGTTCGCGTATGAGTTGGGCGACCTCGCCCGCGAGGGGTGTCTGCGGCCCCACTTCGAAACCCAATGCGAGTTGCGCCGAGACGGCTGCGACGACCCATGGCGGCGCATGGCCGAAGGCGGTCTGCCCGAAGCCGTTAAGGATGTCGACGTATTCATTTCCATCGACGTCCCACAGCAGCGGTCCAGCAGATCGAACCGTCGTGATCGGATAGGTCATCTCCTTCCACTCGCTTCGGAAGCCCGCCGCCACCCGCGGGTCGGCCAGCACGGCGCGCCGTTCCTGCGTAATCCGCTTCGAACCCGGGGTTCTCGCGACATAGCGCGACACGAGGTCGGCGACGTGGCGCGCCTGCATGGCGTCGAGGTTGCTGCTCCCCGTCCTAAGGGCCGGACGCAGGCCCTCAAACCGATTGACATCGGTGGATGGCGCCGCAGCCCCGGCCTGCGCCGTTCCCGAGGTGCTCCCCGTCGGAATAGTAGGGGCCGTGACCGTCGTCGAGGCTGCCGCAATTGTCGGCATCGGGGTCGCCGCGGACCCGGCCAACGATTGCAGGGCGACGAGTTGCCGGCCGACCAGGTCGGACATGGCTTGCAGCTGGTCACGCATGATGGCCTGGACCATTGGCGCGTCAGTTCCGCTGGCCGCCAGGACGGAGCGATCGTCTTTGAGGCCGCTGGCCGCTTGCGTCGCGGCCGTCGAAGTCGCTTGCAGCGGGGTCGTAGCTGCCTGCGAGGCCGGGGCAAGCATAAGTGGGGCAGCGGGCGGCATCGCCCCCGCGACGAAATCCGCGAGCCGCGCGACCGTGCGCTCGGCGCCGAGCAGTTGCCTGAACGTCACCTTGACCCCGAACGCCTTGTGGACCTGTTGCGCCACCTGGCTGAGGAACAGCGAATCGAAGCCGAGCTCCAGGAATGTCGTGTCCGGCCCGCAACCGTCGAGGTTTTCGCCCGAGAGATCGCGCAAGATTCCGAGGACGGCCGCAGCGACGGCCGCGGCGTTGGTTCCGGCGGGGGCGGCAGGTAGGGTCATCGGCGACGCGACGGGATCAGGCTGCATGACGGGTGGTTCCGGGTTGCTGTCGGCAGGCGGGACGGCGTGGGCACGGACGCTGGGAGCGTCGATCCAATGGCGTGTCCGTTCGAAGGGATAGGTGGGCAAGGGGATGCGGCGGCGGCCGGTTCCATGATGGACGGCTGGCCGGTCCGGGCCGGCGCCTACCGCCCACAGCCGGCCCATCGCGCCGAGGGCACTTGCGAGTTCCGGCGCCTCTCCCGACCCGTCCGTCCCGTCGTCCAACACGGACAGCACAGGCGTTGTCGAACCACGGGCGGCGCCTTGCCATGCCATGGAAGCGAGCGCGCGCCCGGGTCCGAGTTCCAGCAACGCGGGCATCCGCCCGGCCACCAGGGTCGCGAGACCATCCGCGAAGCGCACTGGCTCGCGGCAGTGCCGGGCCCAGTACGCGGGCGATGTCGCCTCCAAGTCCGTGATCCAGGTCCCGGTCACGCCGGAGACATACGGCAGGACCGGTGCCCGGAGCGGCACCCGCGACACGATGTCCGTCAGGGTGTCGAGGATCGGGTCCATGGCAGCGGAATGAAACGCGTGAGATGTATGCAGCGCCTTGTGCATGACGCCCTGGCGCGCGAGTGAGGCCGCGAGTTCCGCCAGTTCGGCGTCCGGACCCGCCACCGTGCAGAGCGCTGGCCCGTTGACGGCCGCCAGCGACAATGCGTCCCCGAGTTGCGGCACTAACTCCTGCTCGCCCAGCCGGACGGCCAACATCCCACCACTGGGCAGATCCGCCATGAGACGCCCGCGGGCCGCGACGATCCCCAGAGCGTCGGGGAGCGTGAACACCCCCGCGAGGCAGGCGGCGGCGAACTCACCGACGCTGTGCCCGATCATCCCGGCCGGGACCACGCCGCGATCCATCAGCGTACGGCCGAGCGCCCAGCTCACGGCCAGGATTGCGGGCTGCGCCAGGTGCGTCGAGCGCAGTCGGTCGTGAGAGACGGCGTCTGCCGGGTCGGCAAACATTGCTTCCCGAACGTCCAACCCTAGTAGCGGCTCGAGAATCTCCGCGCACTCATCAAGCCGGCGCCGGAACTCAGGATCGTGCAGGTAAGAGACGCGCGCCATGCCGCGATGCTGCGATCCCTGCCCGGGAAACATGAAGGCGACCGGCAATCCGGTCACCGCGACGGCCGTTGCGGCGACGTCGCCCCCGTCGCGCAAGGCTATGACCGCCGACGCCCGGTCGTGGCAGGTCGCTGCGAAGCGGTGGCCGAACGCGCGCCGGCCAGTGGCCAGCGTGTGCGCGGCGTCCGCGAGGTCGAGGCCGGAGTCCGCCTCGATCCAAGCCGCCAAGGCCTCCCGTTGCGCTGCCAGGGCCGCCGGGCTCCTCGCCGACAGCGTCAGCAAATGGACCGGGGGCGCCTCCTCGCGCGGCGCCGGCACGGGCGCCTCCTCCAGCACGACGTGCACGTTGGTGCCACCGACCCCAAGGGCGCTGACCCCGGCACGTCGCGGCGCGTAGCTTCTCGGCCAGGATACCGGCCCGCCGCTGACCCGGAACGGTTGCCCGGCGAGGTCTATGCGCGGATTTAGTTCGGTGAAGTGCAGGGTGGGCGGGATCGTTCCCCGTTCCAGGCAGAGAACCGCCTTGATCAGGCCAGTTACGCCGGCGGCGACGTCAAGGTGCCCCACGTTCGGCTTGGCGGAACCGAGGACACAGGATCCGGCTCCGTTAGCCGGCCCGAAAGCGCGGACGAGCGCCGCCACTTCGATAGGATCGCCAAGTGGGGTTGCGGTGCCATGGCACTCGACGTAGCCAATCGACCATGGCGCCACTCCGGCTGCGGCGTGCGCGGCCCGCACTACGTCCGCTTGGCGCTCGATGCTGGGTGCGGTGAAGCCGATCTTGGTCGCGCCGTCGTTGTTGACGGCCGAGCCACGGATGACGGCGTGCACGTGATCACCGTCTCGCAGGGCATCCTCGAGGCGCTTGAGGACCACCACTCCCGCGCCGCTGCCGAACACGGTCCCGTCGGCCCGGACGTCGAACGTACGGCACCTCCCATCCGGCGACACCATGCCGCCCTCGTCATGCAGATAGCCGCGCCGCTGCGGCAGCGTGATCGACACCCCGCCGGCGAGCGCGACGTCGGCCTGGTACGTCAGCAATGCCTGGCAAGCCTGCGCCACAGCCACCAGCGACGTCGAGCATGCCGTCTGCACCGTTATGCTTGGCCCACGCAGATCCAGCTTGTAGGAGACCCGCGTCGCCAGGAAGTCAGCGCTCGCACCCAGCAAGGTCGGATATTCCCCAACCTGGTAGGCGCTGGCGTAGGCCGCCATCGCACCCGGCGTCGGGCACACGTTGCCGGCAAGGTAGCCGTTCATGCCGCATCCGGCGAAGACGGCGACCGTGGCGCCGTGGTCGGAAAGGTCGTGCCCCGTGGACTCAAGGGCCTCCCAGGCGCATTCCAGGAACACCCGGTGCTGCGGGTCGGTCAGCTCCGCCTCACGCGCCCGCATGCCGAAGAACCCCGGATCGAACATGTCGATCCCGTCCAGCACCGAGCGTGCCCGGACGAAGTTCGGGGCGTCACGGATTTCCCGCGGAAATGCGTCCTCCAGTTCCGCTTCGGTGAATTGGCTGATCGACTCCCGCCCGGCAATCAGGTTGTTCCAGAACGCCTCCACCGAGGCGGCGCCGGGCCAGCGGCCGGCCATCCCCACGACCGCGACCGCGTCCTCCATGGGCAGCGCGCCCCCGTCCACGTTCATCCCACCGCTCCCGTCCGTGCGTTCCGCATGCGTTGACGGTAACTGGCGGCACGGTTCGCCGGTTGCGCCGGAGCCGGTCCAACCGGCGTCCCCGCGGACGCCTCGCCGCGCAACCGCCGCGACAGCGTCCGAATGGTCGGAAACTCGAACAGCGTGAGAGTCTCGACCGGAGCTCCGAGCCGGCGCGTCAACTCGGCCTGCACGCGCACCAATTCCAAGGACGTGCCGCCGAGGTCGAAGAAGTTTCGGTCGAGGTCGTGCACCGGCGCGCCCAGCACGGAGCCCCACACCTCCGCCAGAAGGCGTTCGGTCGCGTCCGTCGGCCCGGCCGCGTCCAGGGAAGGCGGGGCCGGTGGGTTCGCCGCCAGCCGAGACAGCGCGGCGCGGTCGACTTTGCCGTTAGAGGTAAGCGGCAACCGGTCCAGGACCACGATCGCCGATGGCGCCATGGCCGGCGCCAGGGTCTCGCGAACCGCGAGCCGCACCGCGGCCTCGGCTTCCGTGGAGCGTTCCGATAGCACCAGGAAGCCGTCGATCCGCGTTCCCGCGGCGCCTTGGACGCGCGGTGTCGCCGCCGCGTCGAGCACGCCGGGCAGGCTCCGCAACGCAGCTTCAACCCCGTCCAGCTCCACGCGATGCCCGTTGACCTTCACCTGCCGGTCACGTCGCCCTAGGAACTCCAAGTTCCCGTCGGGCCGTCGGCGCACCATGTCGCCCGTCCGGTACAGCCGTGCGCCGGGGGTCGCGTCGAGCGGGTGGGGGATGAAGCTGCCGGCCGTAAGCTCCGGCATCCCGAGATACCCATTGGCCAGTCCCTCGCCGCCCAGATGTAGTTCGCCGGGCTTGCCGTCCGCCACCGGCCGCAGTGCGTCGTCCAGGACGAGCGCCTCCGTGCCGGCAACCGGCATGCCGACCGGCACGCTTCCCTGGCCCAGGCTTTCCGTCGTGAGCGTGCAGCAGCAGCTGAAGGTCGTGTTCTCGGTCGGGCCGTAGCCGTTGATGAGCCTGCATCCTGGGAGTTCCCGCAGGGCTCGCTCCACGTGGGGGCGCGACAGCGCGTCGCCTCCGGCGAGCAGCTGCCGCAGCGGGCGCAATGCCCCGACCGCTTCGTCCACCATGAGGTGGAACATCCCGGCCGTAAGCCACAACGTGGTGACCGCGTTCGCCGCGATGGCGTCGCCGATCTCCTGGGGGGACGGGGTGGCGGCCCGCATGATCGCCAGCTGTCCGCCGTTGAGGAGGGCGCCCCAAAGCTCGAATGTGGAAGCGTCGAAGGCGAGCGGCGCCATCGCCATGAATGTCTCGGACGGACCGAAGGACGCGAATGGGTTGTCGACCACCAAACCGACCACGGCACGGTGAGGAATGACGACACCCTTGGGCCGGCCGGTCGAGCCGGAGGTGTACATGACGTAGGCGGGGTCGGCGGACCGGCCATCGTCGCCGGGAGCGTTGGCCATGCCCGGTCGCGCCCATTCCAGGGCGGCGGCGATGCCGACGGTCGAATAGGAGCCAGTGTCCGCATTCCAGCCCGCCGGCATACTTCCCGTCGCCGTGAGCACCATTGCGGGTTGGCAATCGGAAAGAGTTTGGGCGAGGTAAGGAGTCCCCGCGCGGGGATCTAAGGGAACATAGGCCGCGCCGGTCTTGAGAATGCCCAGCAATGCCGTGACCGCGTCGGCCGACCGGTCCAGGAGCGTCGCCACACGAGTGCCCCGCCCGGCCCCCTGGCTTGCCAGAAAACCGGCGACCGCGTCCGAGCGGCGATCCAGCTCACCGTAGGACACCGCAGCGCCGCAGTCCAAAATTGCGGCGGCGGTAGGATTTGAGGCGGCGCGTTCCCGGAACCTTGCATGGATGGTTGCCTTGTCCCTCCCATCATGCTGGTGCCCCGTAGCCGGCTCGTTGGTTGTCGTCATGCTCTGCGTTGCCTTGTTCAGGACCAAGGCAGGCCGCCTTTTCGCGGCTCAATGCCCCTGCCCTCTATAAACGCCATAGGATGCAGGATGGATTAATTATCGAGGTTTCCGGGCGCCGAGTTCCACAGGCCGCCCCACGGTTCCGTTCCGTCAAGCTGGCCTCTCATGGTGACGCGCGATGCGTGGCGATGCCGCATGAACGGGTGGCCCAGAACGAAGGGCAGCTATCTTGTTTTGCTTAGACAATGAGCCCTGCTTGCAATGCGGGACATGTCAGTCCCTTAATGATTGGCGCATGCATCGGATGCATGCCCAAGGCAACGCATGAAACTTCTTCCGCTTCTACGGTGCTGGCGCACAATTGCGTGCGCTTGGTATGGCGGAGAAGCAGAGCATGCCGATTAAGGACCTGGCGCAGTATTTCGGTCGATCAAAAATCACCTCTGCTGCGGCAAGGCGTCGCAAGCGGCATGGGGCGGCGGAGCAGGTCGAAGCTGGCATGGCCGCATTTGACGTTTGATTAGTGGCTTTTGTGGGGCCTTGTCCTGCGCGTATCCCCAGGTCCACGGCAGGCAGCCCTCCAGAACTGCCGAGATCCAGTCCTGCCGTAACCTATGAACTTCTAGTGGCCAGCAATGCTAGGCGCCATCTACAACTCGGCTATTTCCGTCCGGGCTAATTCCCGCCTACCTACATCGTCGCGCCGATCACCCAAGGCGCGAACTCCGCCCCGCCGAAATCGAACGCCTCGCTTTTGGTCCGCTCCCCGCCCGCGACCCGCAGCATCGTCTCGAAAATCCGCCGCCCGCACTCCTGCACGGTCTCGTCGCCGTCCAGGATGGTGCCGCAGTTGATGTCCATGTCGTCTTCCATACGCTGGAACATCGGCGTGTTGGTGGCCAGCTTGATGCTCGGCGACGGCTTGCAGCCGAACACGCTGCCGCGCCCCGTGGTGAAGCACACCAGGTTCGCCCCGCCCGCAACTTGGCCGGTCGCGGCCACCGGGTCGTAGCCCGGCGTGTCCATGAACACGAACCCGCGCGCCGTCACCGGCTCGGCGTAGCGCACCACGTCCACCAGGTTCGTGGTGCCGGCCTTCGCCATGGCGCCCAAGGATTTCTCTAGGATGGTCGTCAGCCCGCCCGCCTTGTTGCCCGGCGACGGGTTGGCGTTCATCTCCGCCCCCTCGCGCGCGGTGTACTCCTCCCACCAGCGCATCAGCGCGACCAGCTTCTCGCCGGTCTCGCGATCGACGGCGCGCCGGGTCAGCAGGTGCTCGGCGCCGTAGGTCTCCGGCGTTTCGGACAGGATCACCGTCCCGCCGTGCTGCACGAGCAGGTCGCTGGCCGCCCCCAGCGCCGGGTTGGCGGACACGCCGGAGTAGCCGTCGCTGCCGCCGCACTGCAGCGCCACGATCAGCTCGCTCGCCGGCACGGGCTCGCGCACGACCTGGTTCGCCTCGGCCAGCACCTCGCGCACGAAGCCGATCGCGGCCTCCACCGTGCGCCTGGTGCCGCCCATGGTCTGGATGTCCATGTTGCGGATGCGGTCGGACAACCCTTCCTCGCGCAGCAGCCCGCCGATCTGGTTCACCTCGCAGCCGAGGCCGAGCACGACCACGTGGGAGAAGTTCACGTGCCGCGCGTAGCCCGCCAAGGTCCGGCGCAGCAGCCGCAGCGGCTCGCCCTCGGTCATGCCGCAGCCGGTCTTGTGGGTCAGCGCC
>JAABUJ010002952.1_pt1 | contig 19938 bp, 10 predicted proteins | sample 5559131 | NCBI WGS metagenome assembly JAABUJ01 (sample SAMN10711875, study PRJNA513366) | rock metagenome | isolation source: Antarctica rocks | place: Antarctica: Victoria Land, Mt New Zealand nord | collected 2016-01-07 | reverse complement strand
TCATTACTTGGCGTTCGCGCACGAGGTCTGAAGGTGATGCAATCAAGACGCGATATGCCGCAACATTCACCGGCATCTAAGAAGCTCCTTTCCTCATCTGAATGGCGTGCTCGTCGGCTTTTCACCTGTAGCGTCTCACAGTTCCTGCGTCATATCCACGCCTCATCTCGTCCCATTGTCTCACAGTTTTCGCATCCGCTGTCTCACATATCGTGCGTCCACCCCTCCGTTGTCTCAGAGTTTGTGCGTCCACCCCGCAGTGTGCATAAGGGCGCCACGACGCCCCCTCCGTCTGCTATAGTCGCAGCAACGACGAGGACGTTCCGTCGCCGGCGGGAGGGGCCATGGCCCGACTCCAGCTCACGGTGGGCACGCGGTACACACGCGACGCGCAGGTCTATCTGGTGCGCCAGGTCCTGCCCGACGACCAGCTTGTGGTCGAGAACCAACCCTTCGGGGGACAGGCGGTGCTGGCGCGCGACGATCTCTACGCGGCCTGGGCGCGGGGCGAGGTGCGCTTCGAGATCCCCAACCACCACGCCACGTCGGAGGCCGCAGGCTCCGCGGTCGTCGCCGATTTTGATGGGCTCCCCGCGCCGCACCGCGCCGAGGCATGGCGCCGCTACGAGCTGATCAAGCCCCTGCTGGCCATCCCCCCTCAGGCGCGGACGCGCCAGGCCATCGACGACCATGTCGCGGCGCTCCACCCTGCCGACGCGCGGTCGTCCGGCCCCTCCGCCCGCGTCAGCCGGGCCAGCATCGTGCGTTACCTGCGCGCCTACGAAGGCGGCGGCCGCGACATCCGCGCGCTCGTCCCCGCCACGCGCCGGCAGGGTGGACCGGGGCGTGGCCGTCTGGACCCGGCGCTTGAGCGGATCGTGGAGGGCGTGCTCGCCGAGTGCGCGGCCGCGCCCAGCTATCGCACCGTGCGCGACGTGTACCTCCTCGTCGTGGCCCGCGTGCGCGACGAGAACCTTGGCCGGGCCGCCGGCGATGGCCTGCCCCTGCCCGGACGGGCAACGATCCATCGCCGCGTCCGCGCCGGCGCACCAACCATCCTGTGCCGACGCCCCAGCCCCACCGAGGCCCACGCCGACGCCGGCGTGCATCCGGCGCCGCGGCCGATTCGCATCCTGGAACGTGTCGAGATCGACCACACCACGCTCGACCTCATCCTCGTCGATGAGGAGGACCGACTCCCCATCGGGCGGCCTACCATCACCCTGGCGCTCGACGTGTACAGCGGGTTCCCCCACGGCGTCTACGTCGGCTTCGAGCCGGCGGGCTACGCCGCGGCGATGCGCTGCCTGCTGCACGGCATCCTGCCCAAAGAGGACGTGCGGGCGCGCTACGGGACCGCCCATTCGTGGCCGGTCTACGGCCTGCCCGAGACGCTCGTCGTCGATAACGCGCCGCATCTGGTCGGCCACGACCTGACGGACGCCTGCGCGCAGCTCGGCGTCGCGCTCGCGCCAACGCCCGTGCGGCGGCCCTGGTTCAAGGGCGCCATTGAGCGCCAGTTCCGCACGCACAACACCGGGCTGATCCATACGTTGCCGGGGACGACCTTCTCCAACGTGCTGCAGCGCGGCGCGTATGACGCAGCGGGCGCGGCCTGCATCTCGCTCGCCCGCTTCTGGGAGATCCTGCACGTCTACCTGCTCGACCTCTACGCCCGGGACTGGCACGCGGGTGTGGGCGGCGTCCCGGCCATCCGCTGGGACCAGGCCGTCGTCGCCGGCATGCGGCCCGCCCTGTATCACGACGCGGCTGAACTACGCATCCTGCTGGGCCGCGCGGCCACGCGCACGCTGCAGCGCACGGGGATCGACTTCCAGTGCTTGCGCTACCAGAGCCTAGCGCTGGACGAGCTGCGGCGTCGGCTCGGCGCGGGAGCAACGGTCACACTCAAGTACGACCCCGAGGACCTCGGCGCGCTCCACGCCCTCGATCCAGCCGGGGACGGCCGCTGGCTGCGCGTGCCCGCCGTCGACCAGGCGTACGCCGCCGGGCTCTCGCTCTGGAAGCACCGGATCATCCACGACTACGCGCTCCGCACGATGCGGGACGCGATTGACATCTATGCCCTGGCCACGGCTAAGGAGCGCATCCGCGCGATCGTCGACGACGAGTTCCGGCGGACGCGGCGCGGGCGGCGGACGCTGGCCCGGGCCAAAGGCATCGCCATCGCGCCCGTCGGCGATCTCACTGGCGTCGCCCAGGGCGTCCCCGCCCTGCCGCCCCTCGTCGCGCTTCCGCGGGTGGACGACGACGTATTCCCGCTCGACGACGCCCCCGGCTGGGGCGGTGACTACAATCTGCCGCGCCGCTGAGAGGGAGGAGACACACGGAGTATGGAGACAGCGCCCTGGCCCACGCGTACCCCCGACGACGATCTCCTGATCCGCCTGGAGAACTTGCGGATCGTCTACCCGCGCTGGCGGACGATCCGCGACGAGATCGCGCGCTGCCACAGGGTGCGCCGCCTCGTCGCCACGCCAGCGGAGCCGCCCTGCCTGATGCTGGTCGGCCCGACGGGCGTGGGCAAGTCGATGTTGGTCGGCTCCTACGCCCAGGAGTTTCCCCCGACCGTCGCCGTCGGCACGGACGGCGAGCGGACGCTGCGGCCGATCGTGCAGGCGACCATCCCCACCCCGGCGACGGTCAAGAGCCTGGCCGTGGCGCTACTCCTGGCGGTGGGCGACCCGCGCGCCACGAGCGGGACGGTGGTGACGATGACCGACCGCCTGACCCGCTATCTCGCCGACTGCCGCGTCGAGCTACTCATCCTCGACGAACTCCAGCATTTCGTCGACCGCAACAGCCAGCGCGTGCTCGAGGACGCCTCCAACTGGCTCAAACTCCTGCTCAAGACGACGCGCGTCGCCTGTGTGCTCGTCGGGTTGCAGCACGAGGCCGAACTGCTCCTGCGCGCCAATGCGCAACTGGCGCGCTTGTTCGGCGACCCCTACGCGCTGGACCCGTTCACCTGGGATGAGACGCGTCCGGAGTCGGTCGCCGAGTTCCGCCGCGCGCTGGTCGAGATCGAGCGCCTGCTGCCGCTGGCCGCGCCATCGCATCTGGCCGCGCGCGCCATGGCGCGCCCCCTCTTCGTGGCCTCGAGCGGCGTCATGGGGTTCCTGATGGCGTTGCTGCGCCGCGCCACCCACCTCGCGCTCCTCGCCGGCCGCGACCATCTCGACGCGGACACGCTGGCGGCCGCGTTTGCCCATCGCATGGCCGGCCAGCGGCGCGGCATCGTTAACCCCTTCGGACCCGATCCGGCAGCGGGACAGACCGGCGTCGGCCTACCCAGTGGACCGTACGACCGCTGGCGTCCAGCGACGCGAGACCTGGCGCGACGTCGTGTGAGGGCCGGCGCGCGACGACCGTGAGGGGGAGGATATGCCCGTCGTCAACCGGCTCTATCCCCGTCCGTACGAAAGCCTTGAAAGCCTGCTGGCCCGCGTCTGGCACGCCAACTACTACACGTCGGCGCCTGAGGGCTGGCGGGGGGCGCTGCTCCCATGCGTGTCCGCATCCGCGAACCTCTTGTCCGACTCCGCGCATCTGGGTCCGCTCGGTGACTTCACCGGCCTCGCCGCGCGCACGCTGCGGGCCTGCACGGTGCATCGCTTCGCCCCGTTCTACCTTTGGCCCGAAGATGGGGGCGCCGCGGACGCGGCGGGAGCCGATGCACCGCCGTGGCGGCCCGTGGACCGCGCCCCCTTTCTCGACCAGGGACAGGGCAAAGTCTGTCCGCTCTGCTGGCGCGAGCGGAAGATCCTGCTGCTGCCCTGGATGCTGTCCCACATCACGACCTGCCCGACGCACCGGGTCCTGCTCGTCGATCGCTGCGACGGCTGCGGCAAGAAACTCCGCTTCTCCCTGTCTCAGGGGACCTGTCGCGCCTGTGGGCGCGACATCGGCGCGCTCACCGTACGCTCCATCGACGGCCACCCGTCCAGCCTGCGCCTGACCGCGGCGCTGTGGAGTCTCGTCGGTTGTGGGCCGCCGTTCCCACCCCCTGCGGCCGGGGTCCCGGCGGGCCATCCCCTGCGCGGGCGACACCCGGCAACCGTGCTGCTCTTCCTGTGGGCCACCGGCGCGGCCCAGGCGTTCTCCTATGGCGGTGGGGGCTCCTGGTCGTGCTGGCAGCGGGAGTTCTCGGGGTACGGGCTGCGCCAGCGCTATGCGGACGTGGAGCGAGCGCACGCGGCGTTGGTCGATCTCTGGGAGCAGACGCTCCATGCGCCGGAGGCGTCGGAGGCGTGGGCGGCGTACAGTGCCGAGACGGAGGTGATCCGGGCGATCAAGGCGCGGCATGCCGCCCAGGGCGGACCGGACGATCGATCCGTCGGCGCGAGCGCGGACCCCGTGTGGTCCTGGCTCCTGGGCGCCGAGGGGTGGGACGGGCGGGACGGGATACACGGCCGGCTGGCGCGGGACGAGACCGTCTACCAGCGGGTGCGCCACTGGCGGCGATGCGGGGGCGACGGGCAACCCTCCCTGCCCCCGCTGCTCACGCAGCGCGCGGCGACCGCGCACCTGCGCGCCGGGTGCTACGCCCTGCGACACATGGCACGGGACCACGACCGCGACACAGACCACGCCCGCACGCCGCAGCCATGTGTGTGGGATGACACATCCGCCGGTCAAGTGTTGTCAATCTCCGTCGACGAGATGGCCGCACAGTGCGGCGTGGTGGCCGACGACGCGCCAACCCTGGTGGCGGCCGGTCTGCTCCATGCGGAGCGGGTGGTTGGCAGCGCCGGGCCGCCGCGGTATCGGGTCTCCGTCGCGGCGATTGCGTCTTTCCATGTCCGGTATCGCCCCCTGGGGACGCGGCCCCGCGACGAGTCGCTCGCCCTCGTCACACTGCCGCGCGCGTTGGACCTGTTACGCGCGGACGGCCTCCGCGCGGCTCAGGCGTTGGTCGCCGTGCGGACGGGGCGCCTGCCCACGTATCGCTTTGGGGACGACCGCGCCGCCCCTGCGTGCCCGGCCCTCTGGGTCTCGCTGGCCGAGCTACACGCGTACGCGGCGTCGACGCGCTGGGCACAGCACGCTCCGCGCGTGTCGGCGGCCGACGTGCGGCGGACGCTCCGCTGCCCGCCCGCGGCGCTGCGACCGCTGTACGCGGAAGGGCTGCTCGTTCCGGTCACCGACGACACGGACCTGCGGGGGGTGCGGTGGTCCTACGCGGTCTATGACGTCGATGCGTTCGCGTACAGGTACCTCACGGTCGCGGCGGTCGCCACGCTGCTGGAGACGACGGTCGGCGCGGTGCGGCGCCTGATCGCGGCGGGGTGCCTGCGGCCCGTGCTGACCGCGTGCGCGGACGGCCGAATGTGGGCACGGTTCGACCGCAACGTGGCGTGCGACGTGTGGGACGCCTTCGTCACCCGCATGGCCGTCACAGATCTGGTCGGCGGCGGTGAGGAGGCGCGTCAGGGTTAGTAGTCCACCCGCACGCCATCCATGGCGGCCGCGCGATCCCGCGCGGAGGGGAGGCTATAGCGCCGCGTCGTTTCCAGGCGGCGGTGGCCGGCGATCTCGGCGACCAGCACGAGGTCGTTGCCGTTGCGCACAAGGGCGGTCAGGCAGGTGTGCCGCAGCACATGCGCGGAGAGGGCGAGCCCCGCGTCACGCCCGAGCTCACGGACGACCAGGTCGATCGCGCGTGTCGAGAGGCGGCGCCCCTGCGGATTGAGGAAGAGGGCTGGCTCCCCCGCGCCGTCGGTCCGCCCCGCACGCTCCCTCACGTAGACGGCAAGGGACGCACGCGCTGCGGCGTTGAGCGGGACCTCGCGGTAGGCATCGCCCTTGCCCCGGCGCACGACGACCAGGCCCTTGCGCGCCGAGATCGACACATCGTCGCTGTCAAGGGCGGCGCACTCGCCGATACGCAGTCCGGTGTAGAAGAGCAGGTGCGCGATGGCGCGGTCGCGGGCCGAGCGGGAGCGCTCGACGGCGCGCAGGAAGGCCACCTGTTCAGCGGGCTCCAACGCGCGCGGCGCGGCCTGGGGCAGGTCCTCGCGCGCGACGTCGGGCGGGTCGAGGCCGAGGAAGCGGTAGAAATGGTCGAGGGCGGCCAGGCTGAGGTTGACCGAGGCGGGCTTGGCCTTGCGCACCGTCTTGAGCCAGGTGCGGTAGTCGCGCGCGGCGTAGGAGGCCGCGGGCCGGTCGCGCAGCGGATCGCCGCCGTCGATCGGCGTGGTGGCGAGGTAGGCGCAGTATTGCGCGACGCGGACGCGGTAGGCGCGGCGCGTGTTGGCCGCGAGCGGCTGGCGCGTGAGCCACGCGGCGTAGGCCCCGCTCGCCTCGGTGGGTGTCCGGGTCTCCGTCGTCATGCCGCCCCTTCCTTGTTATCAGAAGCGCTTTGCGCCCCTTATCGCCGCTTGAAAAGCGTGTTATCAGCAGGATACCAGGGAGAAACCTGCGTAGAACGACGATTATCAGCAACCGGCGTCGCGCTAGCTCCTGCCCGATCGTTCATAGGGATAGAGCACCATCGTAGACGGGGTCGTCGTGGTGAGGCGATAGGGTGCATGGCACCAGTTCCGTCAATAGACGGCGTGTCCGCGGGCTGACGCGACACGTCAGCCGGAGTCGACACCTTTTCCTGTTGTTTATTTGCCCGGAGTCGACACCTTTTCCTGTTGTTTATTTGCAAGGTATTCATTGCTTTCATAGGGTATTTACAAGGCCGCCTGTTTCCTGTATGATGGTGATCGACGAGCGCCGCCGCGACCAGGATGACCATCATGCCGGCGCGTCATGCCGCCTTCCGGCGCGTCCCACGATCCATCGAGAAGACAACCGACGCCGCCCCCTCCTGAGTCGGGGGTTCGAGAAAGGACATGCCCCTGTGAGCCTGACGCTACGCGTACGTCCCGTCCACCTGGCCCTGTGCGCCCTCTTGTTCCTCTCGTCCCTCCCTCCCGCCCTCGGCGTGGGGGCGGCACACGCCGCCTCGTCTGGCCCGACCACACCAACAGCGACGCCCACGGCGTCGCCCCGCGCCACGACCAGTCCGCTCTCGCCGACCGCGACAACCACGGCGACGGCGTCGCTCTCGCCAACCAGGCCCGTGACGGCATCCCCTACGACGACGGTATCCGCGCTGCCCATCCCGACGGGTGACACGCTCGTACCAGTGACGGCCAGCGCCACAGTGACGGCCAGCGCCACGGCGAGCGAGATCGTTGCCCCTGGCACGACCATGACGCCGACGACGCCCCCGCTTACAGCGAGCATCGGCACGCCGATGACCGCGACGGTCGCGACACTGAACGCCGCAGCCAGCCTCACCGCGACGGTGGAGGCCGCGTACGGCCGCCTGCCTTTGCGCTTCGAGGCCAACCAAGGGCAGGCCGATCCAACCGTGCGGTACCTGTCGCGCGGGCCGGGTTTCGCCCTCTATCTGACCGACGCCGCCGCCACGCTGGTCCTCGCGCCGCCGCGTGACCACACGCCCCGCTCCCCGTTCGGCCCCCATCATGAACTCCTTGACGCCCCCCTCACCGCGACGACCCCGCTCACCGCCGCGGTCGTGCGCCTGCGCTTCGACGGCGCGTCAACGGCCCCAGCGGTTGCGGGCGTGGAGCGCCTGCCGGGGGTGTCCAACTACCTCGGTGGCGCTGCGGTCGCGTGGCGTACCGACATCCCCACCTACGGCCGCGTGACCTACCACGACCTCTATCCCGGCATCGACCTGGTCTACTACGGCCACGCTGGGGCGCTGGAATACGACTACACCGTCGCCCCCGGCGCCGACCCCGGCGCCATCGCCCTCGGCGTCGACGGGGCGCGGGATATCCAGGTTGACGGACAGGGCGCGCTGCTGCTGCGCACGGCGGTCGGCGTGCTCGCGCAGCAGCCCCCGGCCGCCTACCAGGAGGTGGCGGGCGTGCGGACGCCCGTGGCCGTCCGGTACGTCCTGCGCGCCGGCGACCAGGTGGGCTTCGCGCTGGGGGCCTACGACACGACCAAGCCCCTCGTCATCGACCCCGTGCTGACCTACGGGGCGCGCGTCGGTGGTAGCGGCGACGACACCGGCCGCGGGATCGCCGTGGACGACACCGGCACCGCCTACATCACCGGGTATACCCTCTCCTGGGACTTCCCCACCACCACCGGCGCCTACTCCCCCACATCGCCGATGGTCAGGGGCAGCTACGACGCCTTCGTCGCCAAGCTCAACCCGGCGGGGACGGCCCTGATCTACAGCACCTACCTCGGCGGTAGCGCCACCGACGAGGCCGTGGCCATCGCGGTCGACGGCGCGGGGGACGCCTACATCACCGGCGGGACCTACTCCACCGACTTCCCGACCACACCGGGCGCCTACCGGACCACGGTCGCCGGCCTCAGCAACTACAAGGGCTTCCTGACCAAGCTGAACCCCGCGGGCAACGCGTTGGTCTACAGCACCTACTACGGCGGGACCAACGAGGACGACCCCTACGCCATCGCGGTCAACGCCGCGGGGGACGCCTACGTGGGTGGAGACACGCACTCCGTTGACTTCCCGACCACGCCCAACGCCTACGCGGCCCCGCTTACCAACGGCCAGCCGCACGCTTTCGTGACCGAGTTCAACGCGGCGGGGAGCGGCCTGCTCTACAGTACCTATCTCGGGGGTAGCGGCTCCGAGGGGGTGCGCGGCCTGGCCCTGGATGGCGCGGGAAACATCTATGCGACCGGCGGGACCACCTCATCCAACTTCCCGACGACAGCGGGCGCGTACACCGCCCCGAGCGGCGGCGCGGATGTGTGGGTGGCGAAGCTGAACACGGCCCTGTCGGGGACAGCCTCGCTCGTCTACAGCGCGCGCTTCGGCGGTAGTGACGACGACGCCGGCTTCGCCCTCGCGGTCGACGCGGCCGGCAACGCCGACGTGGCGGCGGTCACCTACTCCGGCGACCTCCCGACCGTCAACCCCTACCAGGCGGCCAACGGCGGGGGCTCCTGCGACGGCCACGCGCTGTGCGAGGACGCGTTCGTGGCCACGCTGAACCCGGCGGGGAGCGCGCTGCGCTACGGCACCTACCTGGGCGGGAGCGGCGACAGCGTGGCCTACGGCATCGCGGCGGACGGCGTGGGCAACGTCGTGGTGGCGGGCCAGACCTACTCTAGCAACTTCCCGACCGCGCTCCCGTGGCAGGGCAGCCTGTCCGGCGCCAGCAACGGGTTCGTGGCCAAGCTAAGCCCGGCCACCGGCGGCGTGGCGTCGCTACGCTACAGCAGCTACCTCGGCGCCGGCCACACCGGCGCCGCGGCCGTCGCGCTCGACGCGGCGGGCAACGCCTACGTCACCGGGTCCACCGACGCCGCGGTCTTCCCGACGGTGGCCGGCCCCGCCGGCGGGCAGGACGTGTTCGTGGCTCGGATCGCCGGCGCGGCGAGTGGGCACGTCCCGTGGCATCCGCACCAGAGCCTGCGCTTGAGCGACGGGCTGAGCGCGCACGTCGACCTGGCCGACGGCCAGGTCGACGTGCGGGCCGACGATCTGAGCATCCCCGCGCGGGGGCCGGACCTCGCGCTCGCGCACACCTGGGATAGCACGCTGGCCCAGGGCGGCGTCGCCACGAGCGCCGGACAGGGCTGGTCGACGTCGCTGACCCGCGCCATGGGCGGCGTGCTCACCGCGACCGTGACCTACACGGACGACTCCGGGATGGCATGGCCCTTCATCTACCAGGGACAGCCCACCGATAGCGCGCCCTACACCGCCTACAGCATCCCACCGGGGCAACCATGGGTGCTGGCGACCTCGCCCATCACCGGTTACACGCTCTCGAACTTCTTGACGGGCGAGGTGATGGCCTTCGACGCCCAGGGACGCTACATGTCCGACACCGACGCCTACGGCAACCAGAACAGCCTGACGGCGGGGACGAACCAACCCACGAGCGAAACCAACAGCGGAGGCCGTGCGCTGGCCTTCAGCTACAACAATGGGCTGCTCGCCGACGCCCAGAGCCCACTGTGGCAGAGCGGCGGGGCGAACGCGGCGGGCAGCCAGCACGTCGCGTATGGCTACAACGCGCGGGGGCAGTTGACCAGCCTCGTGCGCGGGGCGGGCACGGGCGACGCGCTCACGGAGACGTTCGGCTACAGCGGGACGCAACTCGTCACGGTCACGACCGGAGCCGACCATCAATGGACGCTAGGCTACGATCCGCTGGGACGGCTCGCGAGCATCACCAGCCCAATGTCGGGGACGGCGGGGCAGGCGGGCTATACGCCGAGTTACACCACGGCGTTCAGCTATACGGCTGGTCAGACGGTCGTCATGGAGGGCTACGGGACGACGGCGGCGCTCACGCACACCTACACGCTCGACGCCCAGGGACAGGCCACCGCGATCCAGGATGGGTTGGGCGACACCACGCACGCGACCTACGATCAGGATCACGACGTCCTCACCAGTGTCGATGCCAACGGCCATATGACGACCAACCTGTATCAGTACGTCGGGCCGACCGGGAGCACGGGCCTGGTGACGCAGACGGTGCGGCCCGCGCTCACCTCCTACGTCGCGCCGGGCAACGCCTCGGACCCGGTCACGACACGCTACCGCTACGACCCGACGCGCTACGATCTGCTGGAAACGGATAAGCCGGCGGGCGGCATCGTGCTCTATGGCTACGACGGCGCGCACTCCGTCATGACCACGACCGAGCTGCTCAAGGTCACGACGAGCGGCCTGCCAGGGTGCCCGTCGAGCGGGGCGACGGCGTTGCGCACGGCCGCCCTGACCACGGCGAGCATGTCCTGCCCGCTCACCTACCATTGGCGGGCCAGCGTCGACCGCTACAACGGCTACGGCGAGAGGGTGGCCGCGACCGACGGGCGGGGCGTCGCCGTCCCCGATACCACGGACACGGGCGGGATCACGCCGACGGCGACGTTCACCGACACACAGGGTCTGGACACGCGCCAGTATGCCTACGATGCGCAGGGCGACCAGGTCCGCACGAGCACACCACCCATCACGACCACGCTCAACGGGTACACGGCGACCGCCCCCGCCGTCACCCTGGACGCCTATGACGGTGATGGGAACCGCACCGCCGCGACCTCCGCCAATAGTTCATCTTGGCAATAGGAGGAGAGACGCATGGCCCCCTCCCCGTCGAGCGGGTTACGCCGCCCGGCGCCGTTGTTGGCGGTCGAGGCGGCGGTTGACCAGGCCAACCACGGCGCGCGTGCGCTCCGTGTGCTTGGCCCGGTGGTGCCGGTCGGTCTGGCTCAGGCATTCGTAGCGGCGGGCGCGCCGGATGCCGTGCTCGACCACGATGCGCTCCCGCGCGAAGGCCCGGTTGTAGGTTTTGTCCTCCTCCGCCTGCTCCTCCCCACGCGGCTTGCGTCGCGGCGTCGCGCCGCCCCCATGCAGTTTGTCGATGCCCGGATAGCCCTTGTCGCCCCCGATACCTCCCTCAGGCGGTACACGTTTGCACAACCCGCTACGATCAAGCAGCGTGATGTCGGCCGTCGGTCCCGGCACGCTCTCGGACACGTCCACGATCTTACCCGTTTCGGGGTCCACCGCCACCTGGACTTTCACGGTATGCGCCTTCTTTTTGCCCGAGTAGTACTCCTTTTGCCCCACCGCCGGGCGCTGCACACGCTGCTCGAACGAATCGACCAGCACCGTGAGCTCGGGGATGTCCGCGCGCAGCGCGTCGGCGTGCCGCCGGCGCTTCCGGCCGGGGTCGGGCAGGCGCATCGTGTCGCGTCCCGCTGCCTCCAGCAGCGGCAACACGCGCTCAATCACGGCGCGCGCCCCTGTGTCCGACACCCCAAAGAAATAGCCGAGCGCCTCCTGCGTGGGGTATTGTCGCAGCCACACCACCGTCAGCAGGAGCTGGTCGCGCGGGCCCAGCGCGAAGGGGTGACCGCCCCCGATCGCCCGCTGGCGACCGGGCCGGCTCAGGCGCGCGTGCTCCGCCGCCGCGTAGGCCGGGAGCAGATCCCGCACCAGTTCATCAAAGACGACCACCGGCAGCCCCGTCATGGTCAGGAACACGCGCGGGTGGCGCGACAGGTAGCAATAGCGCAGGATCATCGCGGCTCTCTCCTCTCTCTCCCTCTCACTATACCCGCTCAACCCCTTATTGCTAAGATGAACTAATGGGAACAGTACCCTTGACGCCTACGACCACCTGGGCCGCTTGGTACGGACCGTCGAGCCCGCGGTGGCGCTCTACAACGCGCCGCTAGCCACGACGGACAGTGTGGCGATCAACTCCGGCGGCGCGGCGGCCAGCCCCTTCGGCGCGGACGCCTTCTACAGTGAGGGCGTCGCGCACAGCACGACCGCGGCGATCGACACGCGCGGGGTGTCCAACCCGGCGCCCCAAGCGGTCTATCAGAGTGAGCGCTATGGCACGTTCGACTATGCGCTGACGGGGCTGGCTCCGGGAGCGGCGTACCGGGTGCGGCTGCACTTCGCCGAGATCTACTGGACACAGCCAGGGCAGCGCGTGTTCGACGTGGCGATCAACGGGACGCCCGTACTCAGCAGCTTCGACATCGTGGCGACAGCGGGGGCGGCAGACCGCGCGCTGGTGGAGGAGTTTGTCGCGACCGCCGATGGCAACGGGCAGATCGCGATGCAGTACAGGTACGTGGTCGACGCGGCCAAGGTGAGCGGCATCGAGGTCATCCCGACCACGGCGCGGGTCGAGACGACCGGCTACGACGGCGACGGCAACGTCGCGTCCAGCACGGATGCCAACGGCGCCTTGACCACCAGCAGCTACGATCCGCTGGGGCGGCAGGTCGCCACGACCAACCCGGTGTCGGGGACCACACTGATGACCTACACCGCGACCGACCTGGCGGCCACGCAGGATATGGCGGGCAACGTCAGCCATGACGCCTACGACGGGGCGGGGCGGCTGATCCTGGCGAGCGATCCGGCCACCGGCACGGTCGGCTACGGCTACGACGCGGTGGGCAACACCACGGCGATTACGGCAGGCGCCAGCAGCGGTGCCGTGACGCAGGTGGAGACGCGTGGCTATGACGCCTGGAACCACACGATCACCGACACGGTGGGCGGCGCTCCGGGCTCCGGCGCGCCGAGCTTGACGACGCTGACGGCCTATGACCTCGACGGCAACGTGGCGCAGACGGAGCAACCCAACGGCAATACCACCTACCACAGCTACGATCTGGCCGACCAACTGATGGAGCAGTTGCTCTACCCGCACCCAGTGGGGGCGCCGGGAGCCAACGACGCGGCGTACAGCGCCTACGGCTACGACCAAGCGGGCAACGTCACGGTGAGCATCGACGCGGACGGACGCAGCACCACGACGACACTGGACGGCGACAATCGCACCGTGCAGGACACGAGCGTGAGCAGTGACGGCGCGACGGTCATCACCACGACCATGGGCTACGACCCCGACGGCAACACGCTGCGCCAGGTGCAGCAGACCCAACAATCCACAAGGCCGGTGCAGACGCACACCATCACGAACACCTACAACACGGCCGACTGGGAAACCGCGACGAGCGACGACGGGTTGGTGACAGGCTACGGCTACGACGCGGCGGGGCGGCAGCGCAGCCATACCATCATGAATGGGACAACACCCGTGACCAGTGTGCTCGACCCTGAAGGGCGCACGACCAGTATCGCGGAGAACATGGGCGGGAGCGGACCGTACACGAGCACGTATGGCTACAACCAGAACGACCTGGTGACCAGTGCGACCATGCCCGGGAGTATCCAGGAGCAGGTCGGCTACGACTCCAACAGCCGGCTGACGCATGCCGGCCTGAACGGTCCGAACACGGGCAACAGCGCCACGACGCTGAACAGCGCGTACGATTATGGCTACAACGCGGTGGGCTGGACCACCGGCATGACCATGACCATCAACGGGGCGATCACAGCGACGCAGATCCAGCACGATGCGCAGGGGCGGCTCACCCGCTGGGCGGGACAGATCAACGGCCCCGAGGCGTGGGGCTACGACGGCAACGGCAACATCATCAGCAACACCGAGTACCTGGAGGGGATGCAACGGACCTCGGTCTACACCTACAGTCCGAGCGTGCCCAACGAGCAGCTACAGGGGCACACCGACGGCCTCGGCGTGGAGTACCGCGCGTACGACCAGCACGGCGACACGACGAGCATCACCAGCACCGACCCCATCAGCAGCCACTACCACGTCAACATGCGCCTCTCCTACGACAGCCAGGCGCGCCCGATCACCGTCACCACCTTGCAAGGAGGCATCCCCATCACCGTGACGATGGGCTACAACGCGGACGGGCAACGCGCCCGCTACACGGTGGCGATGAGCGGGACGGCCACGACGGACGAGCGCTTCCAGTACCGCGACGGCGAGTTGGCGCAAGCCGCAGTGATGACCGCCACGTTGAACAGCGACGGCTCGATCAAGAGCACGGGCTCATATACCGACACGTATGTGTACACCGCCGACGGACAGCCGCTCGAACTGTTGCGCCAGCAGGGAGGCGCGACGAACCGCTACTGGTACACGCTCGACGGGCGCGGCAACGTCGTCGCGCTGACCGACGTGAACGGGGCGGTGGTGGATCGCTACGCGTACGACCCGTGGGGCGAGGGCGTGCCGGAGGGGACGAGCGAGACGGTGGCGCAGCCGTTCCGGTACGGGGGTTACTGGTGGGACAAGGAGTTGGGCTGGTACTGGGTCGGCGTGCGCTCGTACGATCCCGAGGGGCGCTGGCTGCAGCCCGACCCTTCCGAGCAGGACGGTGTCCGCACCTACGCCTACGTCACCGACAATCCCATTGATTGGACCGATCCCACAGGGTTGTCGGATGACGGTTGTAACGTACCAGTATTGGCTACTATTGTGCTCGCAACGTTCGGGAGAGGCAATACGCGTCAGCTTTAGCCCATCTGCATCTGACAATTGCCGTTCTTGTATTACCTCATGGTGATCGAGTCGATCGGGGAAATGGCCTAACCGGTCCTGAGGCAGCTGCGACCATCTTTGCGATTTCCAAGGGTACTTTGGTACTCTTCGGGCAAAAGAGGATCGGTCCGAACTTCTCTCATGGGGGGACCATCACCGAACTAGCTGATAAGCTGCGGAGCGGGCAATTGTCTCCTGATGATATCTCGATCAAAGCCTTCGTGTGGGGACCCAATCAGCGCCTTGTCACGGTGAACAATCGTAGTCTCGCCGCACTAAGTAAAGCTGGTTTGCTTCCGACCAATGTAGAGGTACTAAGCAAAGACCAGGTGCCGAGGAAGGTGCTAGAGCGGCTGGATCAAGAAACAATTGATACGAGTTACAAAATACCCGGCAGCCGCATACCAGTGACCCCGTCTATCAAGGACCTGACGGTGCTAGAATGGATTGAACTTCCCTACGTCGATGAAGAAGGTCGGCGTTAGGAATTAGCCGTGGAGGGTCATATGCCCGAGGAAGTTATCGGGAAGCCGGTTTTAATTCCCGTGCAGGTGCCATGGATGGTGGATCCCGCAACTCCTTTCCTCCATGTGCATATGTCCGAGGACCCGAATGAGGAGCCGTCCTACGTGCAGTTTGTGGGCTATTTCGGCCCGCTCGTTGAGGAGGGCAAGCCTTATAGGATTGTCCGGATCATTTTGGAGTCCCACGCGTGGTTGCATATGAGGCCTGGTCACTCCGACACAGACGCCATCGACATGTCGCGTTTTGACATAGGCCGCTTGCCTCCGATAGGGTTAAATTCACAGGAACAGGTTCGGCACGGCGATGGCGCTGAGGAATGGCGACGAACAGGTATCTGTCCTGACCCGAGCATGTACGAAGTCGATCGGTCGCCGTGGCTTCGCGAAGCGGGACTTGAGCGTTCGTCGTTGCCATCATGGTTACTACAAGTAGGGACGGCAGGACAACACAAGCATATAATCATCGTTGGGCATGACTACTATATCGAGGTGCTGACTAAGGGGTGGCGTTATGAGCTGGGTGAGTATCTCGTGGGAGATGCGTGGTAAGAGCGCGTCGCGGAGATCAACAGGCGCGGGGTGACGGTGACGGTGGGGGCGCGACGACGTTGGCTGATCTGAGCGCGCTGTATACAAGCCATACCGTGATGGAGGGCCTGTAGCAGCGCACCTCGGTCTACACCTACAATCCGAGCGTGCCCAACGAGCAGCTGCAGGGGCATACCGCCGGACTCGGCGTGGAGTACCGCAGCTACGACCAGCACGGCGACACCACCAGCATCGACGCGGATGGCCGCAGCACGACGACGACGCGCGACGGCGACAACCGGACGGTCCAGGACACGAGCGTGACCGGCGACGGCGCGACGGTCATCACCACGACCATAGGCGACGACCCCGACGGCAACGCCTTGCGCCAGGTCCGCCAAACGCAGGTGTCGTCCGGCCCGGTGCAGACGCACACCATCACCAACACCTACAACGCGGCGGACTGGCAGATGAGCACGACCGATGATGGGCTCGCCACGGGCTACGGCTACGATGCGGCGGGGCAGCGGCGCAGCGAGACGATCCTGAACGGGAGCGTGCCCGTGACCCGCACGCTCGACGCCGCGGGACGCCTGACCGGCGTCGCTGAGAACGCGGGCGGGACGGGGCCAAACACCAGCGCCATCGGCTACAACCAGGACGACCTCGTGACGAGCGTGCGTGTGCCCGGCGGCGTAGCGGAGCAAGCCGGCTACGATCCCGACAGTCGCCTGATCAGCGTGACCGCGACGGGGCCAAACACCGGGAGCAGCGCGACGACCTTGAACAGCGCCTACGGCTACGGCTACGACGCGCTCAACCGCCTCACCGCGCTCACGACCACCGTCAACGGCGCCATCACCAGCACGCAGTTCATCCACGACGCGCAAGGTCGCCTCACCCAGTGGAGCGGGCAGGTCAACGGCCCCGAGATGTGGAGCTACGACGGCAACGGCAACATCATCACCAACACCGAGTACATCGGCGGGATGCAGCGCACCAGCATCTATACCTACAGCGCCACGCAGCCCAACGAGGAGATCGCGGGACACACCGCCGGCTTCGGCGTGGAATACCGCACGTACGACGCCAATGGAGACACGACGCGCATCACCAGCACCGACCCCTTGACCAGCCCCTTCCACCTCGACGAGCAGCTCTGGTACGATAGCCAGGCGCGGCCGATCACGATCACGACGTTGCAGGGCGGCGTGCCGATCACGGTGACAATGGGCTATAACGCGGCGGGGCAGCGGGCGCGCTACACCGTCACCATGAGCGGGACGGCCACGCTCGACGAGCGCTTCGGGTATCGCGGCGGCCAACTGGCACAGATGGCGGCCATGACGGCGACGCTCACGGGCGGCGGGGCGATCCAGAGCACGGGGGCGTACACCGACAGCTACGTGTACGGGGCCAATGACGCCCCGCTCCAACTGCTGCGCCAGCGCGGCTCCGCGACGAACCGCTACTGGTACACGCTCGACGGACGCGGCAACGTCGTCGCGCTGACCGACAGCAACGGCGCGGTGGTGGACCGCTACGCCTACGACCCCTACGGCGAAAACCTGCCGGAGGGGACCAACGAGACGGTCCCACAGCAACTGCGCTACGCCAGCTATTGGTTCGACGCCGCGCTGGGTTGGTACTGGGTCGGCGCGCGCAGCTACGACCCCGAGGGGCGCTGGATACAGCCCGACCCCAGCCAGGCCGACGGGTTACGGACCTATGTGTACGCCGACGACGACCCCGTCGACGAGACCGACGCGCTGGGCCTGGGTGGGATCTGCGACGTGCCGCTGTTCGGGGGCGCGGCCTGCGCGGTCGGCGCGCTGGCGCACGGCGCCTACGACCTGATCGCGGGCGACGACATCAAGACGCTGCAAGACCGGCACGCCAGCGGGGTGGACAAGTTCCTGGCCGTGGTGGACCTGGGCAGCAACGTGCTGACCTTCGTGCCCATCTTCGGCGAGGGCGTCGAGGCGGCCAAGCTCGCGGTCAAGGTGGCGGCCAAAGTCGGCAGCCATGTGGCCGAGAAGGAGGTCACGTACGAGGGGGCGGTCGGGATCGTCAAGCAACTGGCCAAACGCGGGGCCAGAGGCGCGGTCGAGGGGGCGGCGGACGCGTGCGCGCTGTGCTTCCCGGCGGGCACGCTCGTCGCCACGCCGCACGGCGAACAGGCTATCCAGACCTTGCGCATCGGAGACACCGTCCTATCGGAAGATCCGACGACGGGCAAGGTCAAGGCCGAGCCGGTGCAGGCCGTCATCCACGACCCCGTCTCGCCGCTCATCGCCGTGGACCTCTCCGACGACAGCGCGATCACGGTGACGGCGGACCACCCGTTCTGGCTCGATGTTGGTGCCGATCAAGGGCCAGGCGGCTGGATCGCGGCGGGGCAGTTGCGCCCAGGCGACCACCTGCGCACGGCGGACGGACGGGGCGTGACCGTGGCGCGGGTGCGCCTGCACGCGGGCGAGGCGGCCGTGTATACATTGACGGTAGCGCGCGACCACACTTTCTTCGTTGGCTCCGCAGAGGTGCTCGTCCACAATTGCCCTCGCCCCTCTGGGGATCGCTCTGGAGGTATCAAACAAGGGCGATTCACGCCCGATCAGCAATCTCTGATCGCCTTGGCAAAGGAAGCTAGACAAACAGGCGTTTCACGACAAGAGGCGAAAACCCTTCTTCAATATGCTAGGGAGCACGCCTCGCCAGTTGATTGGTTACGTATCCGTCCTATATGCGTTGGCAAGATTTCGGGGTTCAGAGCACACGTTGCAGGCGTAATCCTGACTATATCTGGCCCATATTCTTGCCAAGGCAAACAGGACGGATATGTCACCGAAGTAATGACGAGGTGTGCTAGGGAGCTGGGTGTTCGCGCGGAAGACCACACGAGCCCACACGATGCGGCACACTGGACAGGCGGACCCCATATCAGAATAGGACCGATCAACCATATTCCTGTGCATCTGTAAGGTTGGTGCTGAGATGGAGAATGGGAAGCATACCAATCGCAACGGACTCCTTGTTGTCGAAAGGACCCCGAAGGGTACGGGTACCGTACTCATCATGGGGAAACAGGCGCTGACTGCGGACGATATCATGCGTCGTTATAGGGGTATCGAAGGGCAATCGTGGCCGCGGGAGGAGTTGATCGCTGCGGAGTTGGGAGGTGAGGAAACGCTCTTGGAGAATGGCCTCGCGTCGTTAAGCGCCTACGATGCTATATGGGCTTATTATGCGCGCGTTTCACAGCGGGATAGGTGTGATCTGCTGTATTGCTCTATTCTCAACGGATGGGAAGAAGTCAGAGTAGCATCCCCACCAATTGCTTTTACATTTTGGGGTTACGATTACGGGTACTATGAGGGTGCATACAACAACTTCTCTGCCATCTTCAATGACGTCATTTACGGAGGATATGCACCCTTGCAGACCTATGCGACCCGGCTTAACGACCATCTGCTATTACCACACCTTGACACCGTACATGATCTCGACAAGGCGCGACAGAACCTCATCAACGATGGCGCATTCTTAGAGAAAGACGAACCGTTTGTGGCAATTGCAGTATACGGCTACGCCGAATAGATGTACGGAGCGATCGGATACCACTAGTATCGGATACCACTAGTACATGCTCGACTGCCGCGCCAACGTCGGTGGCTCAATTGAGACCACCCAAAAGTCGCTAACATAGCCTGCGGCAAGAACCGCATCCTTCGTGGCACATACATCGACATCAGCTACTTGGCGCAGAAACTGTGAGACGAGTGAGCAGTAATTATGAGACAGCGCGCGGAAACTGTGAGACCCTACATCACCTCCACCATGGGAGTAGTATATCCCGCCAAAGCGGTCACGGTAATGCATGTTACCGTAACCACTACCCCTCCGCATCGCCGCCCTCGCCGGCGTCGGTCTTCGGCTTATTCTTCGCGCCCTTC
>JAABUJ010002950.1_pt1 | contig 19947 bp, 17 predicted proteins | sample 5559131 | NCBI WGS metagenome assembly JAABUJ01 (sample SAMN10711875, study PRJNA513366) | rock metagenome | isolation source: Antarctica rocks | place: Antarctica: Victoria Land, Mt New Zealand nord | collected 2016-01-07 | reverse complement strand
GCTCGCCACGATCCTGCTCTACGTGAACGCGGTGCTCGGCCTGATCGACGGCGAGGTGAGGATCCTCCTCCCGCTCGGACTGATCTTCGTGGTCGTCCAGCCCGTCGCCGGCTGGGGCGTGGCCAACGAGAAGAAGTGGGGCTACTGGCTCGCGGTCGCCCTCTCGGTGGCCATCCTGATCCTGCTGCTCCTGAGCTTCGCCGCTTTCGGCATCGTGGGGCTCATCTTCCAGGTGGCGCTGGTCGCCCTCCTGCTCCACCCCCAGAGCCGGGAGTACAAGCGCATCTGGTTCCACTGAGCGGCGCGATGAGCGAGACGCTCCCCGAAGGCGACGCCAAGATCCGAGCGGTCCGGGGGATGTTCGACACCATCGCCCCGCGCTACGACGTGGTCAACCGGGTGATGACCCTCGGCCTCGACCTCTCCTGGCGGCGCACGTCGGTGCGCGACCTGACCCTTGCGCCCGGGGACCGCGTCCTCGACGTGGCGTGCGGCACCGGAGACCTGTGCCGGGAGCTCGCCGGTGCTGGCTACGACCCCGTGGGGATCGACCTGTCCGGGGGGATGCTGCGCCACGCCCGCACGTCGGCGCCACTCGTGCACGGCGACGCGCTTCGCCTTCCTTTCCCCGACGGTTCCCTTGACGGCGCGGTCAGCGGGTTCGCCCTGCGCAACTTCGTGGCCCTCGATCCCCTCTTCGTCGAGCTCGCCCGGGTGCTGCGCCCCGGTGGCCGGATTGCGCTGCTCGACGTCTCCCTGCCCACCAACCCGGTGCTGCGGGCCGGGCACCGGCTGTGGTTCGACCACGCCGTCCCCCGTATCGGGGGGGCGCTGTCGGACCCGGCGGCCTACCGCTACCTGCCCCGATCGGTGGCCTACCTGCCGGATACGGAGGAGCTGATCGCCATGATCCGGGCGGCTGGTTTCGCCGCCGTCGAGCGACGCCTCCTGTCCGGGGGGATCACCCAACTGCTCAGCGCGACCAGGAGGTCGGCGTGAGTCCCGCTCCCATCGTCGTGGCGCCTTCATCCTCCCCTGCGGTCGTCGAGGGCCTGGTGGCGCGCACCGTCGAGCTCGACGTCTCCCCCGACCTGGTCGCCATCGGCGGCCGCCCCGGAGGGGTGCTGTGGCAGCGCGAGGACCAGGGCCTGGCCGGCTTCGGCGCGGCGGCGCGCCTCGCCCTGCCCGTCGGGCTCGACGGAGCCGGCGATGTCGGCGATGTCGGCGATGTCGGCGCAGGCCATGCCCCAGCCGGTGGTGTTGGCGCCGTCGTTGACGCTCTCGCCGCCATCGAGATCGACGACCGCCTCGGCCTGCCCGGCTGCGGGCCGGTGGCCCTGGGCGCCCTGCCGTTCGACCGGGGTGCGCCCTCGTCCCTGGTCGTGCCCCGGTGGCTTGTCGGCCGGCGCGGTGACACTGCGTGGCTGACCTCGATCGCTCCGGCCGGTGCCAACCACGACGACCCTCTCGGCACGCTCCGGGCGCTCGAGGCCGGTGGGCCGGTCGGTGAGCCCCCCGACGAGTTCACCCTCACCTCGGCGCTTCCCCACGCGGTGTGGCGCCGGCTGATCGATGACGCGGTGCGGCGCATCCGGGCCGGCGAGCTGTCCAAGGTGGTGCTGGCCCGGAAGGTCGACGTGGCGGCCAACCGGCCCTTCGTCATCCCCGACGTCCTCGAACGCCTCGTCGCTCTGTACCCGGCGTGCATGATCTTCCACATCGGAGGCTTCATCGGGGCCAGCCCCGAGCTGCTCGTCGAGCGCCACGGTTCCACGGTGCATTCGCTGCCCCTCGCCGGCACCGCCGCCCGCAGCGGCGACCTGGCCGCCGATGAGCGCCTGGTTGCCGCCCTGGTGGCCTCGACCAAGGACCGCGGCGAGCACCGCTTCGTGACCGACGAGCTGATCCGGGCCCTGACGCCCGTCTGCCGCGAGCTCCACCTGCCGGACGTCCCCGAGGTGCTCGCCTTGCGCAACGTGTCCCACCTGGCCACGCCGATCGTCGGGCGCCTGCGGGGGCAACCCTCTCCTTCGGCGCTGGATCTGGTGGCCCGGGTCCACCCCACGCCGGCGGTGGCCGGCACCCCGACGGGCGCGGCGGTGGCCCACCTGCAACGGGTCGAGGGCTTCGACCGGGGGGCCTTCGCCGGCCCAGTCGGATGGATGGACCACCGGGGCGACGGGGCGTGGGCCCTGGGAATCCGTTCCGCCCGGGTGGCGGGGAGCACCGCCAGCCTGTACGCCGGCGTGGGGGTGGTGGCCGATTCCGAGCCCGACGCCGAGCTGGAGGAGACCCAGCTGAAGCTGCAGGCCCTGCTCGCCGCCCTGGTCCGCCCCTGAGGGTCCTCTTGAGGCGGTCTTGGCGGCCGGCGGTGATCTGGAAGGGCGCGACGTTAGTGTCAGTCGGGCAGGCCTTCCAGCAGTCACGGGCTTCCAGCAGTCACGGCGAAAAGGAGATCGAGGTGGCCATCGAAGAACTTCCTTCGCATGCGCACAAGAGGTCGCTATCTCGGTCAAGTACGGGCCGCCGGTTCGGCATCGTGGGCGACGCCCGCAGACCGGGCCCGGAAACGGGTGAGCGAGCGGCCCGAACCCGCCAGCTGATACTGGGTACGGCTCGAGATCTGTTCATGGCCCACGGGTACGGGGGCACCACCATCGACCGGATCGCCAAGTCGGCCGGGATTTCCCGGGCGTCGGTGTACACGTATTACCCGACCAAGCGCGACGTGCTCCTGGCGACCGGCGTGACGGCGTTCGCCGATGGCGAGAGCGTGATCGCCCGGCTCAACGACCTCGCCGTTCCGGCGTGCGTCGCCGAGCTCGAGAAGTGGGCACAGGACTACCTGGACCACCTGGAACAGCACGGCGCCTTCGTGCTCGTCTTCAGCCAGGCGGCGATGGACGACCCTGAGCTCCGGCGGGTCGGCATCCGAGAGTGCCGGCGCACGGCCCGGAAGCTGGCGGCCGGCCTCAGCAGGCTGCGGGCCGCCAACCGGGGCGAGGTGCCGGTCGACCAGGCCGTGGCGGTGCTGGCGATCCTGGAGCGCTTCGCCATGTGGCGGGCATCCGGCATGCCCCTGATCGGCGACGACGGGGCGGCGACGGTCGCCCGGACGATCGACGCCATCTTGCGCTCCGACCAGTGACCACACGGGGCAGACAGATTGAGGCGGATGAGTTAGCTAAGCTAAGCTTACTCTGAGGTATACGGAACCCGGCGCCCTCGGAACAGTCAGCGCGGAGGCCGCCGTCTGCTGCGCCGGCGGGCGCCGAGACCAATCGCCGGCCTGCGTCATCGACTGGAGAGGTGAGCGCTGCAGGTCGCATTACCCTCCGCGGCGTCGGCGATCGCGACGACGTCCTGGCCCCCAAGTTGGCGATTACGGAGCAGACTGGCGCGGCTGCGCTTCGGCATACGCGGCGGGTGTCCGACCGATGGCGGATCGGAAGTCCCGGGTCAGATGGGCCTGGTCTGCGTAGCCCAGGTCAGCGGCGACCGCGGTCCACGACACCCGTTGTCCCTCTCGAACTCGTTCGGCGGCTTCGAGGAGACGGTAGCGGCGCAGCACCCAGGTCGGCGACACCCCGGCGTGCTCCTGGAACATCCGTTGCAGAGTACGACGACCGAGACCGGCCTTGGCGCACAGGTCGGACAGCTGCCGCAGCGACTGGTCGGTCTCAGCCAGCTTGCCCAGCTCAGCGACCTCCCGGGAACGACTCACCCGCTTGGGGTCCGCGGCGGCGACCACGTCCTCGAGCGCCTTCGCGAGCACGGTGACCCGCTCCTTCGGACCGCACGCCGCGGTGACCTGCTCGACCAGCAGCTCGTCCTCGGTGCCCAGCGCGTCGCCGAGATGCACGACGCGGTCGGTGAACGCCGACGCGGGACCGGTGAGGAAACCGCCCAGCCCGCCGGGTGTCGTCATCGCCGCGACCGCCCAGCCCCGGCCGCGCAGGACGCGAGTGGTCAGCGTCCGAGCCGCTCCGTTCAAGCGAGCCTCGATCTGTTGTGTCGAGACATCGGCAAAGCAAGCGTCGGCGTGGCCGATGCTGAGGTTTGCACCGGGATGTGTCAGCACCTGCTGGACGTGCTCGGTGTTGTCAGGCAGGTCCCACTCGACAGCCGAGAAGCGCTCGACCAGCCCGGACAGCGCCGACCCGGCCGGGTACCGGGTCAGGCGCACGTGTTGTCTCAACAGCCATGGGTCAAGGATGCCGCGACTGTCGTGCTCGACCGGCTGCGGTCCCGGTCCCGCCATGCCGGCAAGGGTATCCACGCCGACTGACGCAAATCTTCAAGTCACTCCGTTCGCCCCGCTCCTACCGTCGTGGCCCATGGCCACTGAAACGAACACCACCGCTGACCTGCTCGCCGCGGTGCTCGCCGACCTCGCCCCGGTCATCGCCGCCATCACCGACGACCAGATGCACGACCCGACACCCTGCACCGACTATGACGTCGCCCAGCTGCGCGACCACGTGCTCGGCTGGCTGACGAACTTCGCGGCGGGCTTCGCCGACCCGCAAGGGCAAGCACCACACGCGACCGTCGACGACTACCACCCGACCGGTGATCCCGCCGCCGAGGTGCAGGTCGCCTCCGAGCTCTTGGTCACCGCGGTCCGTGACGGAGCCGCCGCTCGACCGCTGAAACTGGGCGACGCCGCCATGCCCGGCCAGATGGCTCTGGACATGATCCTGTGGGAGTACCAGGTCCACGGCTGGGACCTGGCCCGAGCCACCGGGCAACCCTGGCATCCGCCAACCGCCGCCACAGAGGAGTCGTTGAGCTTCGCGCCCACCATGCTCACCGACGACTACCAAGGAGAGGGCAAGTCCTTCGCCGAAGCCGTCGACGTGCCCCGGGACTCATCGCCACTGGACCGCCTCCTCGGATTATCCGGCCGCCGGCCTGATTGGGTCGTCACCTGACCATCGCCCACGGTGCGACGAGGACTCCAGCCGGGCGTGGGGCTCGCCCTTTGTGGCTTGGGGAACCGCCTTGGAGGGCCCGCCGAAGGCTGTCCGACTGAGGTATCGGGTTGGTGCGGTGGCGCTCAGCCGGCCGCTTCCAATGATGCCGCTTCCAGTGACGCACTGGCAGCCTGGTCGGCGACGGCCAGCAACTCGGCCGAGATCCCCCGCTTCGGGGTGATCACCTCGTCGATGACGCCGTAGCGGCGGGCCTCCTCGGCGGTCATGAAGTAGTCCCTGTCGATGTCCCGCTCGACCTGGTCGACCGGCCGCCCCGAGTGAAACGAGATGATCTGGGCCATCCGCTTGGTGGTGGCCAGAACCTCGCGCAGATGGATCTCCATGTCGCGCGGCGCGCCTTGGGCCCCGGCCGATCCCTGATGGATCATGATCTTGGCGTTGGGGGTCGCCAGGCGCTTGCCGGAGGCTCCTCCGCACAGGATCATCGCCGCCGCGGACATGCCCATGCCGATACAGACGGTGGAAACCTCGGCCCGCACGTGCTGCATGACGTCGTAGATGGCCATGCCCGCGTAGCCCAAGCCGCCGGGCGAGTTGATGTAGAGAGAGATGTCCCTCTCCGGGTCCAACGCATCCAGGTACAGCATCTCCGCCACCAGGAGGTTGGCGATGTGATCGTCGACCTCCTGGCCGAGGAAGACGATGCGTTCCTTGAGCAGCAGGGAGTAGATGTCGAACGCCCGATCACCTTTTGGTGAGGAGTCGACGACGGTGGGGATGATGGACTGGAATGCAGTCATGGATGCAGCCATGAGCGCAGTGTAATATCACATATGAGATACCATAGGTAAGTTGATGAGCGATCGACGACACGAGCCCGTGTTCCCGGGGTTCAAGGAGATGGCCGAGCGCCGCCGGTCCCTCACCGCCGAGCTGGTGGCATGCCGACTGGAGCTCGGCTTGTCCCAGACCCAGGTGGCGACGCGCATGGGCACGTCCCAATCGGCCGTGGCCCGCATGGAGTCCGGCGGTGCCGACCTCCGCCTGTCGACCCTGGAGCGCTACGCCGCCGCGCTCGGCCACCACCTCGACTGGCGGCTCGGGGAACGACGAGATGACTGACCCCGGCGGCCCCGGTGGCCCCGCCTACCCTGGCCGCCCTGGCGAACCCGCCTACCCCGGTGAACCCGGCGCGCCGGGAAACCCCGGCGCCCCCGCGAATCCCGCCGTCCCCCGCCGCCGGGGCCCTGGTGACGCCGCAGAGCTGTCCTCATGGGTCCAGGCTCAGCTGGTCGAACGCCGGGTCGTGCTCCTGCGCGGCCCGCTCGACGACGCCCTGGCGGGCGAGGTCGCGGCCACGCTGATGATGCTCGACGCCACCGGCGACGACGCGGTCCAACTGCAGCTCGACAGCAGCGGCGGGCCTTTCGAGGCGGCGTTCACCGTGATCGACACCATCGAGGCGCTCGGCGTCCCGGTTCACGTGACGTGCGTAGGGCGTGCCGAAGCGGCGGCGGTCGGCATCGTCGCCGTGGGCGCCCGGCGCCGAGCCGCGCCCCACTGCCGCTTCCGGCTGGGCGAGCCGACCTCCTCGGTCACCGGCTCCGCCGGCCAGCTCGAACACTGGAGCAACCACCGCCAGGCCCAGCTCGCCCGCTTCGTCGAGGTCCTGGCTCGGGCGACGGGACGACCGGGCGAGCACGTCGAAGCTGACCTGTCCGTCGGACGCTGGCTGAGCGCCGACGAGGCGGTGGCCTACGGCCTGGTCGACGAGCTGTGGCGCCCCGGCCGGGATGGACCCCCGCCTTCACCGTCCCGCCCCCCGTTCGGCTTCGGGCCGCGTAGAGGTTGATCCCCGCCGCCCGAGCGACTCGGGCGCCGGGCTGCAGACGACATCCGCCCCCCCTGGGCGGGACCAGCGCCCCCCTGGGCGGGACCAGCGCCCCCCTGGGCGGGACCAGCGGCCCCCATGCGGGACCAGCGGCCCCCTGGACGGGACCGGTCTTCGAGCGCGGTGCTGACCGCGTCTTCGAGGCGCTGGTGGACGGCGACGTTCGCCGTCCGCTCGGTTGAGGCCAGTACGACCCGCACGCCCGGCCCCCAACAGGCCAGGGCGGCGACCAACTCGTCGGAGCGTCGCACCACCGTCACGGGCAGGCCATACGCCGCCGCCACCGCGGCCAGATCGAGCCCGTGGGGGGTACCCCAGAGCCGCTCGAAGTGGGCTGCGGGCAGGCCGGTCGCCTGGGGCAGGAATGAGAAGATCCCCCCACCGTTGTTGTCCACCACGACGAGGGTGCAGTCGACGTGGCGACCGGCGGCGCCGAAGAGGGCGCCGACGTCGTAGAGGAACGCGAGGTCGCCGAGGAGGCCGACCACGGGCGACCCGGGGGCAGCCAGGGCGGCGCCGAGGACGGTGGAGACCACCCCGTCGATCCCGTTGGCCCCCCGGTTGGCGAGCACCCGCACACCGCTACGCGGGGCGGCGAACCACTCGACGTCGCGCACCGGCATCGACGACGAGACCACCAGGGTGGCGGCATCGGGTAGCGCGGCGACGAGGGCCCGCGCGATGCCGGGCTCGGTCAACGCCGGCCCCGACCCATCGAGCGCCGCCGTGATCGCCGCCTGGGCCACCGACTCCGCGTCGCGCCAGGCGGTCAGCCATTCCGAGGGCGCCGCCGCAGGCTCCGCCGGCCCCGGCCCGGCCGCCACCACTGCCCCGGTCGCCGGCCACGGCCCGGTCGCCGGCCCCGGCCCGCCCGCCGGCTCCGCCCGGGCCGCCACCACCGCCCGGCAGAGGGCGGCGGGGTCGGCGGCGACCACCTGGGCGACCCGGCGGTCGGGGTCGGCCCAGTCGCCCCAAGGGTCGACGAGGACCTGGTCGACGTCATCGTCGAGCCGGGCCAGCCACTGGGCAACCACCTTCGACGCCCACGGATGCCCGAGGCGCAGGACCACGTCGGGCCGCCAGCCGGCGACCACGCCGGTGCGCAGGAGGGCGTCGGCGGCGGCGATCACCCCGGGCGCCGGGACCCGGCATCCCGAGCACGAGTCCGCCAGCACCGGCCATCCGGTGAACGCCGCCAGGGCGGCGACGGCACCGGGGTCGCCGCTGCGGGCGCCGGCGACGATGAGCCCGCGCTCGCCGGCAGCGGCCAGCGCGGCGACGATCTCCGGCGGGGGGGGCCGCGGCTCGGCCGGTGCGACGGAATGCCAGGGCCGACCCCCGGAGCGACCGGCCGGGACCATGGACGCGGCGGCGGCCGGGTCGGCTGCGAGCAGGGGTTCTCGAAACGCCAGGTTGAGATGGACCGGACCGGGCCCTCGGGGTGCCGCCACCGCCTCCACCCACGCCCGGGCGGCCAGCGACCGCCAGCTGCCGGACGCAGCCGGGTCGGCGACGCCGGGGGCGGCCGAAAAGCGCACCGACCCCGCGAAGAGCCTGTCCTGCTCGACGGTCTGGGGGGCGGAGACGTGGTGCAGCTCGGGGGGGCGGTCCGCGGTCACCGCGATCAGGGGGACCCCGGCCTGATGGGCCTCGACCACGGCGGGATGCAGCTCGACGGCGGCGGTGCCACTCGTGGTGACCACCAGGGCGGGCCGGCCCGTCGCCAGCCCGAGGCCCAGCGCGACGAAGCCGGCGCTGCGCTCGTCGAGCACCACATGGAGCCGCAGGCGGCTGTCGGCGGCCAGGGCGACGAGCACGGGGGTCGAGCGGGAACCGGGAGAGACCACGGCGTCGGTGACACCGGCGCGCACCCACTCGTCGACGAGCGTGACCGCGAAAGCCGCCTGCGCATCGGAGGCGGTCATGGCACCATCGCCCGGTGCTGCACTCCGAACGGTGGGGAAAGGGCGACCCCCTCGTCCTCATCCACGGCTTCACGCAGACGGCCCGGTCGTGGGGACCGTTCGGGCGGCGCCTGGGCTACGCCCACAACGTGGTGGCGCTGGACGCGCCGGGCCACGGGCGCTCCAGCGAGGTGAGCGCCGACCTGTGGACCGGCGCCCAGCTCATCGGCGCCACGGGCGGGCGGGCCATCTATCTGGGATATTCGATGGGCGGCCGGTTCGCGCTCCACCTGGCCCTGGCCCGGCCGGACCTTGTCACCGCCCTGATCTTGATCAGCGCCAGCGCCGGCATCGACGACGGCGCCGAGCGGGCGGCCCGCTGCCGGGACGACGACGCGCTGGCCGAGCGCATCGAGCGCGACGGTGTCGAGGCGTTCGTGCGGTGGTGGTTGGGCCGGCCCATGTGGTCCACGCTCCCGGCCGGGGCGGCGTCGGTCTCCGAGCGCCTGACCAACACTGCCGCCGGCCTGGCGGCCAGCCTGCGTCTGGCGGGCGCCGGGCACGCCGAGCCGCCCCTGTGGTCCCGCCTGGGCGAGCTGACCATGCCGGTGCTCGTCGTCGCCGGGGAGCTCGACGGCGCCTATGCGCAACGGGCGGCGCGCCTCGGCGCCGCCATCCCGGGGGCGACCGTGGCCGTGGTCCCCGGTGCCGGCCACGCCTGCCACCTCGAGCGGCCCGAGGCCGTCGGGGCCGTGGTCGGGAACTGGCTGGCCCGGCCTGGCTGAACGACCGGCGGGGCTAACTCGGCCGACGTCGAGACCCGGCCGGCCTGGCCCGGCTGAACGACCGGCGAGACCGACGCTCATCAGATGGCGATCCCCGCGGCCAGCAACGCCCCCACGGCCAGCTGCACCCGGCCGGTGGCGCCGAGCACCTCGACGAGCCCCCGGCCCGCCTCACCGGCGCCGACCCGGCGGGCCGGTCCCACGGCCAGCGGCAACGCCGCCAGGGCGAGCAGGCTCCAGGGTCGCCACACCGCCACCGCGACGGTGAGGGCGAACGGCACGAGCACCGTGGTCTCGTACAGCACCCGGGTCGCCGGCGGGCCGAGACGGACGGCGAGCGTGCGCTTGCCGGAGGCGGCGTCACCGTCGATGTCGCGCAGGTTGTTGACCACCAGCAGCGCCACGGCCAGCAGGCCGACGGGAATCGCGGCCACCACGGACAGGGCGGTGAACCGGTCGAGCTGGACGTACGCCGTGCCCGCGGTGGCGACCAGTCCGAAGAACACGAACACGAACAGCTCCCCGAACCCGGCGTACCCGTAGGGTCGGGGGCCGCCGGTGTAGCACCAGGCAGCCGCGATGGCCGCCGCCCCCACGACCAGCAACTGGGGTCCGACGGCGACGGTCAGGGCCAATCCCGCGATCCCTGCGACCCCGAACGCCGCTAATGCCGCGCCCTTCACCTCCCGGGGCCGGGCCAGCCCGGACGCCACCAGCCGGACCGGGCCCACCCGGGCCTCGTCGGCGCCGCGGACGCCGTCGCTGTAGTCGTTGGCGTAGTTGACGCCGACCTGGAGGGCGAGCGAGACCACCAGCGCGGCCACCGCCCGCCACCAGCTCACACCGCCCTGCGCCGAGGCGACCGCCGTGCCCACCACCACGGGGACGACCGCGGCGGGCAGGGTGCGGGGGCGGGCGCCCAGGACCCAGCGGCTGGCCTTCATCGACCGCTGCCCCTCATCGACCGCTGCCCGTCATCGACCGCTGCCCGTCATCGACCGCTGCCCGTCATCGACCGCTGCCCGTCATCGACCGCTGCCCGTCATCGAGGGCGTGGTGACGCTGGGCCTCGCCGCGATCGCCATGGTGGGCGGCAAACTATCGCCCGTGCCCGACCTGGTCGCAATCGACCTGCCCGCCGGCGGGGACTTCGTCGCCCACCTGCGGGCGGCGTGGGACCGGGGTGACGCCGTGGTGCCCGTCGACCAGCGGCTGGCACCCACGGCCCGGACGGCGCTGCTCGACGCCCTGCGGCCCGCGCTGGTGGTCGGCCCGGCAGGCGCGCGGCGCCGCCCCGGCGGGGAACCGGTCGACGACGGCGACGTGCTGGTGATGGCGACGAGCGGCACGACCGGGCGCCCCAAGGGGGTGGTCCTGACCCGGGATGCGGTGGAGGCATCGGCCCGGGCCACCTCGGCCCGGCTCGGTGTCGATCCGTCGCGGCACCGGTGGCTGGCCTGCCTGCCCCTCAGCCACGTGGGCGGGCTCTCGGTCGTCACCCGGGCCCTCCTCACCGGCACGCCGCTCACCGTCCTGGCCGGTTTCGACGCTGGCGCGGTGAGGGCCCACGCTGGCGCCGACACCCTGGTGTCCCTGGTGGCGACCACGCTGCGCCGGGTGGGGGCCGACCCTTTCCACACCGTGGTCCTCGGCGGATCGGCTCCGCCCGGCGGACTGCCTGCCAACGTCGTCACCACCTACGGCATGACCGAGACGGGCAGCGGGGTGGTCTACGACGGCGTGGCGCTCGACGGCGTCGACGTGGCCATCGACCCCGCCCGCCGCGAGATCCGGGTGCGGGGACCGATGCTGGCGCGGGCCTACCGTGACGGCACGGTCCCCCTCGACGACAGCGGCTGGCTGGCCACCGGGGACGCCGGCTGGATCGACGACGACGGCCGTCTCCACGTGGACGGTCGCCTGTCGGAGCTCATCATCACCGGCGGCGAGAACGTCTGGCCCGCCGCCATGGAGGCCATCCTGCGCCACCATCCCGGCGTGTCCCAGGTGGCCGTCGCCGGCCGCCGCGACCCCGAGTGGGGCCAGCGGGTGGTGGCGTGGGTGGTCCCCGCCACGGGCGCGCCACGGCCCACGCTCGCCTCCCTGCGGGCGCTGGTCAGCGAGCAACTGGCGGGCTTCGCCGCCCCCCGCCAGCTGGAGCTGGTCGACTCGCTGCCGACGACGGCCATCGGAAAGGTCCAGCGGGGCCGGCTCCGGTAGCCCCTGCGCCGATGCGCCCATAAGGTGCAGGGATGAACCGACTGGCCGACGAGACCAGCCCCTACCTCCGCCAACACGCCGCCAACCCGGTGGAGTGGTACCCCTGGGGGGACGAGGCCCGGGCCCGGGCGGTGGCGGAGGACCGGCCCCTGCTCGTCTCGGTGGGGTACTCGGCCTGTCACTGGTGCCACGTGATGGCCCACGAGTCCTTCGAGGACGACGCCACCGCGGCGGTGATGAACCGCCTGTTCGTCAACATCAAGGTCGACCGGGAGGAGCGACCGGACGTCGACAGCGTGTACATGGAGGCGGTGCAGGCGGTCAACGGGAGCGGGGGTTGGCCGATGACGGTGTTCTGCCTGCCGGACGGGCGGCCGTTCTTCGCCGGGACCTACTTCCCCCGTTCGCGCTTCGTGGCCCTGCTCGAACGCATCGGCGAGGTCTGGACGACGCGCCGCGACGGCCTCGAGGTCGACGCCGCCCAGCTGGCCGAGCGGGTCCGCACCGGGACCGACCTGCCGAGCCAGAGATGGGCGGCCGGCGCCCCGGCGGGCGGGGCCGGCGCCGCCGGCACCGAGGCGGGCGCAGCCGACGCCGAGGGGGGCGCCCCCCGCTCGCCGGCGCCGATCGGCGACGCCGCCCTGGCGTTCACCAGCCGCTTCGACCGCGAGTGGGGCGGCTTCGGGCAGGCGCCGAAGTTCCCCCAGCCGGCGACCCTCGAGATGCTCCTGCAGGCCGCCGAGCGCACCGGCGACGGCACCATCGGTGGAGCCGTGGTCACCACCCTCGACGCCATGGCCTCGGGCGGCATCTACGACCACCTCGGCGGCGGTTTCGCCCGCTACGCCACCGACCGGCGCTGGCTGGTCCCCCACTTCGAGAAGATGCTCTACGACAACGCCCTCTTGGCCCGGCTCTACACCCACGCCTGGCAGGCCACCGGCGCCGAGCGCTACCGCCAGGTGGTGGCCGAGACCCTCGGCTACCTCCTCCGCTCCCCCATGCGCCAGGCCGGCGCCGGGTTCTCGTCGGCCGAGGACGCCGACAGCGAGGGGGTGGAGGGCAAGTTCTACGTGTGGGACCGTGCCGAGGTCGCCGCCGTCGGGGGCGAGGAGGCGGTCGCGTGGTACGGGGTCACCGAGGGCGGCAACTGGGAGGGCCACAATATCCTGTGGCGCCCGGTCCGGGGTGACCTGGGCCGCCCCGCCGCGGTCGAGGAGGGGCGGCGAGCCCTGCTCGAGGTCCGGGACCGGCGGGTGCGGCCCGGCCTCGACGACAAGGTCCTCACCGAGTGGAACGCCATGGCCGTCGCCGCCCTGGCCGAGGCGGGGGCGACCTTCGGTGTCACCGAGTGGGTCGACGCCGCACGAGCCGTGGGGGACTTCCTGCTGTCGTCGCTGCGGCGCGACGACGGGCGCTGGCTGCGGTCGTGGCAGGCAGGGAGGGCGCACCATCTGGCCTACGCCGCCGACTACGCCTGGCTGGTCGAGGCGTTCACCCGCCTGGGCGAGGCGACGGGCCGGGCGTCGTGGACGGGCGAGGCCCGTACGGCGGCCGACGACCTCCTCCGGCTGTTCTGGGACGCGGAGGGCGGGGGGTTCTACACTTCGGGCGGCGACGGCGAGACACTGATCGCCCGACCGAAGGACACCTATGACGGGGCGCTGCCGTCGGCCAACTCGGTGGCGACGACCGCGCTCCTGCGTCTCGGGACGCTCACGGGCGAGGCCGCGTACCTGGGCCACGCCGACGCCGTCGTCGAGGCCATGGCGCCCGCCCTGGCCGCCGCCCCCATGGCCTTCAGCGGCCTGGTCGCCGGCGCCGACCTGCTCGGCGGGGGCGTGACCGAGGTGGTGGTGACCGGAGACCGCCCGGATCTTGTCGGGGTGGTGCGGGGGGCATACCGGCCAGACGTGGTGCTGGCCTGGGGTGAGCCGTACCCGTCGCCGCTGTGGGAGGGACGCCAGGGCGCCGAGCAGGCGAACCTGGCCTTCGTGTGCCGGGAGTATGCCTGCCGGGCGCCGGTGGCGGACGCCGGCGCGTTGGCCGCCGAGCTGGTGGGCTGATTCCTTGCACGCGGAGGCCGGATCCGCCGAAAATGCGCGTTCGCACTGGGGCTGCCGGCGAACGTTGTCGAAAAGTAGCGGATTCGCACGCGTTCGCTGACGCCCGCCCGGACCACCAGCGCGTTCGCGTATTTTCAGCCGACGAGCTCCGGTCGGTGGAGGCGAAGCGGGACCGACCCGGGTCGGGGCGGGGTATCCACCGTCGCGTAGCTCCACTCCGTCACCATGGGTGCGGTGCCGGCTACCACCGCTCTCGACTTCCGGGTCCCCGTCAAGCTCCCTCGGCTCGACGACGCGCCGGGGACCACGCTCGAGCTGGTCGTCGTCGCCGCCGACGGTCAGTACTGCGCCGGCGTGGACCTGGCGTCGGGCGCCTTGGTGCGCACCTGGTCGCCGGCGCCGAGCAGCGACACGCCGCGCCCCTACGACACGCCGCGCCCCTACGACACGCCGCCCCCCTACGACACGGTTGCGGTCACCCTGGACGCCGCCATCGACCGCGTGCCCGATCCCACCCAGCCCGAGGCCCTGGCCCTGACCGGCCCCCCCGTGCCGACCGGCCGGCTCACCGGCCGGCGGGCCGAACGGCTGCTGCGCCCGCTGCTGCACCCCGAGGACCAGCCCCTGCTCGGGACCCGCGCGTCAGCGGAGCGCTTCTGGGCCCGGCGACCCGATCACCCCTCCATCGCCCTCGTCGCCCCCGGGGGGCCGGTGCTGGCCGTGCGCGACGGGCCGTACCTGGCCTGCCGGTTCACCTGGCGGGGCACGGCCCTGGAGCTGCCCTGCCTGGACCGGCGCCTGGCGGCGGCGATGGACCGGGCGGGCCGCACCCGCGTGGGGTGCGGCCACGGCCAACGGATCGTCGTGGCCCTCCACCCGCCGATCGACGGCCACTGCCACAAGGTCGTCGAGACCGTCCTGCGGAACCCCTGAGGGTCCGCGGGCCAGGAGCCCGTGCTGGGCCAGCAAAGCCGGCGCGGGAGCCAGGAGCCCGAGCGGAGCCAAGAGCCCGAGCGGGGTCAGGAGCTGTAGCGGGACGCCAGCTCCTCGGCCATCCCCCACCCGAAGGCGATGAGTACGTCGCCCCGGCTGCGCTCCAGGGGGGCGAAGAAGGCCGCCACATCGGGCATCACCGCCTCCGGCTTCACCGGGGCGTAGTCGAAGACCCCGCACGGCGAGCCGTCACCGCTCACCACGAAGGCCCGGTCGTCGATGCGGCCCTCGGCCCCGAAGCGCTTCGACAGGCGCCGGCCCCAGGCCCGCTCCTCGCCCGTCGCCTTGTGATCCGGTCGGGGGCAGACGTCCTCGAGGTCCCTGAAGGCGGCGAACGCCCCCGGATCGAGGAAGCGGGCCCCGACGAGCACGTCCTCGTCGGGGAAGGCCAGGACCGCCCGGCGGAACTGGTCGGCGACGAGGGCCTTGAGCACCTGGTCCCGCTTGCCGTTTCGCCGTATCGAGGCCAGTCCCCACAGCAGACAGGGGGTGCCCCCGATCCGCTCCAGGGTGCAGAACGAGAAGCCGACCAGCTTCCCGTCGTCGCGCACCTGCGTGATCAGGACCCACTCCTCCCGCTGCTTGGAGAGCAGACCGATGTCGAAACCGGCTGGTCCGTCGGTGACGGTGTCGGCCATCTCGGCCAGCTCGCCGTCAGCGAGGGCCGTGCAGTCCTTGGTATCGACCTCGAACGCCATCCGGTGCAACTCTCCTCACGAACTTCAGATCCTCACGATTTCGGAACGAGACTCCAATTTAGGCGTTCCCCGCGCCTGAATTCCAAAGACAGCCCGCGCCGAGCACGACGCGCAGCTCAGCGACCAGCCCATTGGTCGTGTCCACGCTGAAGTGGTCGCTCAGCTTGACCGCCTTGGCGCCGACGTGGAGGTACACCGGGGAGCCCCCGGGGTGCTCCCTCAGCACCACCTTCAGCTGGTCGAGGCGCTGGTCGGACAGGGCGTTGACCGGCAGCACGAGGTGGAGGGGGTGATCGCCGTCGACGGTGAGGTCAGGCCGCTTCAGCTCCATGCAGACGACCTTGGGCTGGTCGTCGCGCAGATCGAGCCGGCCCTTGACGCAGACCACCGCGTCGTCGGCCAGCAGGTGGGCCACGTCGGTCATGGTGCGGGGGAACACCCACACCTCGATCAGGGAGCGGAGGTCCTCCAGGACGAAGGTCGCCATCAGCTCGCCCCGCTTGGTGTACTTGCGCACCAGGCTCGTGATCACGCCGCCGACCCAGCGCTGCTCGCCGTCGCGCTGGTCGCGCAGCTCGGCGATGCTGGTGTCGGTGTGGCGGCGCAGCGCCGCCTCCGCACCGATCAGGGGATGGTCGCTCACGTACAGACCGAGCATCTCCTTCTCGAACGCCAGGCGCTGGGACTTGTCGAAGTCCTGGTCGGGCACGGGGATCCGGGCCTCGTCGAAGGTGGCGCCGCCCCCGCCGCCGAGGTCACCGAAGAGGCTCATCACTCCCTGCTCCTGCTCCCGCCGGCGGGCCAGGGTGCGGTCGATGATCTGCTCGAAGACCAGGCACAGGCCCTGGCGGGGATGGCCCAGGGCATCGAAGGCGCCGGCCTTGATGAGCGACTCGACGGTGCGCTTGTTGAGCACGACGGGATCGACCCGGGCGCAGAAGTCGTAGACATCGGCAAAGCGGCCGCCCGCCTTGCGCTCGACCACGATGCGCTCCACCAGCCCCTCGCCGACGTTGCGGATGGCCGACATCCCGAACGGGATGGCCCCCCTGCCTCCACTGCCGCCGCCTCGCAGGGCGGTGAACTCGCCGGCCGAGACGTTGATGTCGGGCACCAGCACCTCGATACCCTGGGCCCGGCACTCGGCCAGGTACACCGCGGTCTTGTCCTTGTCGTCCTTGACGCTGGTGAGCAGGGCGGCCAGGTACTCGGTCGGGTGGTGGGCCTTCAGCCACGCCGTCTGGTAGCTGACCAGGCCGTAGCCGTAGGAATGGGACTTGTTGAAGGCGTAGTCGGCGAAGGGCTCGATCAGGTCGAACAGCATCGTGCCGATGTCCCTGCCGTAGCCGGTGGCGGCGCAGCCGGAGACGAACTTCTCCCGCTCGCGAGCCATGATCTCGCGGACCTTCTTGCCCGCCGCCTTGCGCAGGTTGTCGGCTTCCTCCAGTGAGTACCCGGCGAACTTCTGGGCCAGCCGCATCATCTCCTCCTGGTAGATGCACAGGCCGTAGGTGTCGCCGAGGATGTCGGCCATGTCCGGGTGCTGGTAGGTGACCGCCTTGCGCCCGTTCTTGCGATCGGCGTAGTCGTTGTGCATGTTGGCGGCCATGGGCCCGGGGCGGTAGAGGGCGACGAGGGCGGCCACGTCCTCGAAGCTGGTCGGGGCGAGCGAGCGCATGAGCGACCGCATTGGGGCACCCTCCAGCTGGAAGACGCCGATCGAGTCGCCCCTTTGCAGCATGGCGAAGACGGCGTCGTCGTCGAGCGCGATGCCGTCGATGTCGGGGCGCTCGCCGGTCGTGAGCTCGACGAGGTCGAGGGCCCGCTCGATGACCGAGAGGTTGCGCAGGCCGAGGAAGTCCATCTTCAACAAGCCGAGGTCCTCGACCCCGTGCATCTCGTACTGGGTGACGATAGGCGCGTCCTCGGCCCGTCCCCCCGCCACCGGCTTGCGCTGGATGGGCAGGTACTCGGTCAGTGGATCGGCGGCGATGACCACGGCGGCGGCGTGGATGCCGTCCTGGCGGCGCAGGCCTTCGAGGCCCCTCGCCACGTCGACCACCCGGGCCACGTCGGGGTCGGCCCGGTACATCTCCCGCAGCTCGGTGGCCACCTTGAAGTTGTCGGCGTACCGGGGGTGCTCCTCGAAGCACGCCCACAGCGGGGTGTCCCGTCCCATCACCAGGGGGGGCACGGCCTTGGCCACCCGGTCGCCGAGGCCGTATGGGTAGCCGAGCACGCGCGCCGCGTCACGCACGGCGGCCCGGGCCTTGATGGTGGAGAAGGTGACGATCTGGGCGACGTGGTCCCATCCCCATCGGTCCGTCGCGTACTTGATCATCTCGCCGCGGTAGCGCTCGTCGAAGTCCATGTCGATGTCGGGCATCTGCTTGCGCCCGGGGTTCAAGAAGCGCTCGAAGAGGAGGTCGTAGGCGATGGGATCGAGATCGACGATGCGCAGGCAGTAGGCCACGCAGCAGCCGGCGGCGCTGCCCCGCCCGGGGCCGACCCGGATGCCGCGCTCCTTGGCGTAGCGGATGAGGTCCCACACCACCAAGAAGTAGTCCGAGAATCCCATGTCGGAGATGACCCCGAGCTCGTGGTCGAGCCGGGCGGAGACGGCGGCGGGGAGGGGGCTGCCGTAGCGGGCCACCGCTCCCTGCGTGGTCAGGTGGCGGAGGTAGGCGTCGGCGTCGGCGAATCCCTGGGGGCGGGGGAAAGAAGGCAGCTTCGGCTTGCCGAAGTCGATCTCCACGTTCGCCCGCTCGGCGACCCACAGGGTGTTGTCGCACGCCTCGGGAAGCTCGGAGAACAGGTCCCGCATCTCCGCCGCCGACTTGAGGTAGTGCTCGTCGCCCTCGAACTTGAAGCGCTTGGGGTCGTCCATGGCCGAACCGGTCTGGACGCAGAGCAGGGCATCGTGGGCGACGGCATCGGAACGCGCCGTGTAGTGGCTGTCGTTGGTGGCGAGGAGCGGGGCCTTGATCCGCCGGGCGATGTCGAGCAGCTGGGGGTTGGTCTTGCGCTGCTCGTCGAGGCCGTGGTCCTGGAGCTCCACGAAGAGGTTGTCCCGCCCGAAGATGTCCTGCAGGCGCCCGGCGAGCGTCGCCGCCTTCTCGAAGTCCCCCCGGAGCAGCGCCTGGGCCACCACCCCTCCCAGGCAGCCGGTGGTGGCGATGATGCCCTGGTGGTGGCGCTCGAGGAGCTCCCAGTCCAGCCGCGGCTTGTAGAAGTAGCCCTCGAGGTAGGCCTCACTGGACAGCTTCAACAGGTTCCGGTAGCCCTCGTTGGTCTCGGCCAGGAGGGTCAGGTGGTAGTAGAGCTTCTCGCCCTCGACCCCCTCGCCGCCCCCGTCGTCGACCCGGCCCCGCCGCACCGGTCGCTCGTGGCGCGACTCACCCGCCATGTACGCCTCGGTCCCGATGATCGGCTTGATCCCGACGGCCCGGGCCGCCTTGTAGAAGTCGAGGACGCCGTACATGTTGCCGTGGTCGGTGATGCCGACCGCCGGTTGACCGTCGGCCGCCGCCCGGGCGACCACGTCGGCGACCCGGGCGGCGCCGTCGAGCATGGAGAACTCGGTGTGCAGATGCAGGTGGGTGAACGACGCGACCACGGCCTCGCCGCCTCCTTGCGCAGTTGGTTGCTCGGATCCAGGAACGTATAGCGCTGGCTGTCCGTCCACAGCCCTGTGGACAATAGTTACAGCGCTGTGATTTCCTCGAGGATACCGCCCGGGGACGAACCCTGCCGTCAGAGGTAGGTGCCCCCGGTCGCCGGTCGCTCCTCGCCGGGGGGCAGACCGCGGCGGCGCATCTCGTCGAGCTGGGCCCGGGCGGCCATCTGCTGGGCGAAGAGGGTGGCCTGGATGCCGTGGAACAGGCCCTCCAGCCAGCCCACGAGCTGGGCCTGGGCGACCCGCAGCTCGCTCTCGCTCGGCACCTGGTCGGAGCGGAACGGCGAGGTCACCCGGGCCAGCTCCTCGCGCAGGTCAGGGGACAGGCCGTCGGCCAGCTCCGTCACGGATGTCTCGTAGATCTCCCGCAGGCGGGTGCGGCTGGCCTCGTCGAGGGGTGCCTGACGCACCTCCTCGAGCAGCTGCTTGATCATGGAGCCGATCCGCATCACCTTGCCGGGTTGCTCCACGCTGTCGCCCGCGCCCGGCCCGTCGCCCTGCTGCGGGTCGGAGGGCGGCAGGATCACGAGGTTCTGCGGGGTGTCGTCAGGTGCCATGCCCCCATCTTTGCCCACCTGGCGAGGACGGGGCGACGCACAACCAACAACGTCGCTCCCAGATCCGTGGGGAGGACGCTCATGACCGCGTCTGATCTGATCCGCGACCTCGCCTCGGTGGCCGAGCAGGCAACCCAACGCGCCTGGGCGTCGGGTCTCGCGGGCTTGCTCGTCGAGATCAACCGCGCCTGCGACGACGCCCGAGCCCGCGGTCTCAAGA